>Ga0315282_10006836_pt1 | contig 18945 bp, 17 predicted proteins | sample YL17G07_20_MG_FD_203693 | JGI IMG/M metagenome (GOLD analysis project Ga0315282, IMG submission 203693) | Sediment microbial communities from Yellowstone Lake, YNP, Wyoming, USA - YL17G07_20 | ecosystem: Environmental > Aquatic > Freshwater > Lake > Sediment | place: USA: Wyoming | collected...
ACCAGGGCAGCATATAAACCGGATTTTATCAGATGGTCATAATCTTCCTGATAGTACTGGTTTACCTGCCGGTAAAGCGTTCCCTCTTGGGTGAATAAAAACCCGCTTGGATCACGGAAGGATGCAACCAGCCTCAAGTTACGGCTGTTCATTCGGCTTTTCCTCATCTGGAGGCTTGACTGAGGGATCAGCAGCCGTTGGGTCAGATACCCCCGGTGAGGTTACTTCGGCTGCCCCTTCAGATTTCTTACCAGTAAAGAAAGCCTTGATCTTTTTCCAATAAACTTTGATCGCAAAGGCGCTCCCAATCAGAGCGGCGAGTAAAAGCTGGATTAAAAAACTGCCAGAACCTGGGTCTAGGTAAAAATGTTCTCGAAAGTAAGGGGCTAAAATTTCAAACGGTATTCTCATAAGTTCCTCTTTTTTTTATTGTCCGAATTATAAACCTAAACCTTGGCTCATTGGGATTTTCCGTGGAAGGCCCCGGATTTGGGGTTCACCACACTCTTCAGTGCACCCGAAGGGGTATAGAAATTCCCAAAGAACCTAAACCCTTCTCAATTTACGTAATGAGGAGAGTTCACTGTCATATACCTTTTTAATTCCATCTCCCAACGAGGCTTCAGTCACCCGGATGTATTTTACCAGACGTTCGAAGCCGCCCGGCTCTACCGAAGCTGCCTGGTCGCTGCCCCACATCGCCCGATCGAGCGTGATATGGCGTTCAACCATGCAAGCGCCCAACGCCACCGCCACCACCGAGGGGACCAGGCCGACCTCGTGCCCGGAATAGCCAATGGGACAGGAGAATTCATGGCGCAACGTTTCGATCATGCGCAGGTTCAATTCTTCAGGTTCACATGGATAAGTGCTGGTCGAGTGCGCTACCACCAGGTCATCCGTCCCAACCACCTCAACCGCCGCCCGAATCTGTTCCATGGTCGACATACCCGTGGAAATGATCAACGGGCGTCCTGTGTTGCGCAGGTGGCGCAGCAGGGCGTGGTCGGTCAGCGAGGCTGAAGGGACCTTATAACACACTGGCGAAAACTGCTCCATGAAATCCACCGAGGACTCATCCCAGACAGATGAAAACCAGGTAATCCCCAATTCCTGGCAGTAATCGTCGATCTCATGGTAAGCACGCTCATCGAACTCAACTTTGTAACGATAATCCAGGTAGGTGATATACCCCCAGGGTGTATCGCGCATCTGGCCGCGCTGCTCCAGCGGTACACACAGCTCTGGAGACCGCTTCTGAAACTTGACCGCGTTAACCCCGGCATGATGAGCCGCCCGGATCAATTGTTTGGCAATCTTCAGGTCGCCATTGTGGTTTATCCCAATTTCAGCCACGATCAATGTAGGATATCCATCGCCTACCCATCGTTCGCCTTCTGAACTGCGAGAGTCACCAATTTTAATCGCTCGGGTCATTTTTTCTCTCCTAATTTTATACCAGGGCTGTCTCCAACCTGCGGGGCGCAGGTGGAGCCAGAGGAGCCAATCCTATTTCATGCGCTGTACGATTAAGTCGCAAATCTCGCGCACGGCGCCATGCCCGCCCTTGCGGCTGAGCACCAGGTCAGCCTGCCTCAGAATTTCTGGCTCTGCATCTACCGGCGCGACGGCGCAACTCACCACCGGGAAACATGGCAGATCATTAACATCGTTCCCCACATAAACCACATGCCGTGGGTCGAAATGGTGTTCCTCCAGATACTGTCGCAGGACAACCGGTTTATCATTGATACCTTGTACCACTGGCAGATTCAATTTACGGCAGCGGGCCGAGACTACGGGATTAGTCTCCTTAGAAAGCACTATCACCTGAACCCCGCGCTTGCGCATTGCCGACAGCCCTTCGCTGTCACTCCGGTTGGCAGCCACCTGCTCATGCCCTTCTTCGTCAACCCACACCCGGTTATCGGTCATCACACCATCGAAATCAAAGGCCACCAGCTCGACCTGTTCAGGCAGCGGGCGGTGTACATGACCCGGGTTCACCATATCCAAATCGCCGTTGTAAACCAGTCGCTCCGATTTGGGCCAGTCTGCCGGGGTATCAATATCAATAGTGAAACGCGGATCGATCAACAGCGGCAGAATAACCTCCCCGCTCATCGAGTTCTTCTGGAGGATGGTTGCTGGACGGATGGCATCAATGTGCCCGGTCTGCCAATAAACCGGCGGCAGGACCTGGCGTGGGGCGTTGTATGGATCAGCCACTCCATCTACGTTGAGCAGCGGTCTCATCTGCCCGCTGGATGGATCGATGCGCCACATCTTAAAGGGGTTTTGTCCGGAAGGCACCACCCCGCGCACCGAATCGGCTTCGGGATGGTTTAACAGTATTTTGACTGCATCATCTACACAGGTGCGCGGCCTGACCGGCGAGGTAGGGCGGAGTTGAACCACCACCGCCGGGTAGTAACCCTCCTGTTCAGCCAACCAGTTGAGGGCGTGCTGGAACACGGGCAGGTCGAGCGAATTATCCTGGGCATATTTCACCGGTCGTAAAAAGGGAACTTCAGCTCCATACTGGCGGGAGATCGTCATGATCTCCTCAGAATCAGTGGAAACGATGGTGCGGGTTACACAGTGAGCCTGAAGCGCAGCCGCAATGCTGTAGGCGATCAGAGGGTAACCGGCAAAGCTGCGAATATTTTTCCCCAGAATACCTTTTGAACCGCCACGCGCCGGGATGATCGCCAGGACTTCTTCTTGCTCTACCATGCGGTCCACCCGCCATCCACCACCAGGTTAGCGCCGGTCATATAAGTTGACGCATCCGAAGCCAGGAAGAGCAAGGCGCCGCTCATTTCATCTTTGCGCGCCATCCTGCCCATTACCGTGCGAGCGGAATAATTCTGGGTGAAAATTTCATCATGGTTATTAAATACGCCGCCCGGGGTGAGCGCGTTGGCCCGGATGTTCTTACCGGCATAATAAGTCGCCAGGTAGCGGGTCAATCCTAATACACCGGCCTTGGTAACCGAATAAAAGACTGGTTTAAACTGCTGCGGCTGCCCGGGGCGCAGGTAAATGCGCTGGTCAGGTCCCACCAGCCCATAAGTGGAGCAAATGTTGATGATCACGCCATGATCCTGCGCCAGCATGGGTTTGACGGCTGCCTGGGCGCACAAGAACAAACCGGTCAGGTTGACATCCAGGGCTTGCTGCCAGGCCTGCAGTGGGTAATCCTCAAAAGCATTGCGCGATTGGGCGCTCTGGTTCTGCGGGTCAAACTTGGGATCCATAGCCGCGCTGCACACCAGGATATCTAACCGGCCAAAGGTTTTAACCGCTGTCTCGGCCATCGCGCGAGTAGAGGCGGGATTGGTCACATCCACCTGGCAGGGGATGGCCCGGTGACCGGCTTGCTGGAGTTCGCCTGCCACCTGCCCGGCCAGGACCTCATTCAAATCTGCCACTACCACAGCCGCCCCAGCCTGGGCTAGGGTTTTGCAGAACTCCTTACCGAGCTGCCCCGCCCCCCCGGTGACCACCGCCACCTGGTTATTCAACTTAAACTTGTCAAAAATATCCGCCATAATTAGTAACCTCTATCAGCAAATGTTATTTTTACCACAGAGATCACTCTGTGTCTTCTGTGGTTAAATCTTCGTTTTCAAAGCTGCACAACTTTCCCGTCATGGGAGGATTCAAGGGCGGCGAGGGCCAGCCGCAGGACACGCTCGCCATCTGCCAAAGTACAGGAAGGCTGCGTTTTCCCCTGGACTACGTCCAGGAAATGGCGCATCTCGTCCAGGAACATGTCATTCCGTTCAAAAGCCGCTGGAGCAGGGAAAGTTTCCCAGGCGCCGGCCGAGGCACGGTACAGGCGAACCGTATTGTCAGAGGCATCCCAGTTCAGCGTACCTTCGCTGCCAATGATCTCAAAACGGTAGCTCGGCGGGCGTTGGAAGTAATCCAGGTGGGCGCTGCCCAGCACCCCACTGGTAAACCGCAGCCCGATTTCGGCGGCATCCTCTACTTTTATGTCCATCTCACTCAACTTACCGGTGAAAGCCCACACTGATTCTACGTCACCCAACAGCCAGCGAAGATAATCGATCGGGTGGCACAGGGTCAGCACAGCCCCGCCGCCCATTTCTGGGCGCACGCTGTAGCCGGTGCGGTAATCCTCCCAGGGATGCCAGCCAGGCAGGTAATCGCCGTAATGCGCCCGGGCTGAAAGCGGCCGACCGACCGCACCCTCTGCAATTAGCTGGGCTGCCTTGCAAAAGCAGGGATGGAAGCGGAACTGGAAACCGACCAGGACCTTTCCTCCACCCTGCTGTAGGGCGGCCTTCAACTCATCCAACCGCTCGAGGTTGTGCGAAATCGGTTTTTCTAAAAAGAGATGGCAGCCAGCCCGCGCGGCCGGGATGGCAACATCCAGGTGGTAGGCGCTGGGGTTGGCGATGATAACAGCATCGGGCCGGAGAGCCAGGGCTTTCGGCAAATCCATCGCGACCGGCAGACCAGCCAGTTCATCCAGCGGCAGGGTGCTGCGGCCCGACCGGTAGAGTACGATATCCTTCTGCCCCAGCGCGATCAGATTTCGCATATGGCGCCGTCCAACTGAACCAAATCCAGCGATCAAAAATCTCATATCATCCCTTATTTAGAACCAATCCAGCTAAAAATTCTCCCGTACGCCTGCCGGAGCTGCCATCGATGAATGTGACTTCACGATCGATAAAGCTGCGGCGCGCCTCCTGATCAGCCCGAGGGTCTTTCAAATAGCGGTTGATCTCAGTTTTCAACTCGGCCTCGTTCATAACTACCCGTCCGGCGTTTGACTGGCGGAAGCGCTGGTGGGTGGGCCACTCACCAATCTCCGAGAGCGGCAGGGAGAACTTACCGGGCTGGTTCCAACCCCCGGGCGCATCAATGCACACACTGATGATCGGGCGATCATGGATAGCAGTCTCAACCACCATAGTCGAATAGACTGTCAGGAAAACATCGGAATGGGCCATCATCGAGGTCTTTTCAGGCATATCCTCCCCTGAATAATACCCTAATTCACCGCCTAAAGGTACCGGTTCCACCACGTGGACATGCGGCAGGTCACGCGCCAGCTGCCGGATGCGGTCGGCTTCGCCGCGGTACAATGGCTCATCCCAAAAGTGGTTTGGATGCAAACGGACCAACAGTTGGGCCGGTTCAGCCAGCGCATCACTGGCAACCAGGCGCGCCAGTGGCTCGATATCCTGGTAATTTGGAGAAAAGCTGACAAAGCTGCAGGCAAACGAAAGCAGCTTGCGCTGTGGGTCGAGGTTATGCAAGCTGAAATACTCAGAGCGCGCCATCAACCACTGCTGGCGAAAATAGCCATCATAGGAAGGGATACCGCCAATATGCACCCGAGCCGGGTCCCAATCCGAGCCAAGTACCAGCTCCTGTTTTTGGATATCAGACCAGCAGGTGATCCAATCGACCGGCGCCCCACACAGGCCATAACTGGATGGGTTATCCCAACCCACAATCACCGAGGCAGTCGGCACTTTACGGCGGGCGGCCTGGCGCAGAAGGTAACGGTCCAGCCGCCAGCCAGGTGTGCTGGCAACCACCAGGTCGGGCCGGTATTTCTCAAACAGGTCAGTATACAGATCGGGTGAAAACTGCATCTGGCGCCCGCGAAAATCGCGGCGGACCAGTTTTGAGCGGCGCATCAATTGAATAAAAACCTTCATCAAGAGCATTACCTGCCGGCGACGGCCTTCAGCTTCAAATGTCACCTGGTGGATATTGCTGTCCATCGCCTCGGTATTGATCCGGTTTGAAGCCCCGACCCGGCGCAGAAAAGTCTGCCAGTATTGGAGGGTGGGCGAGACGGTCTCAACATATTGGTGAGCCTGACTGAAACGCAGGCCTTCCACCAGCAGGCCAGGCTGGCCAAAACGGCGGGTGATCTGCTCTTTCAATCCATCATCGGTGAGGAATACCACTTCCACGCCCGAATTGAGCAGGGTAGGCAGAATATCGCTTTGTAGGAAATAAACGATTGCCAGGCCGTGGTCGGCGCTGATGAAGACTCGCTTAGGTGTCATAAAAGGTTACCTGTCGTAATACCAGCGGAAAATAGCATCATACACAGATAATAAAATCTTCTTCAAAGGCGGAAAATCAAGCAAGGCGTTATTTTTACCAGAACGGGCATGCACGGCTATGGTAGAAACCTGCCCGGGCATCGAACGCAGGGTATTGCTCATGTTCATTGCCAGCGGATCGGTGGGCATCAGGCGCAGCAAACCGGCCTCATTCATGCGCATATCTAACTGCTTGACCTGCCCCATTGGGCGGTCCATGCTGAAGGGTAAGAACCTGGCCAGGGTTTCTTTGCGGGCCAGGAACTGCCAGTGGGATGCGCCCACGATGGCCTGCCGGTCATGGTAGGTCAATCTTACATCCTGGGTGGCCTGATAATGCTGGCGGATCTCTTCTTCACTCTGGCCCAGGCTCAGGTCGAATTCTCTAAACACTTCCCACGGGATAAACTGGCCGCGTTCAACGGTTACGCCAGGGGTTTGCTCACCCCAGGCCACGCTGCGCGTATAATACTCCGGGTTGGTACGGAAAGGCCGCGCCGTAACCATGCCCACATTGGGGAAAGTTTCCAGCAGCTCGATTGAGCGCGAGAGCCAGCTCGTACGGAAATAGCAGTCATTATCGGCATAAGCGACCAGTTCACCCGGCGCGCCACCCAGGATCATATTCCAGGCGCCGCCCTTCCCCAGGTTTTTCTCCGACAGTATCAAATACTGGATGCGCCCTGCTTCATGCTGATCGAGTAAATACTGGCTCACCTCGCTGCAGCTGCCATTATCGAACACCAGCAGGTCATAGGGCAGGTCGGTATTCTTCCAGATGCTCTCGAGACAGGCCTTGAGCACATCCTGCATCTCGGCATAAAAGCCGCTCAGAAAGGGGATGTAATTCAATACCGCCACGGTGACACGCGCCGGTTTGGCTACTTCTTTAACATATTTGGCCGGGTTCTGTCCTACACGCATTTTGTGCTCCAAAATTGAAATCTGATATTACCATAAACTAAACCATGAATCTGGCTATTTTCTCTTCATCCATGTCCTCAATTCCCGGTAGGCTCTCAGCGGGTGAAATAAAGCAAAAAAGGCCTGGCCCAGCCAGTGTGAATGCAGTTTCACGAGAGGGAATATCTCAGCCTCACGCCAGAACTTCTCCCACGAGGGAGGGTAGGGACCAATTTTGCCACCTGCAATCCGCCGGTCACAATCGATCAGATGGAAGATATGCCGCTTGCCGCCTGCCAGGCGGGTGTTTTCAGCTGTTTCAGGTAGCCGGTAATGCGGCTGCCCATTGGGCAGGTGGCCGTAATCGTGAGCCTGGTGAACAATGTCGATGGCGCCGGTTGCATCCAGCGTAGGCCACCCCTGTTGGCGGGCTTCGTAGATCATCCAGTTATCCCAACCGGCCCGCCCAATGGCAAACTCGGGCATATGCACAAAACACTGGCGCGGGAAGATAAAATAGTCGCTGCCGCCGCGTGGGTGCAGGCTGCCGCTGGCCCGCATACGCTGGCGCAAGCGTGTTTCCCAATTACCCTCAATACTGCGAGGGCCACCCTCAGCACTTCGAGGGTCTTCCGAAAAGTCCAGTTCTTCGGGCACATCCAGGTCCCAGCGTTGGCCAACTATTAAAAAGTCCGCCACCTGGCTGGCAACCTGCTGCGCCGCTGCCAGGAAATCAGGCATGACCAGGATATCGGCGTTGATGCAGGCCAGCAGAGGGCTGGGGTAGGACTGGCGCGCCATCTCAAACATTGAGCTGACCAACGGCGTCCCCAGGGAATTACACCGCACCTCAGGCAAATGCATCACACCCAATTCAGCCGCCGCTTCAGCCAGGCCTTCTTCCTGGCCGATCAGCACCACCGCTACCTCAGGCCCGAGCTTAGTCCAGGAACGGATGGCATTACGCTGGATGGTGGCAATGTGAGGGTTGGTAAATGGTTTAGGGGCAGAAAAGATCGTTAGAGCAGGCATTCTGTAATTTCTATGGCAAGTTTTTATGAATCTTTTCGTCGTTCATGGTTTTTCATTTAAAATCTTCAGAGGAAAAACCATCATCGACATCCAAATAGGTATTATGCTTAACTTCAGCGTTGATTTGGGCCAGTTCGGGCTCGCGCTCGAACAACGCCAGCACTTCCAGCCAGGTGAAATCGGTGCGTGGGCTGAAACGGGCGAATATCTGGCGCACCAGTTCCAGGTCAGCCGGGGTGTCGACCGTCCAGCGCAGGGCGCCATAATCCTTTTCGTATTCTACCCGCAGTATCTTGAAACGGTCCGGTGTATCATACAGATAGGGCATGACATGTTCACGTTCATGCGGCTCACGGGCTTCGCGCCAGGCGCGTTCAAGCGCTTGAAAGGTGCACACCTCGGTGTCCAGTCCTATCGGATAAGTGCGGTGGAAGGGCGGCGGCAGGCGGTTGGCAGCAAAGTCGACCCCACTCCGCAGGAATTCCTCGACTGTATGGTCCACTACCTGTGGATCGAGCAGCGGGCAGTCAGCGGTGACGCGCACCACAACATCCGCCTGGAAGGCCACGGCAGCCTGATAAAAACGGTCCAGCACATCGTGCAGGCTGCCGCGTGAAACGGCGTAGCCGCGCTGCTGGCAGAAAGCCTGGATCGCATCGTCCTCCGCCTGGATGGTGGTTGCCACCACCACCTGGTCGACGGTCTTTGCCTGGCGAGCGCGTTCCACCACATGCGCCAGCATCGGTTGGCCGGCAATATCGATCAGCACTTTGCCTGGCAGGCGACTGGAGGCCATCCGGCCTTGAATGATAGTTACAATTTTTTGTGGGTTCATCCTTTTGATTTCTGATTTTTGATTTTTGATTTCTTCTAATCACCCTCAGCACTTTGAGGGTCATCAATCTTCAATCTAAAATCTACAATTTATTACTAGAGCCGTTTCATATGCATCCAATAATATCTTAAAATTCCGGGTCCAATCCGCCCGCTGTTCTGCCAGTGCGCGCGCCGCCTGTCCCATGCCGGCTAACTGCTGGCGCTGGTCGAAAGCGGTGATGATCCCGCCCGCCAGGGCATTTATGTCCCCATCCGGGAAAAGCCAGCCCTGTGTACCGGGGGTAATCCATTCTTGATTTCCAGGGATATCTGAAACCAACACCGGTTTGCCGCACGCCAGGGCTTCCATCAGCGAGACAGAAGAGCCGTCGCTGTGTGAAGCGCTCAAGTAAAGGTCAGAAGCGCGGTAATAACCCGGAAGATTAGCCTGGTTGACCTGCCCGCCGAAATAAACCCGGTCGAGCATCTCATTTTGCATCAAAATCTGGCGCAGGTTGGCAGCCTGAGACCCACCGCCCAACAGCAGTAAGCGCAGGTCGGGAATTTGCCGGGCAGCCTGACAGAAAGCGCGCACCAGCCCATCCACGCCATAGAGCGGTTCCCAGGAGCGCAGCGACAACAAGACAAAGCAGTCCTGCCAGCCCAGGCGCTGGCGGAAATCATCCGCCCGAGCGGGGAGGAACTGCTGTAAATCTATGCCCCAGGGGAAAAGCGCCACCCTCTCGCTCGGAAAACCCAAGGAAACTGCCTTCTGCCGCACTGCCTGGCAGTCGCCCAGCAGCAGGGTGGTGCGGGCGAGCGTGTAGCGCGTCACCCAGCGCATCCAACTGCTGGAATCGGCGTCTCGCAGCAGGTCAGAGCCCCACGACATGCTGACCAACGGACGAAAACCCGTCATGGCAGCCATAAAAGCGGCTGATTGGATCGGCCCGGCATGGATCAGGTCGGGCTGCAAACGGGTCAGCACTCGCTTTAAATCCACCAGCAGTCCCGGCAGGCTGCGCCATTGGAAAGGCCTGCGGCCGCCCTGCCAGGCTACCTGCTCAATTTCTACCGGCACCGGACGGTCTTCTATCTGCCTGGGTCCGCGCTCCAGACGCAGGTAGAAAACCTGATGTTTGGTTTTCGCCAACGCAGCCAGGAAGCGATGATCGTGGGGGGTATAGTCGCGGGTGAAATAAAAGATGCGCAAGATGGTTATCTCAACATGGTCCAGTGCAGCTCTTTACCGGCAGTAATATTCACCAGGGCGCGTGTGCCCACAACTCGCTCAAGCTCATAAGGCATGACAGCATCCAACGGCGCCGGACGTAAGACATCGATCATCTCGCGGGTCAGTGTTTCACCGGTCTTGATATCGCGCCGTGCACGCAAGCAGCGCCGCTGCAATACCACTGTTTCACGCTCGTTTTCAGCCACGAACTTGTCACCCGAACCCAGGGCACGCTCCAGCCGGCGCGTATTCTCGACCATTGCCACCCAGCTATCCGGGTCCATGGCAAAGGCATGGTCAGGCCCCACCCGACTAACATCATCGGTGAAATGCTTTTCAATCACGCGCGCTCCCAACGCCACCCCTCCCAGAATGGAAGAATGCCCATGGGTATGGTCCGACAGGCCCAGGATCAGCTCCGGGAACATACTGTGGTAAGTATTCAAAACCCGCAGGTTTAGATATTTAAAATTCTCCACGCTGGCAGTGTAATTGGTATTGCACTGCATCAGCACCAGTTGCGGATTGAACAGCAGGATGGTATGGACGGCGCGCTGGACATCACCAATATCCGATGCGCCGGTCGCCAGCAGCACTGGTTTGCCCTTGCGGGCGATATGCTCTATGGCTTCGGGCCAGGTGATCTCACCTGAGCCTATCTTGTAAGCCGGCACAAATGGGTCCAGGAAATCGGTAGCCGCGAAATCGTAGGGTGATGAGAAATAATCGATGCCAACTTCATCGCAGGTGGCTTTTAGCTCAGGCGTCCATTCAAAAGGGATGGAATAATCAGCATAGACTTCAAAAACAGGCTTCTTCCACTTAGCCTGGTGCGACTGTTGCCCACCCAACGAGCGGAAACCATAATCCGAAACGATCTGTGGGGCGCGGAAGTTCTGGAACTTGGCGGCATCCGCCCCGGCCGCTTTTGCCAGGCGGATCAAACTCTTCGCTCTTTCCAGACTTCCGTCGTGGTTGGCAGCCACATCCGCGATGAAATAAACCGGTTCGTTTTCTCCAATGGTATGTAATCCAATCTGAATTTTCATGGTTATTCTCCTTTCAATAGAAGAAAAGATTCACTAAAAAGATGGCTTGAATTTTATTCAGGTATTGGCAATGTTTATGATAAAAGCGATCGGTAGAATAATCGATGCGGACCAAAACGGATACAGGTAAAAGCCCAGGCGCTGGTGGGATTGAGCCAGGTAGAGCAGGCTTGCGATGACCAAACCCATACCCAGGCGGAGGCTCGCAATCCAATCCACCCAGGTAAAGCGTGGCATAAAGACGATCAGCAGTACATTCGCCAGAATAAAAAAGGTCTCGAGCGGAACTGGACTTATTTTCCGAAAATCCAACACAGCCAGCATTCCTAAGACAAGGACCGGTAAGATGATCCAGCAAAGATCAATCATCAGGGTAGGGAGGTCTTTTATATAAAATAAACCACCAAATGGAATCCATTCCATCCTCGACATGCGCGCCCGCAAAATGGTATCAGGCAGCCAATTTGAAACAACCACCCCCCATACCAGGAAAACCAGGCCGCTTACTCCGAGCACCTTAAGCGCAGCCCGCCAGTTGCCACAAGAGATAACCAACCAAAAAGCAGCGGCGGCGGCGAAAACCAGGGCCACTTCTTTTGTCAGACCTCCCATGGCAAAAGCTATCCCAGATAACCAAAATTTCTTTTGATCCAAAAATTTGACACCCAACAAAACCAATAAAAATGTCAGCGGCTCGTTCAGGTCCATCAATAGCACAAACAACGTCCCGCCAAACGACAGGAAGACCAGGCTGTACCAGGGAGAAGCCCCGCGCTCTTTCAGTAAATCCGCCAGCAGCCAACCGCAAGCCGCCAGGGCCAGTAAATTTATCAAGATCATGGCCCATGGTAGGACGGCCGGTTGACCCAAAGACATCAGGCATACCAACAGCGGGTAGATTATACGTTGGTAGCGGTAAGCCGGTTCTGGCAGCCAGCGGCTGGCGCCAAGCGGGTCACTGGCAATGGCATAGGCAAACTGGCCATCATATCCGATGCTGCCGTTGCTTACACCCTCGAAAATGGTTCCACGGAAGATGAACGCCGCGGGATCCAGGTGCTGAGAGAATAAATAAAAACCCGCCATACAGCCAAAGAACGCCAGGAAAAGACAGGCGATTCGAAGGCGTGCATCGAAGATGAACAGGCGGTTCATAGATTGTTTATTCACAAAAGGAATCCCTTACCTTCAGAACATCGAGGGTCACCCTCTGAACTGCGAGGGTCACCCTGCCCTCCCCTTAAATGGGGGGATGAATCAGGCTATCACTCGGTGGAACAAACGAATACGCTGCGGTAAGCCTTGAGTATATTGGGTGTAAAACCGCTGCAGCCCGGCTGCCTGGGTAGGCATGATCTCATCTAAATCTCGGGACAGTTTATCCGTGTTCATCCTGAGATTGGGGGAGCGTTGGGCATGCAGCCCGCTTTCGCGCCACGAAATGGGCGTGATCAGGCTTTCATCCAGGCCAAATTGCCTCGCCAACCGGCAGCCAAAGTCATATTTGCTCAGGCTTTCCGAACTGAGTACATGATATACACCTTTCAAATCTTTTTCAACCATCTTATAGATCAGTTCTGCCAGATCAGACACCAATAATGGGCAGAAAAATACATCCGTGAAACCATTACAACGCTTACCTGAAGAAAGGTTGTTGAAGAAGAATTCGCCCAGGCTGCGCTGTCCGGTCAGGCTCCAACCATAAAAATTTACCCTGGCAATGACAGCATCCGGGGCAGCCTGCATTACTAATTTCTCTGCTTCTAGTTTAGTTCGAGAATACACCCCTAGCGGATTGGGGATGTCATCCTCCTTATAATCACCGCGCTGCCCGTCAAAGACTGATTCCGTTGAAATATGCACCAGCTTGATCCGCTGTTGGGCAGATGCAGCAGCCAGTTCCCCCGGCACTTCGGCATTCAATCGCTGCGCCTTGCCAGGCTGCTTCTCGCATGCGTCCAGGATCGCCATGGCAGCACAGTGTACAACCACGTCCGGTTTATAGTGGTTCAACAAGCCGGCCGCGCTCCCCGGCTGCGCCAGGTCAGCCCGAACCACCTCGAATGGCACCCTGATCAAGTCATTGTGGTGCACAACGCCAGTGGTTGGGCCTTGCCCTGCCGTGTATAAGGCCAGGTGCAGCCCCAACAAACCACTGGCGCCGGTGATTAAAAAACGCATCATGCCAATGTACCCTGTTCAAAAGCTGATTCAATCGGGGCAATAATCTGTTGGATTTGCTCCACGCTCAACCATTGTTCATTCGTGTTGCTGGCGTAACGAAAACCATCTGGCAGTGGTTTACCGACTTTTTCCCACTCTTTGACAAACCAGGGCGATTCAGCCGGCTGCACCACGAACATATCACCCATTTCCAACGTGGTGCGGGATTCGTCATCGGAGATCAATACCTCATGCAGCTTTTCACCCGGACGGATGCCCATAACTTCCACCTGGGCCTGTGGCGCTATCGCTCGCGCCAGGTCCACCAGGTTCATGCTGGGGATCTTGGGTACAAAGACCTCGCCGCCGTGCATCTGTTCAATGCAGCGAATAACAAAGCGCACACCCTGCTCGAGTGAAATCCAGAAACGGGTCATGCGTTCATCGGTGATCATCACTTTCCCATTCTGGCGCTGCTTGATAAAGGCCGGCACCACACTGCCGCGGCTGCCAACCACATTCCCATAACGCACGCAGCTAAAGCGAGTGGAGCGTCCACCGGCGTAATAATTGCTCTGGACGAACAATTTCTCGGCGCACAACTTGGTAGCCCCATACAGATTGACCGGGTTAACCGCCTTATCAGTGCTGAGGGCGATAACCCGTCCCACACCCGCATCCAGGGCAGCATCGATCACGTTGCTGCTGCCCAGGACGTTGGTCTTGATGGCTTCCATCGGGTTATATTCGCAGGCAGGCACCTGCTTCAAGGCAGCCGCATGCACCACGATATCTACTGCATTGAAAGCCCGGTTCAGGCGCTGAACATCGCGCACATCCCCGATGAAGTAGCGCAGGCTGGGATGGTCAAAACCCGCGGCGCGCATCTCGTGCTGCTTCAACTCATCGCGTGAGTAAACAATCAGCTTTGCAGGATGGTAGTCCTGCAGCATTATTTCGATGAATTTCTTGCCAAATGAACCTGTGCCGCCGGTAATCAGGATTACTTTATCTTTCCAATCCATAAAATTTCTCCAGAAGAACAAAATGGTGACCCTCATAGTCCAGAGGGTGAATATCCGCCAGGGTCACTTATACCTGGCTTCCTTTTCGGATAATTACTAAAGGATACTGCCCGTTTTCGCCAAAGTAATGCGGGTAGCGTTCTTCAAACCAGTAGAGCAGACGTAGGGCATACTGCCCTGCAAGGGGCCGGTGGATAACAGCCCGCAAGAAACGCACGCTGACACTGCGCCAGCAGCGAATTTCGAACTGCATGCCCTGCAGTTGTTGGCGCAGCCAACCTGCATCCTGCTTTTGGATGTACGTACCGGTTGGCTCGGCCGGTTTTTCCATTGTGGAAGACTTCTCCACCGGCTGATCCTTGCGCCGGAGCAAAGCCCATTTACCAGACCGCTCCATCAAAACCACCAGCCACTGCAAGCGCTTCATCAAGGGCGATTCTGTCCAACCATTTACCACCACTGCCGTTGATTCTGGAGCCAGTACCCGATAAAGCTCGTGATAGGCGCAGGTCTGATCATCCACCGGCAGGTGGTGCAGGGTATGCAGTGAAACTACTCCGCCAAAAACCTCCGGCTTAAACGGCAGGTTGGCTACATCCGCCGCCACAAACAAACCGTGAGCGCCGATACGCTTACGGGCTTCTTCAAGAGCGACCAACGAGATATCCAGGCAGACCCGGTACCGGTATCCTTGTGAATAAACCAGGTAATCTGGATATTGAATCGGTCCGCAACCCGCATCCAGCAAGTAAACTCCTTCCTTCCTTAAAAAACGCCAGACACGCAGATGGCAGCGGTGGATATATTCGCTTGAAACTGGACGCAAGTCTTCATAACGGGCATTCTGATATATGCCTTCTCCAACCATTTGCCAGCCTACCCGGTCATAAAACTGGCGCACCTGTTGTTTGATATCAGAATTATTCATGGTTTTTCCATCTGAAGATTTTGAATGAAAAACCATAGTGGTTTTTCCATCTGAAGATTTTAAATGAAAAACCATAATGGTTTTTCCATCTGAAGATTTTGAATGAAAAACCATAGTGGTTTTTCCTCTGAAGATTTTAAATGAAAAACCATAGTGGTTTTTCCTCTGAAGATTTTAAATGAAAAACCATCATTCAACCGTATTCCAATCTATCGGTTCGCCAGCCAGGTAGCGGAAAGTAGAATCCCACTGTTGGCGTCCCTCATCACCCAGCACAGCCTGCAGCGGGCGGGCTTTATAATCTTCCCACATCCGCACCAGGTGCCAGGGAAATGGTCGTGGAAAATCAAAGAAAAAACGGTAAGCATAACGCCAGGTGTGCTCCACCTGCTCTTTACTCAGGCGGTAGGCCTGTGGGTTTTCCAATACCGCCCCCAGCAATTTAAAATAAGCCACCCAATTATCTGGGTCCATGGTAAAACCACGGGCACGGTAATGGGTATGCCCGGAAACGATGACTGGCATACCGTTCATCGCCATTTCCAGGCCAACCGTGGTCGTGTACACCAATCCCAAATCTGCCACCTCGATTAAATCATAGGTGTTCAATTTGTCTTTCGGGCCAATAAGGCGGATATGCTCCGGCTGGTGCGGTATCACCTGGCGGACAACTTCTGCCATGGAGAGACCGTGGGTCAGAACTTCACCTGGATGGATGCGAATAACGAGCTGGACATCCGGGCGTCCTATGAAATACTGCACCGTGCGGCTGATCCATTCCGCCATCGTTTTGCTAAAGACCTGCCTGCCCAATGTGAGGCTGTCGCCCAGCACATTGGTAGCCAGCAGCACCACCGGGCGTTTATCCAGACCCAGGGCGGCGCGTGCCTGTTCGCCCCCCTGCGGCGGGGTATCCTGCCACAGGCGAGCAAAATTTTCCCACAGGGCTGCCCGTTGGCGAGCGACAAAAAGCGAACGCAGACGTTCCAATTGTGGCTCGGTCAAGGGGGTTTCCTGGCGGGCTTTCCAGAGGGTATCCGTTTCCTGGCGCATCACTTCGCCATTATGAGCAACCCAAATCCGCTGGCGCTGGTCGCCAAATTCATAAGTCACCGTAGGAATTTTCAGGAAGCGTGCCACACGATAAACAACACCCAGTTCCTGGATGGTACCATTGGGGACAATCACCACGTCCGGGCGATTGTTCATAAGATAGGCCATCGCCAGGCGGGCAGCATCTTCGTTGCGTTCCATCCGCAGGCGATAGACTTCGCTGGTGAGGTCAATATCTTCAACTTGCAGCGTATATTGGGTGTCAAATAAAGAGACATGCTGGACTGCGGTCATGACCGCCTCGGGCAGCGGCTTATAAGGGGCGCGATAACTGAGGAATGACACCGGCTCAAACAAAGGAGAGGCCTGGGCCAGGACTTTCTCAGCATAGAAATTTTGCCGCCGCAGATCAAAACGGTTAATGGGAGACTGCCACTCAGCATAGGGCAGGTATCCTAAAGTCACCCGGTGGCCCTGGCCAGCCAGGGCCGCCGCTAACAGGGCAGTGTGCTCGATCCAGTAATGTAAAGTAGAGAAAATAAAGATTTTTTTACCGGCTGGTGCTTTTTCACGAAACTGGCTGGCTTGTGCAACCATCTCTGGCAGCGCAACCTGCAAATGCTTCAATGAAAACCGGCTCTGGATTGGTTTACCCCGCTGCCGGAAAAGCCAGTATAACTCGGCTGTGAACGGGATTTGCCCTAACAGGTTCTTGATTGCTTCTTTTCCGGTAAATGTCATCCTTACACCGCCTCAATTTTCCAATCTAAGCGAGGTCGATTGGGACCTATACGTGGTTCAGGCCATTGCATACCAGGTGCTCCCGCCGCATCGACTGTAAACGTAAGCGCCTGTTCATCCTGGAAATAACGCCGGACCCGAAACGAACTGGCATTAAAACCAATAATAAACCGCCCTTCATTAAGATAATCGGCTGGTATGATACACCGGCTGGTATAATGCCCGGCTGCCCTGACAGCATACTTTTCGTACAGGGTTGGCTGGTCAGTATCAAACGATGTAAAAATATACTCGCCCCGGGCGCTCATCAAATAAATTCCTACCCGTAAGCCAGAAATAGCCGAGGCCAGCTTGTACTCGATCTCCAGGGTAACCGGTTCGGTTGACCGCACTGAGTCGGAGACCTTCCCCTGACCATTGCGCACACGGATGGTCAGCGGGTGGAAAGGAGCGGTATCGGCCGGGATTTCATCGGCCAACCAGGTGCGCTGCCCTTCTGTCGAGAAACCACGCGATAGATAATAATCAACCGCCTGCGGGGTAGCTGCGCGCAGCACCAGTTGCCCCTTTTCGATCACCAGGGTTTCCTGGGTCAGCCGTAAAATGGCTGACATATTGTGGCTGACAAACAACACGGTCCGCCCCTCCTGCGCCACATCGCTCATCTTCCCCAGGCATTTGCGCTGGAACTCGGCATCACCCACTGCCAGCACCTCATCTACTACCAGGATTTCTGGCTCCAGGTGAGCTGCCACTGCAAAAGCCAGGCGCAGGTACATCCCGCTCGAATAGCGTTTGACCGGGGTATCGATGAACTGCTCAACCTCAGCAAAAGAAACAATTTCATCGAACTTCCGTTGGACGTCGCTGTGTTTCATGCCGAGGATGGCGCCGTTCAGATAGATATTCTCACGCCCGGTCAGTTCAGGATGGAAACCGGTCCCCACTTCCAGAAGTGAACCAACCCGCCCAATGATCTCTGCCGAACCTTCGGTTGGGTCCGTTACACGTGAAAGAATCTTTAAAAGTGTGCTTTTACCGGCGCCGTTGCGCCCGATGACTCCAAGAACCTGTCCCTGGCGAACATCAAAGGATATATTGCGTAAAGCCCAGAGCGAGTTGGGAGCTTCAGCGCCTGAACGGAAACGCTGCCAGGGCGCAACCAGGCGATTGGAAATCGTTTCACGCAAGGTACGATAGCGAGCTGTCTGAAGCATTCCGATCCGGTATCTTTTTCCGATATTTTCCACGTGCAGTGCAAGATCGCTCATAATTTAGACCATATCGGCGAATTGCCGTTCCATTCGCCGGAAATAAAACAAACCACTCACCAGAACACCTACCGCGATCAGGCTGGAGACTGCCAGCATGATGGTTGGAGCGCTTTGCTGGTTGCCCAACAGCGCCCAACGGAAACCATCCACCACGCCGGTCATCGGGTTAAGCGCGTACAGCAGTTTCCAGCGCTCCGGGATCATGCTGGATGGATATGCGATTGGCGTGATGAACAGCCAGAACTGTGTTAAGAAGGGAATTATGTAACCGATATCGCGGTAAAGAACATTGAGCGCTGACAACCATAAGCCTACCCCCAGGCTGGTGATCATTGCCAGCAACAAAAGAAGAGGCAGGACCCAAACCGCCGGGCCTGGACGGACATTATAGTAAATCATCATGCCGATCAATACCAGGAAAGCGAAAAAGAAATCTACCACACCGGCCAGGACCGACGCCAGCGGCAGAATGATGCGCGGAAAATAGACCTTGGTGACCATGTTAGCGTTTTGCACCAGCGAGCGGCTGGCCACATTCAAGGCGGATGTGAACAACTCCCACGGCAGCAGGGCAGTAAAGGTAAAGATTGGGTAAGGCAGCCCATCCGAAGGGACTTTGGCCAGGT
>Ga0315282_10006837_pt1 | contig 18945 bp, 29 predicted proteins | sample YL17G07_20_MG_FD_203693 | JGI IMG/M metagenome (GOLD analysis project Ga0315282, IMG submission 203693) | Sediment microbial communities from Yellowstone Lake, YNP, Wyoming, USA - YL17G07_20 | ecosystem: Environmental > Aquatic > Freshwater > Lake > Sediment | place: USA: Wyoming | collected...
AAATTTCGATAAACAACTTGCCGAAAATAAAATCTGTAGACGTCCCCCTTCATCCGGAAAACAAAAAGAAGACAAGAAAAATACAGGTGACAAAGAAAATGTTTGTGGAAAAAAACGACTTTGAAAAATATCAGAACAACGAGGTCGGGCTGATAAATCTCGGCACAGTCATTCTGCAAAAGGATGCAAAATTTCTTTCGGATGAAATAAAATTCGAGTCGCAAAAAATACAGTGGGTTCCGGAAAAGAACACGAAAATAAAAGTCGTTATGCCTGATGGAAGCGTGAAAATCGGAATAGCCGAGAGCAATGTAAGAAAACTGAAAGTCAACCAGCCGATACAGCTTGTCAGAATAGGTTTCTGCCGCGTCGATAAAGTAGATAAAGATATAGTTTTATATTATTCACACAAATAAGGATTAAGGAACAGGGTGAGATGATGCCTAAAATAGAAGTTACAAAAGAGTTGAATGCAAAAGTGCTTCAGCTAGTTGAAGCTGCAAAGAACGGCGGCAAACTCAAAAGAGGAACCAACGAGACAACAAAAACCATTGAAAAAGGCAAGTCTCATTTAGTAATCATTGCAAACGATGTCGAACCTCCTGAAGTTGTCATGCATCTTCCTGTTCTGTGCGACGAGAAAAAGATTCCTTATGTCTATGTGCAAAGCAAAATGGAGCTTGGAAGAGCTTCGGGAATAGACGTTCCCTGCGCTGCAATTTCTGTTGTGGAAGTCGGAGAAGGCAAAGAGCTTCTCAAAGAAGTTTTGAAAAGGATTCAAGAAGCTAAAGGGTAGTTATGGCTGACGAATCGTCCCCTGCAGAAGTTTTGCAACTCCTGGGAAGGACTGGCGTCAGGGGTGTGATGGTGGTGCGATGCAAAGTTCTGTCAGGAAGGGACAGGGGAAAAGTTCTGACAAGGAACGTCCTCGGCCCGGTAAGAGTCGGAGATATCCTGATGCTTAGAGAGACAGAAATGGAAATGGCCGGAAAGATGGCTGAGAGGTAGGAAAATGAAGTGCTCTTTTTGCGGAAAAGATTTCAGGCCTGGAACCGGAAAGATGTTCGTGAAAAACGACGGGACTGTTCTTTATTTCACAGATTCCAAGTGCGAGAAAAATTATTTTATGGGCAGGGAAGCCAAGAAGAGAAAGTGGTCCAGGCAAAAGTAAATTTCTAATTCTTTGCGAATTCATATTCTTTATTGCGGGCTGATAGGTCAACGGTTCGTTTGAGTGAAAGACCGCCGCCATGGCAATTCAAACCATACTGGCGGAAGTTGCGGGTTCAAATCCCGCTCAGTCCATTTCTCTAAAAGCTTAAAAAGTATTTCAACTGATTATTATAGAACAGTAAATAAGGTGTCGAATTGGGGACAACGAAATTAAAACCAATGGGCGAAGAAAAGGAAGAGAAGAAAGAATACAAAAAGGCGAAGAAGCCTGAAAAACCCAAGACAGAAAGCAGCGAACTTCGAACGATAGTCAGAGTGATGGGAACTGACTTGGATGGCGAAAAGCCGCTCATAAGGGCTCTCACAGGAATAAAAGGCATCAGTTATTCGATGTGCAAAGCGATACTTTCGTCTTCTGAATACAATGAAATGACAAAGCTCGGTAGCCTTGCAGAGCAGGACATCCGCAAAATCGAAGAAATAATCAGGAATCCGCAAAACTATGGAATTCCAAGCTGGATGCTGAACAGGAGAAAAGATCGGGAGACTGGAAAGGATATTCATTTTTCTGGAGTTGACCTGGATGTTGCGAAAAAATTCGACATTCAGGGAATGATTGATTTGAAAAGTTACAAAGGGGTAAGACACATGCTCGGACTTCCTGTAAGGGGTCAACGAACAAGAAGCTCCTTTAGAAAGGGAAGGGTTGTCGGGGTTGTCAGAAAAGCAGCGCTGGTCCAGACACAAAAGGCCGCAGAAGAGAAGAAAGAGGAAAAGAAGAAGTGATTGAATGAGAAAAATCAGGAGAAAATACAAAACACCGATAAAGGGATGGGACAAAGAGAGAATTGAAAGAGAAAGAACTCTTGTAAAAACCTACGGACTGAGGAAAAAGAGAGAGATATGGAGAAGCGAAACGGTCTCAAGAAAATTCAGAAGGCTTGCAAGAGCACTCGCTGCGCAAACGGACAAGGAAAAGGAAAAGGTTTTGGTCGAAAAACTTATCAAACTCGGACTCCTGAACGAAGGCAGCACGCTGGATGATGTCCTGAGTCTTTCAACTGAGAAATTTTTGGAAAGAAGGCTGCAGACAATTTTAGTCAGAAAGGGAATTTGCACAACACCAAAACAATCGAGACAAATGATTGTTCACGGCCACGTGAGAATTGATGGCAAAAGAATTGTTTATCCCGGATATCTTGTGCAAAAAGCGGAAGAAGATAAAATCCAAACCAGCATTCAAAAGAAGGTTGCTGCATGAGAGACGACAAGAGATGGGCAATAGTTCATATTTTTAGCACATCTAACAACACAATAATCCACATAACGGACATCACCGGCGCTGAGACCATTGCAAGATATTCGGGCGGGATGATGACTGACAAGGACAGGGAAGAAGGAATGCCTTTTCCTGCAATGCAGGCTGCAAGAAAGGCCGCAGAAGATGCAATTGCAAAAGGAGTCACAGGCGTTCACATCAAAGTCCGCGCTGCTGGCGGCCATCTCAGCAAGTCCGTGGGCGCTGGCGCTCAGCCGGCAATCAGGGCAATTGCAAGGGCAGGACTAAGAATAGGGATGATTGAAGACGTCACACCTATCCCCCACGACACAACAAGAAGGCCTGGCGGAAGAAGGGGAAGAAGGGTTTAAAATAATCAAAAACAAATTTGTGATACAATGAAGATGAAAATTCTGAAAAAGAGCAAGGAAGAAATCGTGTTTTCTGTAGAGGAAATCAATTACAGTTTTGCAAACGAACTGAGAAGAATAATGACTTCCGAAGTTCCGACAATGGCGATTGAGAACGTTGACTTTAAGAAAAACGACTCGTCTCTTCCGGACGAACTTGTAGCAAATCGATTGGGACAAATTCCGCTGACTTTTGACAGACAGGCGTACAACATGAACGAGAATTGCGAGAACTGCAAGGGAAAGGGATGCAGCAGGTGCCAGGTTGAACTTGTTTTGAAAAAGAAAGGAGCCGGAGTTGTCTATTCCGGGGATTTGAAAAGCAAGGCAAAGGATGTCCAGCCTGTATTTGACAGGATTCCTATTGTGGAACTTTTTGATCCGACTGACGAGATTCAGTTCGAAGCAATCGCCCAGCTCGGAAGCGGAAGGACGCATGCAAAGTGGCAGGCTGCGCTTGTGGGATACAAGTATGACGGAAGCAATTTTACTTTTAATGTCGAAAGTGTTTCCGGTTTGAGCCCTGAAGAGATTGTTCTTTCTGCAACAGAACATTTGGGGAGCAAGGCAAGCGAGTTTGAGAAAGCTGTCGGGAAATTAAAGTAAAGGTTTAAATAAAAAATTCTATCTTATTTCTATGAAAGCCGGAGTCGCCTAGTCTGGCAATGGCGCAGGACTTAAGATTTACATCTTAAGTGTTGATAAAAAGATGAAAGCAGAAATCCTGTGGGTATGATTGGTGAGTCACCACAATAGTCCCTTCGTGCGTTCGAATCGCACCTCCGGCATTTTATGGAACATCTGGCAATAATGAAGAAATCTTGGAAGCTTACTTCTAAAATTCTTAGTGGCAAAAAGAAAATCGAGTCGAGATGGTACAAAACAAAACGTCCCCCGTGGGATCTAATAAAAAGTGGCGATATTATTTACTTTAAAGATTCTGGAGATCCTGTCACAATCAAAACAGAAGTTGAAAAAATAGTTCAGTTTTCCAATCTTAATTCGCGGAAAGTGAAAGAAATACTGAATGTTTACGGAAGAGACGACGGCATCGAAGAAAACGAAACAAATAAATTCTTCGACCTGTTCAAAAATAAAAAATACTGCATCCTGGTCTTTCTAAAAAATTCTGAAGAAATAGAACCATTTAATGTAAACAAAGCTGGTTTTGGGGCAATGTCTGCATGGATTTCAGTAGAAAGCATCAATCAAATAAAGGTTTAAAATAAATATTGTGTAAGGTGCATATGTCTGTTGGAGGAATTTGCGAATCTTGCGGAAGATTTTCTCCAGGTCTGTTCACCTGCAAGGCATGCGGCAAACATGTGGGGCCTGAGTGCGTGATGGAAGGGACTCCTTTTTGCAACATTTGTAAGGGAAGAAAAACAATCGGAAGCAACAGGATTCAAGCGAGAAAGTAAAAATGAACAGCGGGGAATTTGTACTGATTGATTATGTTGGAAGGGTGAAGGATCCGAACGAAATTTTCGACATCACAAAGGAAGATGTTGCGAAAAAGGAAGGGGTCTACAAAAACGAATTCAAGTACGGACCTGTTCCGATAATTATTGACGCAGATTTTGTTCTGCCCGGATTGAATGAAGCAGTAAAGGAAATGGAAGTCGGCCAGAAAAAAATTGTAGAGCTTCCTCCAGAAAAAGCATTTGGGAAAAGAAGCGAAGAGCTGATCAAACTGATTCCTGAGCCAAGATTTCACGAGCAAAGCATAGAACCGCACGTCGGGGAATACATCACAATAAACAAGCTTCGCGGAAAAGTCATGAGCATTGACGGCGGAAGAGTAAGAGTCGACTTCAACCACCCGCTTGCGGGAAAGACTCTTGTTTATGAAATCGAAGTTGTTGGGAAAATTAATGAAAATTCCGAAAAAGTGAAAGCTGTCGTTTATTATTTTATCGGGGTTCCGAACGAGGATGTTAAAGTCGAGGTAAAGGAAAAGGAAGCTGAAATAAGTTTCACGAAAAGATTTGACATACATAACGAAGCGAAACAAAATATTGCGGACACTATTATAAAGTGGGCCGGTTTTGATAAAGTAAGGTTTGTAGATGTCTTTGAAAAGACAAAATAAACATTTATTTTTACTTTTGAAGAATAATTAAGAGAGTTTTTTATGGGAATCAAACAAATTTCTGAACGCGGGATGCAGACAGACAGAACTGCGGCTGCTGACGAGGAATTAAGGCAAATTCTGGAGAGCAGAAAGACGCAGATCAAAGTCGTGGGCGCTGGCGGGGCGGGAAACAACACTGTGACAAGGCTTATGCAGGTCGGGATTGTCGGAGCAGAGACTGTTGCGATCAATACTGACGCGCAGGACTTGCTTTACACAGATTCTGACAAAAAGGTTCTGATCGGAAAAGAGCTTACCTCCGGCCTTGGGGCTGGGGCTGATCCGAGAGTTGGAATGGAAGCTGCAAAAGAAAGCAAGGACGATTTGAAAAAGGCTATGCAGGGAGCTGACATGGTTTTCCTTACTTGCGGTCTTGGCGGAGGGACTGGAACTGGAAGCCTTCCTGTTGTTGCAGAAGTTGCGAAAAAAATGGGCGCACTGACTGTTGCAATCGTGACCCTTCCGTTTGCAATGGAAGGGAAGACAAGGATGGACAATGCAAAAGAAGGTCTGGCGAATTTGGAAGGATTGGTTGACACTCTGATAGTTATTCCGAACGACAAGCTTTTGGAAATCGTTCCTGACGTTTCGCTTCAGACTGCCTTCAAGGTTTGCGACGAAGTTCTTGTCAATGCTGTGAAAGGAATTGCAGAGTTGGTTACAAAACCCGGACTAGTCAACCTTGATTTTGCAGATGTGAGGACTGTTATGTCAGAAAGCGGAATGGCAATGATTGGAATGGGCGAGAGCGAGACAGACAACAGAGCTGTTGAGGCTGTTGAAAAGGCTCTTAACAATCCTTTGATTTCAGTCGATGTGAGCGGAGCCAAGGGCGCGCTTGTAAACGTTATCGGCGGACCGGACATTACAATCCGCGAAGCGCAGCAGATTGTCGAACATGTTTCGCAGAAGCTGGCGCCAGATGCAAAGATTATCTGGGGCGCGCAGATTTCAAAAGACCTCGGAGAATCTGTAAGAGCCATGCTAATTATCACTGGAGTGAAATCCCCTCAGATTTTCGGGCCTGAAAAGCCTTGGACAAAAGAAGATAGAAAAGACATAGAAAAGCTTTTAGATGTTGAGTTTGTATAAAATATAGTTGATTCTGATGCAATTCAACATAAAGGAAAGACTAGAGAACTACAAGAGAATTATCATGGTTGTGAAAAAACCGAATTGGTCAGACTTCAGTTTCGTCGCAAAAATTTGCATGATAGGGACTGCGATCATCGGCGTCCTGGGACTTGCCCTTTACATGGTTGCCATTTTGCTCGGACTGTGAAAAAATGATTTACACAATAAAGACTGTTGTTGGAAGGGAAAACATAGTCCTCGACACGATTGCGACAAAGGCAAAAGTTGAACACTTGCAAATTCAAGCAGTGCTGCATCCGGAAGAAATCAAAGGATATGTTTTTATCGAGGGGGACATCAAAGACGTGGAAAAGGCAGTCCAAATGGTTCCCCACATCCGCGGTCTGATAAAAAAACCTCTTGAGATGTCGCAAATCCAAAGATTCTTGGAACCGAAGACCGTTGAGATAGAACTTACAAACGGGGACATCGTTGAGATAATCGGAGGGCCATTCAAAGGGGAGAAGGGAAGGGTCACAAGATACGACAAGACGAAAAGAGAGGTCACGATCGAACTGCTGGAAGTGACTGTTCCGATTCCGGTGACAGTAAGCGGCGAGTTCGTGAAAGTTTTGGAGAAAGCTAAGGTTTAAATTAATTAATTCTATAGTGAGAGTATGGCTGACAAAGAAATAATTGATGCGCTGGTAGAAGGCGGGAAAGCAACTCCCGGGGCGGCTTTAGCTCCGAGACTTTCCATGATGAAAGTGAACATTCAGGATGTCTTCAAGAAAATCAACGACAAAACAAAGGATTACTCAGGAATGAAAGTCCCTGTGAAAATAATTATTGACAAAAAGACAAAGGATGTCGAAATAACAGTCGGGACTCCGCCGACAGCAAGCCTGATAAAAAAGGAGCTGGGTGTCGAGACTGTCAAGATTACAGAAGAGGAGAAAACCGCAGGAAAGACCAATGTCGGAAATCTCAATTTTGACCAGGTTGTGAAAATTGCGAAGATGAAGCAGGAAAATCTTTATGCAAAAGATCTGAAAGCAGCTGTAAAGCAGGTCGTTGGGACCGCTGCTAGCATGCCAATTCTTGTTGAAAACAAGAAACCAAAGGAAATAATCAAAGAAATCGAAGAAGGAAAATTTGACAGTTTAATCAAGTGATTTTTTACATTCAAAGAAAAGCCATTGTATATGGCCGTAATGAATCATCCTCTACAGTTATTGAAAATTTAGTCAAAAACCTTTCAACCATTTTTTGAATTGGTTCTGTTACAGTTTTTTGATCCGGACGCAAAGGCAAAATTTCCTCAACCTGATCCAATATGGGAAGTGCATTATTGTAAACATCTTTCTCGACATCTGGATCTAAAAATTTATACAATTTAAGCCCATCACCATCAGTTTGCCAATTTCTTTTATCAAACCTTTCCAAATGACCTAGCATGTTATTCTTAATGTGCCTAATTGTTGTTCTCGTCAACATGAATCTTTTCTTGGCTCTTGCTGTTGGTAATAATTCCCTTACCATGATGTAAGGAACGGTATTGGCATGCCTATCTGTGCCATCTCCGTCCATTATTGCCTGTAAAAGCGATCCTTCAACCATGAGTTCTCTATATCCACTGTTTGAGTGATTGGCAACTGCATTGAACATTTCTTTAATTTCACCGGCACCGAAATCGACTATAGAAGCAATACCCTTCATAATTATTGCGGACTTTAAAGCATGATCAGAACTTTTAACCAATCTCTGCGGAATCATTGGTGGGTGCGCAAGACCATAAAGCCCCCTCGAACTATCATGTGTCATTCCTGTTACTAGAGCTTTCTCGATTTCACTTTGCAGATTTCGAGCATATTTCTCAGGATATGAATATTTAGTATTTTTTCTCATTTGTCTTGCAAGTGTTGCTGCTGCGTACATTCCCACATTCAAAGAATGATAGGGACCGTGGGTCAAATCAACAAAAACCGATCCTCCATTAGATATACTTGCTGACACTAAAGTTTCATATTTTTTCCTTAATGTAATTTCAACGTATGAATTCATTATTTGATAACTCTTTTTCACTCTTTCACTTTCATTCCAAACCCTTTGAATTTCCTCAACGACGAACTTATCTTTAAAACACTGACTTATTACATCCATTGGGTTTCGTAGATAGGTTGCTAAGGAAACGAATCTTTCTTCTAGTGATGGTTCGATACGCAGAGAGGTTTTCATGAAGTAAATGGATGCACTCAAACTTTTAAAGATTACTCTGGCTCCAAATAGAATTAAAATAAAACCTTATGGATTCGATTAAAGGTCGAAAATGAGAAATCAGTGCTACATAATCTTCAGTAAAAGTTGATGATTTAATGCCAAATTTCGCTAATTCTTCGAAACCGCTCTTCTTATATTTTCTAGAAATGTAAAGTGTTCTTCCGTCAGAAACAATTGCTCGCAAATCTAAGTCTTTTGGCTTTTGTTTTATTTCTATTCCCATTTTCATTGCTTTTTCAACATAATTTTTGTTTTTGCTAATGATGTCACCTAAGATTTTTACGGCAACATTCTTGTCAGAAAGATTTTTTAAGTTTGATAGTTCGTCTTTTAGCCACATCATGTCTCCTGCGAAAATTAACAGTTCTTTTTTCGTATCCCTGAATAAGGCATGAGAAAATCTTACTACGCCGGCTTTGCCATCAATAACACCAACAAAAGTTTCTTTTTCTGGGGCTTTCACCATCCCTAACATTTTTTGGAGATTTTTCGTTATCGATTTCTCAACGCTAATTATAGAATCGAATTCGGATTTTATTTCTTCTTCCCTTTTTGTTATTAGTGATTTCAATGCAAGCATCGGCTGGACCGCTTGATATTTTTTCGGTTTTCCTGGAATTACTGTTACCAAACTGATTTTTTCCAAAGAAGATAGGACGTCATAAATTCTTGATGGTGATATGTTAGAAACATTGCACAATTCGTCTGCAGGCAGGACGTTGTAAATCACAAGAAAAAAATATGCTTTTGCTTCATACTCTGTTAGTCCAACTTCCCTTAATGATTTAACAATTTCTTCATAACCTTCTTTGACCATAATTCAAGAAATGCTATGGAATACTTAAATCTATTGGTAGCGCCGTCGTGCACTCAGTTTAATTATGTTGGCTTGTATTTCAAGTGCTTTTAGGGATAATTTCGAGTATTGCAAAGCTAAATTTACTACTTCAGGACGTTGCAGGGTTGGTAAATAGGAAGACCTAATTAAATGTCGTGCATTTCTGTCGGCTTTTTTTACTGTTTCAAACAAAGCATCCGCGTAAGTTATTGTTTTTCCTTGTCCTATGAGTTCTTTCATATAATTGTACGCATATTCCGCGGTTTCATAACCCGAATTAAAAATTCGTGACCATTTATCCGAATCATGCAAAACCTGTTCAAGAATTGTTGCGGGTTCTCCTAAAGAAATTTCCGGCGGGGTTTTCAAAAACTTTGTAGAATAATCATGGACAAGAACTGCACTTACAGCAGTTTCAATTTCTTCGTTACTAAATCCGGCTTGTGATAGAAATCGAGAAATGCCGTATCCGCTAACAATTTCATGCGGAATTCTTGTGTCTTGAAAGGTTTCGGGTTCCTTTCCTAGATTTTTACTTATTGCTTCTAAGGCTTTTTTGCTAGGTATGTTTTTTGGATAATGGTGCACAATATCTTTCAAAAACTCTTTACTTTTTCCTAAGTCATGCCCGAATAAAACTGTAAATAATAAATTATATTGCTCTGCCGGACCGTTTTCATTAATAAAAAAGGCCAGTCCTAAATCTATGACTGAAACTGCGTGCGATGTATCGCTTAGCTCAAAAAAACCATTATGCTGTAATACAGGCATTGGCAAATAGCGTTCGATAAGTCCAGTGTACATAGCCACCGCTGGATCGCTTTCTATTTTTCGTCTTAAAGAATGAATTTCAGGGTTTCTTATTTTCAATTTTTCATACAATAACTCTGCTGCACATTGTGTTTTTTGTTTGCAACGTTTATATTCCAACTGTAGTTGTGCAACTTGTTCTCTTCGTTTGTGATTTATTTCTGAATCTCTCCTAGAGAGCGATTTCTTGATTTGTTCTTTTCTTTCCATGCCCCTCTTTGCTCCTTCTTTATGGCTTTTCATCAGCTATTCTACACCAAATAAAGGTTTTACCACTTTCGCTTATTGGTTTTACCATCTTTTCTTGCGGTGGATAAACAACCTATCCCAAAAAAGATGGATGATTTATTAAACATGTGATTTACAACCAGGATTAGTGAGAAAAAATGAAATGGTTTTTGATCGCAGAAAGACAAGAAAATCTATCACAGCCCTTACTAAATGTTTGTCCTTCTTGTGGTCGCGAGTTAAAACCAAATCAACATGTTTTAGAAACTGGAGGAAGGTTGGGGTGCAGAAAATGCCTCAAGTAGGTATGAGAATGGCAGTGCCACCAAACTGAACGAACTTCTGAGTTTTCCTTTTAGTTACAAAAGGCGCTAAAGGGGAGAAGGGGGTTACCCCACAGAGGATTCTGACACCGGCACCTTAGTTTAATCTTCCCTCTCCCCGGCTACTTTTTCTTTTTCAAAGTACCAAATCTGGTGGTTCTAAATTTAGAAATTTTGTTGTTCGCGCTTTCTATAAAATGCCAAACCGGGAGGTTCACAAGCTGATCAGCAGACTGATTAGCGGATATGAGTGTGAAAAAACGCATGCTGTCATCGATTTGCCTGCAAAATATTTTGGAAAAAGCCACAGAATTCTCTTTCACGATCCTGTGTCCGCGTTTGTCATTGGCTATGTTTGCAACGGCCCGGAGGGGGCTGTTTCTGCAATTGCCCACATAGTCACTGATTATTTAGTTACGAAGTACTCAAAGAAGGTTTAAATATGTTGACGCAGTAAATATGAGTTAACTCGCAAGTCACTGCTTAGGCAGGAGAGTGAAAAAGTTGGCCAATGAAAAAATATTGAACGCAATAAAAGAACTTAGGGACAAATCGGCTAAGAAGAATTTTTCTCAAAGCTTTGACATGATCATTTCCCTGAAGGAATTCGACTTGAGAAAATCCGAAAATAAGTTTACTGATGAAATAGTTCTTCCTCATGGAAAGGGAAGGGAAAGCACTGTCGTTGTTTTTGCTGATAACATAAAGGACGCAGGAACGGAAGTTCTGACAACAGAGCAAGTGAACGAGCTGACGAAAAACAAAAGAAAGGCGAAAAAACTGGTTTCCAGCACAGACTTCTTTTTGTCAGAAGCAAAGCTGATGCCTGTTGTAGGAAAGGTTTTAGGCCAATACGTCGGACCGAGAGGGAAACTGCCGAAAATTGTAAGTGGGGATATCAAGACTTTGGTTAAAAATTCAAAAAAATCAGTGAGGGTAAGAATTAAGGATGCTCCTGTTATTCAGACTATAATCGGAAAGGAAGACATGAAAGACCAGGAGATTGCGGAAAACGCCGAGGCTGTTTTGAAATTTTTGGAAACCCGACTGCCGAAAGGAAAGAACAACATTGGAAAGATAATGATGAAGCTTACAATGAGTAAGCCAGTCAAAATCGAGGTGTAGTAGATGGTTAAGGAACAGAAAATTGCAGAGGTTCAGAATCTAAGCAAAATGATCGACGAGTATCCGGTTGTCGGAATAATTGACATGTTCAAGCTTCCTTCGCGGCCGCTTCAGAATGTGAAGAAAAAACTGAAGGATGATGGGATTATCAAAATAACCAAGAAATCAATCCTTATGTTTGCTATAAAAAATGCAAAAAAAGAGGGAATACAAAAATTGGAGCAATCTGTTCCAAAACAGCCTGCAATATTTTTGACAAAAATGAATCCGTTCAAGTTTTACGCAGTGGTCGACAAAATTAAGACATCCGCGGCGGCAAAGGAGGGCGACGTTGCCCCTCAAGACATCCAAGTCTCAGCAGGACCTACAAATCTCCTGCCTGGTCCGGCAATTTCAGAGCTGACAAAAGTCGGAATTCCTGCTGGCGTCGAAGAAGGAAAAATTGCTGTTAAAAAGGATGTTGTAGTTGCAAAGAAGGGAACTGTCATTTCAAAACCTCTTGCTGGCGCGCTGAGAAAACTCAACATAGAACCGATGCAGATAGGAGTCAACATTGTCGCTATTTTTGAAAATGGAATGATTTATGGAAAGGATGCGTTAAGTTTAGTCGGAGAAGGATACGTAAACAAACTGAGAGAAGCATTTAATTGTGCTTTAAATCTTTCTGTTTCAATCTCATATCCAACTAAAGAAAACATAGGCTTCCTGCTAGCTAAGGCAGCCAGAGAAGCAAATGCTATAGAAAAGTTAAGCGGAGGTAAATAAAATGCAAGAAGTTTACGCAGCACTCATATTGCACGATGCAAAGCAGCCAATAAACGAAGAAAACATAAAGAAAGTTTTGCACAGCATAGGGTCTTCAGTTGACGACTCGAAAATAAAGGCATTGGTCGCAAGTCTCGAGGGAGTAAACATAGACGATGCGATAAAGCAAGCTGCAGTTGTCGCTGCGCCTGCACCAAGCGAAGAAAAGAAAGAAGAGAAGAAACCTGAAGAGGAAAAGGAAAAAGCTGAAGAGGCTGCTGCCGGATTGAGTGCGCTGTTTGGTTAAAATGAAAGAATTCATAGAATTGGCTCAGAAAATAAAGAACAAAGAATTGAGAGAAAAGCTAGTGGAATTTCTAAAGAACCCAAAGCTTTCGCACAAAGATTTTCAAAAATATCCGATGGAAGATTTGAGAAACGCCAAAACTCTTTTTGGTTCAAGCACTTCTATGGCTGAAAGAGATATTCTGAATCACAGCATCGCTCTTTCGCAGCTTTGTGAAAAAACCGCGCAGGTTTTAAAGGAGAACTATGGAATTCCGATAGACGTTGACAATTTAATTGCTGCGTCCATTCTTCATGACATAATGCATTTGTACGAATACAAGCAGACAGCGAGCGGAGTTGAACACACAGGCCTCAGTCTAGATCACACCACTCTTGGAGTAGCAGAGCTTTACGCAAGAGGGTTTTCTGAAGAAGTCATTCACATTGTTGCGGCTCATGCAGGCGAAGCAGGCCTCACCAGCCCAAGAAATTTTGAGGCGCTGGTTTTCCACCATCTGGACAATCTTCTTGCTGTCACAGAGTTTCATCTTTATTCCCACAAAACTCCGGAAATGATGCTTTTGGATGATGAAACAATAAAAAAGATGCTAGAGGAAAAATCCGAAGATGAAACAAAGTGAATTTTCTAAAAGGTTCGAAAGATTTCTGCGAAGTCTTAGGTTTGAAGACAAGGTTTTTCTTATTTTCGACGGCGATGTGGACGGAATTGTTTCCTGCTTGATTACGAAAATTGCCTTTGACAAACTTGGGATTAAATTTTCAAAAATAACAGACGGGAGATTTGAGAAAATTAAATTTTCCAATTTAACAAATTTCGATGCTGGCGTTGTCGTGGATGTGCCGACAGGCATTCAAAAGAAATTCTTGAAAACAACGAAAAAGAAAATGCTGGTTATTGATCACCATCCATCCGAAGACATGAATTCGAAAAACATATCCTACATAAATCCGCGACTGATGAAAAAAGAAATTTATCAGCCAACGAGCTACGTATCATACAAGCTGTTTTCGGATTTTGTTGATTTGAAAAAAATAAAGTGGCTGGCGGTTGTCGGGACGGTTGGCGACTACGGATTTGATGATGTCAAAGATATTTATAAAAATGAAATTAATGTCGGACGAAAGGAAGACATTTGGAAAACTAATTACGGAAGGGCTGCAACTAGAATAAATGCTGCCATTGCTGTTTTTGGATCAGAAAAGGCGTTTGGGATTTTGAAATCCTGCAGAAGCCTCGGCGATATTTTCAGAAATAAGAAATTTAGGGAAGCTCACAAAAAATTCAGCAAAGAGTTTTGGAGCGCAGAGAGAAGCATGAAAAAAAATTCCGAATTTTATGCAGACATAAATCTGTTTTTTTCAATAATCGAGCCAAAATATTCTAGAATAACTTCTGCACTGGCAACCAAAACCGGAACTACGAATCCGAATAGTTTTGTTGTGCTCGCAGAAAGGACTGGAAAGAAATACAACATCCATGGAAGAATGCAGAACGGGACAATTGATGTTGGCGGTGTTTTGAAGAATTTCGGCGGAGGGGGGCACAGAGAAGCCGGTGGGTGCACAATTGATGCTAAGGAAATGCCTTTTTTTAAAAGGAGATTAATTGAGATTTTACGAGGAAACAAGTAGTTTTTTGCTTTTTTGGCTGAAAAGGAAGCGTATTTTGCCTTATTTTCTGAGTTCACCGGCACGGACGTCTCGGAAGAGGGGTATACTCCAGACACCAATTATCTTTTGATTGATATGAAATGCAACCTATGCAGCTCACCGCACACAATGCGATTCATTGATGGATTTGGAGAAAAGCGAGTCTTTTGCAAAGGTTGCGGAAGAAGCTTTTTGGAAGAAGGCACAAGCCTGAAAAATTTCAATCAATTCAAACTGAACAGCTATGTTAGACTTCCAGTGTCCGGGTGAAAAGATGGATGAGAAAATTCAGATGCAGCTGATAAGAGTCAGAGGAAGGCTGAAATGGAAAGTGAATGTCGTCAGGGGAAACAGGGTGATAGGTTTCATAAAACCTGTTGAATCTATTTGATCTTTTTCTCTTTCTTCCTCCTTTTTTTATTTTTTTACAATTTTAATTCTTCTTGTTTGTTCGTATCTTACATCATACTGCCCTTCTCTCATTATTCTATCGTATGCTAACTGACTCATTTTTATATCAAAACTAAGAACAGAATCCCAGTCGTGCTGTCTTTTTTTAGTCATTACTTCCATTGTGACTCCACCTTGAATATTCTCTTCGGTATAGCTCATTGTTATTGGTCTCTTCAAATCTTCCTGTGTAGAACCTGCAAAAACATGTATGAGAATAGGTTTGGGTTGAATAGATTTCAAATCTGTTAAATCAGACTCACGCAAATATACATCCATATCCATATTTTCAAGCCAATAAATAGCAAAAGGAAGTTCATGCTCCAGGAAAGTTTGTTTATTCATGAAAACATGTTTAATAAAAAAGAATTAATACATTTGAACGATAAAAAACCCGTGGGCTTTGTCGTAAGGATCTAATTTAACAAAGTCCAAAATCTTGAATCCTTCTTCTTCAAGTTTATTTCTTGATTCTTCGTAAATTATCTTGGGATCTTTAGTAACATCAATGCTCTGAGATTTGATAGCAATCATTCCGTATCCTCTTTCCTTCAAAAACATTTTGCAGTTTCTTATAAACAGTACAACCTCTTCCGGATCGGCGACATCGCAATAAACCAAATCAACTTTTTCCAGAATATTGTTTGCATAATTTTCAGGAATCCTAGCATCGGCAAGAATCGGAACTATGTTCCCCCTTTTTTCTGCGACTCTAATCAAATCCTTCAGCACTCTGTCTGCAACATCGATTCCATAAATTATTCCTTCCTTTCCAATTATGTCGGAAAAATGCGAAGCAGTAGTTCCGCTAGCAATTCCCAAGTAAAGAATTTTGTCTCCTTTCCTTATTGGAAATTTTTTTATTCCTTTCTTTATTGCAGCCGCAGGCTTGCTTCTGAAAAAATCCCAGATTCTGTATTCATCTTTCCCTTCTTTAACTAATTCTTCTCCATAAACTTTTGTGCCAGGAACAAGATTTTGCGTTGCAATTTTCTTGCCAATGATGACAATTCCTTCAAAGTTTGAATTTTTTACTGTCATTTAATCACCCAATAAAATTTTCTTCTTTCAGCATTGAGACAACTTTACTAAGTGCGGATGGCAATTTAATTTGTTGATTTTGATAATCGCTCGCCTCTAGTTTTCCTCCAGGAACTGTCCATTGATTTGGAAACGCCTTTTCTGTTGGCGCTCGTTTCGTTATTAAAAACTTTCCATCTTTAACAATTATGCAGGTTACAACAACATAATGTGCTTTATTAGAATCATACATACTATTTCTTAGACTTCAAAATCTCTTTAACTTTCTCCTGCAAATCCTTTTTCATTCCCGAAGACCTGTCATCATGAGAATAAAAGTCGATTTTTGCGGCAATCGAAATTTTGGCCGCGAGCACTCTGGCCACTTTTCCCTTCTTGTCAAACGGCGCGTCCTGAACTAGAGGGTGATTGAAAATGATTCCGAACTTTGGGGACTTGCCCTTTCCATGCAGAAATCTGAACAAAGCCTTTTCAGCACCCAGCAACTGAACAGTTGAAGAAGGATAACGCGCTAACCTGTCCAATCCGCCAGCTTTTGCAATAAGTTTTGCTGCAAGCATTGGGCCTGCGATTTCTCTAAGATTGGGCGCGACTTTTTTCAAGGTTTTGTCAATGTATTTTGCAATGTCGTCCCGCAGCTTGTAAGTTGCAAGGATTTTGTCCGCGAACTGGCGCACAACTTGAATGTCCTCGTCTTCAAGTTCTATTCCCATGCTTTCCTTTGCAATTGTTTTCAGTTCTTCCTCTTCGATTCCTTGCCTTGTTCCGAACTTTTCCACAATTGTAGCATACTTGCTGTGATCGAGAACGTTTCGATCCATTTCCGGAAAATGCAGCCCATACCATTCGCGCAGTCTTTCCGACATTATATTGACTGATTTGTCGATTTCCTCTGTTGCGCCGTTTGCCTGAATGATTAAACTGTCTCGCTCGACTGCTTTTTTGATTTTCACCTTAGTCATTTCAAGATTTACTTTCGTCAAAAACTGGTTGAACTCTGTCTGATCCCTGAATATTTTTCTGTCTATTGCGATTTTTCTCAAATTTTCCTTCAAATGTTTTTCAAATTCGTTGTTTGGCTGTACGTGCTTTGCGCCCTGCTTTCTGTAAGTAAAAACAAACTCCTTGTATCCCTTTTTCCATAATTCCTGCATCAGTTTTTTCTCTTCATCTATAGTCTCAATCTCAGAATACTTCAGTTTCTGCGCAGCAATCTTAGCATCCTTGGGAAACGGTTTGAAACCAATGACTTTCTTGCTTTCATCCAAGGCAAAACTGCCGGCAAAAGTTGTCACAATATAAGCACGCATAGTTTTAATTTTACAGTTTCAAACTTTATAAAGAGAACATGAAGCACTCTGTTGTCGGCAAATCAATTCTAAGGCAAGTTTTCAAAAAAAGAAATCCTTGGACGCACAAAGGGCAGTACGGAAAGCTTCTCGTCATAGCAGGGAGCGAAAGGATAACCGGTGCGCCGATTCTTATTGCAAAGGCTGCGTTGAGAACGGGATGCGACACAATTTATTTGACAGGTCCGAAAAGAGCGATGGATGCTGCTGCGTTTTCCTATCCAACTTTTATCAACCAGCCTCTTGAAGGAAGGGAATTGATGGAAGAACATATTCCTTCGATTGTTTCTTTCGTAAACGACATGAAACCGACAGGAATCGCAATTGGCCCTGGGCTCTGGAGAACGGAAAAAACCAGAAGTGCGGTGAGAAAAATTGTCGAAACTTTTAATCTTCCTTTTGTCATTGACGCCGATGCGATTCGCGCTATGTCTGCAGGGAAAGAAATTTTGAAAAATAAAATGGTAGTTCTTACACCGCATCCAAACGAATTCAAGGAATTTAGCGGAATCGAAGTCACAAACAACATTGATGAAAGGGTCGAAGCTGTAAAGAACGAGGCAAAAAAATGGAGAGTTGTAATTCTTTTGAAGGGATGTGTCGATGTAATTTCGGATGGGAAAAGAGTCGCACTGAATAAGACTGGAAACCCATTTATGTCAAAGGGCGGGTGCGGAGATACTCTGACCGGAATTTGCGCAGCATTTCTTGCAAGAAAAGTTGACCAAATTGATCCGTTTACTGCTGCTTGTGCTGCTGCATACATAAACGGAAAGGCTGGAGATATTGCAGCAAGAAAATTAAAATCCGGGTTGCTTCCAACTGATCTTATAGAAGCCATCCCAAATGCAATAAGTTGATAAAATGAAAAAAGGAGAATTGATTCTTCTAATCAATGAGAAAAATTCCTATTTAGTTGAAAAATCTGACAAAAAAATTCAAACTTCTGAAGGGCTTGTGGATTTGGGAAAAATAAAAAAAATCAACTCCTTTGTAAAAAGCAACATTGGAAAAAAATTCTTTGCGGTAAAGCCAAACTTAAATGACATTTTGCAAAAGAGGGTGAAGAGGATGCCACAAATAGTGATGACTAAAGATGCTGCGCTAATTCTTGCATACACAGGAGCTATGCCTGGAAGTCTTGTGGTCGATGCAGGAAGCGGGAGCGGATACTTGTCAATTTTCTTGGCAAATTACTTGCAGCCAGGAAGGATTGTGACATATGAAAAAGACAAAGGTTTCGCAAAAATTGCGAAACAAAATTTCAAATCATCCAGAATGGAAAAATTCATCAGACTGAAACAGAAAAACATTTTGAAGGGAATTGATGAGAAAAACGTTGACCTAGTTACGCTGGACATGCAGTATGCGGAAAAAGTCGTTGGTCATTCCTATTCGGCGCTGAAGTTTGGCGGTTGGCTTGTTGTTTACTCACCGTACATCGAGCAGGTGAAAAAAGTAGTGAGGGAAATGGAAAGGAAAGGGTTTTCTGAAGCAAAGACTGTTGAAAATATTGTTAGGTTCTGGGATGTACGCAGACACACTCTGCCGCAGAGGAGCGGAATAATGCACACAGGATTCATAACATTTGCAAGAAAGGTGAAATAGATGAAAAAGATGCTGACCCCCGATCAACCGCATGGACCGTCGCCAGAAATAACTCCGCATATGGTTCAGACTGCAATGAAGGCTTTGGAAAGAACCGGAATGGTCTATTATTCCGAAGGC
>Ga0315282_10006838_pt1 | contig 18943 bp, 15 predicted proteins | sample YL17G07_20_MG_FD_203693 | JGI IMG/M metagenome (GOLD analysis project Ga0315282, IMG submission 203693) | Sediment microbial communities from Yellowstone Lake, YNP, Wyoming, USA - YL17G07_20 | ecosystem: Environmental > Aquatic > Freshwater > Lake > Sediment | place: USA: Wyoming | collected...
TCAACCTGCCCATGTATGTGCTGATGGGCGGGGTGGCGGCCGCCTGGGACCTGTTTGCGCCGCCCATGCTGGCCGAGGTCGAGCGCCGCTCGTTCGTCTACCGGGCCGGCGGCACGCGCATCGTAGTCTCGAAGCTGGGCGCCGACGCGGGCCTGTTCGGCGCCGCGTATTTGCCCCTTTCAGCAGCCCGCTAAAGCTTCTGCCGGATTTGCCGATAGTAGCAATTGAGTGTCCCCCCGGCGGTTGGCAACCATCGACGGCAGGGTTGAAGTGTATTGTGGGCGAGCCTTTCATCGCCCGGCGGATTCAACCCAGCAGCGTGTACCGGCCTCTGGCGACAGCCATGGCGGGAACGGACCATAAGCCCGTTGCTCGACCGGGCCGCCGCCCGATCCCCCCTCTTGGAGCCCACGATGCCCTTAGACTTCTCGATGAACAGCCCGATCTCCGACGACGAAACCAGGGAACGCATCCGGTCCGCGGTGGAACGGCTCCTGCGTGAACACGAGGAGCAATGGCAAGTCTCAATCGAGAGCCGGCTGAGCCATTCTTACCTGTGGTTGACCGCGCAAACCGGCGGTTTTGAGCGCCGCAAGCTGATGGACAGATACAACCTCACTCCTCCGTTCATCGCCAAGGTGCTCAGGGATTGGCTGGGGGAATTCGCCTGGATGATCTCCCGCCGCCGGTTGCCCGGCTAGCGACGATACCGATGGGGGGCGACTCGGCGCACGGGGTACTCGGTTCCCAGCAACTCCCAACTGGCGGGGTCCTCCTGTCCCAGGCGCCAGGCGGAGAAGCCCGGCAGCCGATGGCGCTGGATCAGCTCGAGCTTGGCGCGCAGGCTGCGCGCGTCCTCGTACCAGATCACGTGGTTGGCGTCGTTCTCGGTGAACTCCAGGCGGCCGGAGCCCAGGGTCTCATCGAACTCGTTTCGCACGCCCTCGCGGCCCATCCAGCCGCCGAGGTCCACGAACTTGTGGCTGCGGCCGCGCCACTTCTCCTGCCCCACCTCCCGCCACCAGTGCAGGTGGTAGACCGGGATGCCCCAGGAAATCTTGGCGCGCGGCACCTGGCTGAGCGCGTACTCCACGATCTGCTCCATCCAGGGAATGCTGCCCACCGGGCCCGGCTGGCCGGAAGCGGAATGCTCCGGGTAGGCCATGATGCTCAGGAAATCGGCCACGCGCCCCAGCCTGCGATAGTCGTACACGCCCGACCAGTTGTCCCAGCCCCCCGGCTTCTCCGGATCGCGTTCCGCGCGGGAGCGGCCCACCACGGCCAGCGTCAGCAGCAGGCCGCGCCGGTGAAAGGCCCGCGCCGCCTTTACCGTGAACGCCGTGAACTTGTCGCGGTAGGTGTAATGGATGTTCTCGTAATCGAACTGAAAGCCGACGGCGCCATCGCGCTTGGCGTAGTACAGCAGGTAGCGGATGGCCCGGTCCTGGAACCTGGCGTCGTCCAGCACGGCGTGCATGGTGCGCTGGTCGAAGCGGCGATTGGTCACCAGCGGCATGATGGCCACGCGGTTCTCTCGCGCCACCTGCTTCACCTCCGGCGGCACTTCGCCCATGATGAAGCCTTCGGTGTCCATGGAGAAGGTTTGCGGGGCGATGATCGAGATGCGCCGGGCGTTGCGCTTCAGGATCTCCGGCGCCGCCGGGTCGCTGGCGACGTAGTAGTAGAGCGAGACGATCGGCGCTTTGCGCGCGGCGGCCGCGGCCGGCTGCAGGCACGCCGCTATTACCAGGAATGACAGCAGAATCCGCGTCATGGGCCGCCATTATGAAGCAGATTCAGCGGCGCTCAAAGAAGGAATGGGACGCAGGTGAACTTGGGCCGTCCGAGCCGGAACCCATCCGCAGATTACGCAGATTCCAGAATTGGATCTTAATCTGCGTAATCTGCGAAATCCGCGGATCGGTTGTGTGGTCCATCCTTGAGGGGGGCGAGGGGCTGCCTGAATTCGCTGCTAAGAGAACAGCGAATGGTTCGACTGCGTGCCATTCCGGGGTTCACCGATCAGAAGCCGGTTTGCTCGGTGCGGGCGATAATCTCGTTTTGCAGCGCGGGCGTCAGATCGCAGAAGTAGTCGCTGTAGCCGGCCACCCGCACGATCAGGTCCCGGTACTTGTCGGGATCGGTCTGCGCGGCGCGCAGCGTCTCGGCGGTCACCACGTTGAACTGGATGTGGTGTCCGTCCAGCCGGAAATACGAGCGCACCAGGCGCGCCAGCTTCTCGATGCCCTCCTCGCCTTCCAGCAGCGAGGGGGTGAACTTCTGGTTCAGCAGGGTTCCGCCGGTGCGCGCGTGGTCCAGCTTGGCGGCCGACTTGATGACCGCGGTCGGCCCCTTGCGGTCGGCGCCCTGCGCCGGAGAGATGCCGTCGGAAACCGGCTCGAAGGCCTTGCGGCCGTCGGGCGTGGCCCCGCATACCGAGCCGAAGTACACGTGGCAGGTGGTCGAGAGGTAGTTCACGCGGTACAGGCCGCCGCGGGTGTTCTTCCGCCCGTTCACCTCGTCGTAGAAAGCGTCGAACAGTGCGCGCAGGATGTCGTCGGCATAGTCATCGTCGTTGCCGTACTTCGGCGTCCGGTTCCAGAGCAATAGCCGCGTCTTCTCCTGTCCCCCGAAGTTCGCGCCCAGCGCCTCGAGCAACCCGGCCATGGTGACTTTCTTGCGGTCGAAGACGTGGTGCTTGATGGCCGAAAGGCTGTCGGCGCAGGTGCCCTGCCCGGTGCCCATGATGTAGGTGGTGTTGTAGCGCGGCCCGCCGGCGTGGTAGTCCTTGCCGCGGACAATGCAATCCTCAATCAGCAGTGAGAGGAACGGCGCCGGCATCTCCTGGGCGTAGAGCCGCTCGATGACATTGCTGCCCCGCACCTTCACATCCACGAAATAATGCAACTGGCGGCGGTAGGCGTCGAAGACCTGCTCGAAGGAGTTGAACGAGCGCGGGTCGCCCGTTTCCAGGCCGATTCTCTTGCCGGTACGCGGGTCCACGCCGTTATTCAGCGCCACCTCCAGGACCTTCACCCAGTTGAAGTAGCCGGTGAGGATGTAGGCTTCCTTGCCGAAGGCGCCGGTCTCCACGCAGCCGGAGGTGCCGCCCTGGCGGGCGTCCTCGATGGACTTGCCCTGCCGCAGCAATTCCTCGACCACCATGTCGGCGTTGAAGATGGAGGGTTGGCCCCACCCCTGGCGCACGATCTCCAGGCCGCGCTTCAGGAAGCGGTCGGGGTTCTTCTTGCTCAGTTGCAGGTTCGAGGAGGGCTGCAGCAGCCGCATCTCGTCGACGACCTCGAGGATCAGGTAGGTGAGGTCGTTGACGGCGTCCGAGCCGTCGGGCTTGAGGCCGCCGTTGTTGATGTTGCAGAAGTCGGTGTAGGTGCCGCTCTCGGCCGCCGTCACCCCCACCTTGGGAGGCGCCGGCTGATTGTTAACCTTCACCCAGAAGCATTCCAGCAGCTCGCGGGCCTGTTCCTCATGGAGCGTGCCGCCGGCCAGGCCCTCCCGGTAGAACGGGTACAGGTGCTGGTCGAGCCGCCCCGGGCAGAACGAGTCCCAGGTGTTCAGCTCGGTGATGACCCCCAGGTGGACAAACCAGTAGCACTGCAGCGCCTCCCGGAAGTCGCGGGGGGCGTGGGCCGGGACGCGCCGGCACACCGCCGCGATCTGTTCCAGCTCCGCCCGGCTGCCGGGATTGCTCTCTGCCGCGGCCATCTGCTCGGCGCGCTCCGCGTGCCGCTCGGCAAACCGGATCACCGCATCGGCGGCGATGGCCATGGCCTTCAGTTCCTGCTCCTTGTTGTAAGCCTCGGGGTCGTCGTAGAAATCCAGCGCCGCCAGGCTCCGCCCGACCTCCGCCTTCAAGCCCAGCAGGCCCTGGCGGTAGATCACGCCGCCGAGCACGGTGTGGCCAGGAGCGCGCTGTTCCATGAACTCGGTGAACATGCCGGCCTCGTAAGCGTCCTTCCATTCCGGCGTCATCTCGTGGAAGATGCGGTCGCGCATGCTGCGGCCGCGCCAGAAGGGGATGATGCGGTCGCGCTGCACGGCGCGTGCTTCGTCGCTCACGCGGTAGGAAACCTTCTCGCGGGTGTCCAGGATTTCCAGGTCCGGCATGCTGTGGCAGCACAGCTCCGGGTAAGTCGGCGCGCCCTTTGGGGAGGGGCCGCGCTCCCCGACAATCAACTCGTCCGCGCCGATGTAGATGGTCTTGCGCTCCATCAGGTGGCGGAAGGCGGAGGCGCGCAGGACGGGCGCCGACAGCGGCGCGGCCTGCTGGTAAAACTCCGTCAACAACGCCGCCCGCTCAATCGAGAGCCAGGGCCTGGTGTCCAGGCTGCACTGGCGCAATCGCGCCACCCGTTCGTTCATCGCTACCCTCCGATCCGGACCGTGAACCCCTGCCGGCGCAGACCGCCGGCCAGCTCTTCCATACGCGCCGCCGCCGGCGGTTCCAGACCCGGCAGTTGGTATTGCAGGTTCAGCCGCGCGTATTTGTTGACGCCGATCTTATGGTACGGCAACAGGTCGATGCGCGGAACGCCGAGGCGCAGCAGCAGGGCGGCCACGGCGGCCAGTTCTTCCTCCCCGTCGTTGATCCCCGGGATGACGGGCACGCGGACCACCAGCGGGCGGCCGGCGCGCGCCAGCGCCTCCAGGTTTGCCAGGATCACCTCGTTGGTGGCGCCGGTCGAGGCGCGGTGCTTGGCGGCATCAATGAACTTCAGGTCGTACAGGACCAGGTCGGCCTTTCCGGCAATGCGCAAGAAGCTGTCCGGCTCAGCCAGGCCGCAGGTGTCGAGCACGGTGTGAATGCGGCGCTCGCGGCAGGCCTGGAGCAGGGCCTCGAGAAAACGGGGCTGGGCCAGCGGCTCGCCGCCGGAAAAGGTGACGCCGCCGCCGGACTCGTCGAAAAAAACCACGTCGCGCTCGATTTCGGCCACCGCCTGCCGCACCGTCATGCGGCGGCCGGCCACGGCGCGGGCCTCGGCCACGCAGACCTCCACGCACGTGCCGCACGCCGTGCAGGCCGCCGAGCGCAGCATGGTTTCCGCGCCGCGGCTGATGGCCCCTTCCGGGCAGGCCTCGATGCAGTCCCCGCACAGCAGGCAGCGCTCGCCCACGTACATCACTGCCGGCTCGGGCGCCCGGCTCTCGGGGTTGTGGCACCACCGGCAGGCCAGCGGGCAGCCCTTCAGGAAAACGGTGGTACGGATGCCCGGGCCGTCATGCAGGCAAAACCGCATGATGTTGAAGACTACGCCGTAAAGCTCGCCGGTTTGGATAGCGCTGGTCACGGGAAACCCGGAGGTGCTTCGAAAAGTAGCACGCCACAGAGCGCTTTCGCAACCGTGCGGACCGCCTTCGGGCGGTCCGTCAGGCGGCGATAACGGTGGCGCAACCCCGACAAAAGGTGTACATAATCTTATAAGGGCCACGTACAGACAAATAAGGAGACGAGAGAATGAAAACGATTTGTGTGATCCTGCTGTGCGCCGGAATCGCTGTCGCGCAGAACCCGTTCAGCGACGACACCAAGGCGGCCTGGAACAACGTTAAGAACTACATCCTGCGGGCCGCCGAGAAAATGCCCGAGGAAAATTACGCCTTCAAACCCGTGCCCGAAGTGCGTACCTATGGGCAGATCCTCGGCCACATCGCCGATTCGCAATTCTCACTTTGTGCCAGGGCGGCCGGGGAGATGCGCGCGCCGGCCCAGATCGAGAAGACCAAGACCACCAAGGCCGAGCTGACTGCCGCGCTGAAGGAGTCCGCCGAGTTTTGCGACGGCGTGTACGGCGGCATGACCGACGCCAAGGCCGCCGAGACGATGAAGGCCATGGGCCGCGAGGTGACGCGCCTGGGCATGCTGAACCTAAACACCTCCCACTCCAACGAACACTACGGCAACCTTGTCACCTACCTGCGAATCAAGGGGATTGTGCCGCCCAGCAGCGAACCGCGGAAGTAGTTGGACCTTGGACGTTGGACCTTGGACTCCGGACTACCGCCCGGCTGTCTTCCAGGATTGTCCGCCGTCGGTGGTGCGCAGGCGGCGGCCCGAACGCGTGCGGATTTCACCGTTCTGCGAGTCGCTGAACAGAATCGAGATGGCATCCTCGGCGCCGGTGTCGGCGACGGCCCGCCAGGACCGGCCCAGGTTGGTGGAATGAGCCACGCGGCCGCCGCGCAGCAATGCCCACAGATTTTCGCCGACGATGCTGATGTCAATGGCCTCCGCGCCCTCGGGCGTGGAAAGCGGCTGCCACTGGCCGGAAGCCGCAGCGGCGGTCAGCAACTTGCCGCTGCGGGTGAGCGCAATGCGCTCGGAGCCGGCGGCCACCATCTTTGCGAAGCGGTCGAGCGCGTCCTGGCGGCGCGCCGCGATTCCGCCGACCGGCGCGGCCTGCAGCCCAACGACGTTTGCCGCCTCACCCGGTTTTTTCTCCGACTCGGCCGTGCGCGCCGCCGTGCGCGCGGCGCCCGCGCCGGCAGTCCCGCCACGCGCCATCGTTGAAGCCGGCGGTGCTTCGGCCCGCTTTTGTTCCTGTGCCTGCTCATCGCGCAAGGCCATGGTCGTGGCTTTCGAGCGGGCGGCATCGGCCTGAGCGACAATCGTGCCCGCAGCTTCCGCCGGCGGCGCCGGGGCATAGCCCGCTTCGGCCGCTTTCGGCGCGGGCGCCGGGCGAGCCGCGGGCGCCGGAGGAGTCATCGCTTGCTGCCGCAGGGCGCCGCCGGGCGTCTGGCTGAGCTGCGCCGCGGCAGCCGGCGACTGGCGTTCTGCGGCCGGCGCAGGCGCGAAGCCGCCGGCTGCTGCGGGTGCGGTGGTTTCCTTTGGAGCTCGTTCCTCCAGCTTGGACTCAGCGCGCGGCGATTCCGCCGGCTGCTTGTCTTTCTCAACAAGCGCACTCGCTGCCGGCGCGCTCTTTGCCGGCTGCGGCTCTGCTGCCGCCGGAGCTGTGGCGGACGGGGGCGGCACCGCAGTCTCGGCGGATTTGCGCGCCTGCTGCACGCCCTCGACTCCCGTCCTGGTGATTCGTTCGCGCTCCCAGTAGACGAACGACCCAACCAGCACAATCCCGGCCAGCGCGGGAACCGCCCATCGCCAACGGAACAGGCCGAAGCGCGGAACAGTTTGCCGCCGGGCGGCCTCCAGGTCGCCGCTGCGTGGTGTCAGGCGAACCAGGCGCACCACGGCCTGCTGGCAGTTACAGCAGGCAGCCAGGTGAGCTTCGAACCGTCGGCGCTCGGCGTGCGCCAATCCGCCCTCGGCGTAAGCCGCCAGGGTTTCCGGGTCGGCGCACGGTCCCCGCCCGGCCGGAGGCTTTGCCCGGGCCGCGGTTTCCGAGCCGCTTCGCTGCCGCAGCAACTCCTCCAGGAATTGATCGTCGTTGCCCACGTGCCAGACCACTCCTATTTCTGAACGGTTGAGGCGCCCCGATCTTGCAGGCTGCTCCGGATCTCCAGTCCGGCGCGCGCCGCCTCGTATAGGCAGCGAGTCACCTCGTGCTCCCTCAGCCGGTGTTCTTTCCTCAGTATGCCGGTCAGGTTCTTTTTCAATGCCGCGCGCGCGCGTTCCAGTTCCCGGCTGGCGGTGGCCTCATGGACCCCGACCAACGCCGCGGCTTCGCGCAGGGTCAGTCCGTGAAAATAGTAAAAGTCGAGCAGCAGCTTCTGGCGCGGGGGAAGCAGGGCCAGGGCGGTCTCCAGGGCCGCCTGCGCGATCCGCTCGTAATCGGCTTGCTCGACGGGGTCGGGCGCCGGCGGCGCCGCGGCCACCTCTCCGGCTTCCTCGCGCTCTTCGAGCGAAACCTGCTTTTTCTCCACGCGCACCAAGTCGATGAAGGTCTGGTAGAGAACGGCGCGCAGCCAGCCGGCCAGCGAGCTGCGTCCGGCGAAGGAGGCCAGCCGTTCGCGTTCCTGGTACAGTTCTCCGAACAAACCGTCGGCCAGCTCCTCGCCGCGCTCACCGGCCAGGGCGCGGCCGGAGGCCCGCAGCGGCGCGCGCAATTCGTCGAAGAACTGCCGCCAGGCCGGCTCCAGGCCCTGGGCGCAGGCGGCTGCCAGGGCCAGGTCGCGGAGGCGCAACGCGCCCGTGTACTGCTCCGCATCCGACTCCGCGCCGTGCTTGTGCCAGGAGGCGTAGACGGCCGCCGCAAAACCGTCCAGTGTCAGGCCCCACGCTCCCGCCGGCGTCCCGCTGTAGAGGCGCTCGAGCAGGCGGCGGTGACGGCTATGGAATTCGCCGGGCGACATCGCGCTACCTGGATTATGACTCAGACGGCAGGCTGGAGGCTACAGGCTGTGGGCTGTAGGCTGGAGTCTGGGGGCAGGCGCTGCGGGACCGGTAGCCTCCAGCCTCCGGTCTCCAGCCTCTCCCGAGCCTGTTTTTTTCGGGTTTTTGCGCTCTTTTCTTTACCGTGCGTTTCTTTTTGCGTATGATAGACACGCCCTTGAGGCACAACTGAAGGAGGAGTATGGCAGAGGCACGCATGACGAAAAATCAGGTGATCAAGCACGTGGCGGAGAAGACCGGGGCCGCCAAGAAGGAAGTGGCGGCAATCGCCGGCGCTTTGATCGAACTGGCCATCCAGCAGGCCAAGAAGACGGGGATCTTCGTACTGCCGGGCCTGGGCCGCCTGAAGAAGGTTCAACGCAAGGCGCGCTTGGGCCGCAATCCGGCCACCGGGGCGGAGATCAAGATACCGGCCAAGACCACGGCGAAGTTCTATCTGGCCAAGGCGGTGAAGGACGCCATCGCTCCGCCGAAAGTCAAGAAGTAATCGCTGTTGGATTTCAGGCTGCAGGCCGCAGGCTGCAGGAATCGCTTCCTGGAGCCTGTAGCCTGGAGCCTGGAAGCTAATCACTAGGAATGGCGGCGGCCGGGATAGGGGCCTCTGCTGCGCCCTCAGGATATTTTTCGCCCAACTCCACTTCCTGCCACAAAGAATGATCGTGCATTAAGCGGGCCACCAGAGCCACGTGCATGTAGTGTCCGGCGCGCTCGGCGATGACGTGTCCCAGCAGCGGACGCCCGATCAGCGCCAGGTCGCCGACCAGGTCCAGCAGCTTGTGCCGGCAGAATTCATCGGGGAAGCGCAGGCCGGTGTCGTTCATCAGGCCGGTGTCGGTGAGGACCAGCGCGTTTTCCAGCGAGCCGCCGCGAATCAGCCCCATGTTCCGCAGCGCATCCACATCCTTGAGGAAACCGAAGGTGCGCGCCGGCGCGATCTCGCGCGTGTAATCGTCGGGGTTCAGCGTGAGGGAAATGCCCTGGCGGCCGATCAGCGGGTGCGGGAAGTCGATGCTGCAACTCACCCGGTAGCAATCGGCTGGGTAAATCCCGATCCGCTTTCCGTCCTCGCGCACCTCGACCGGCCGCAGCACCCGCAGATAAGCGCGCCGGGCCCGCTGGCGGCGCACGCCGGCGCGGTCGAGCAGCTCCACAAACGGCGTTCCGCTGCCGTCCAGGATCGGCAGTTCCAGCGAATCGATCTCGATAATCGCATTGTCGATGCCGCAGCCCACCAGCGCCGACAGCAGGTGCTCCGTGGTGGAAATCAGCACGCCTTTTTTCATCAGGCTGGTGGCGTAGCTGACCTTGGCGACATGGCGCCAACTGGCCTCGATCTCGAAGTTGTCCAGGTCCGTCCTGCGGAAAACGATTCCGCGGCCCGCCGGCGCGGGAAGAATTCGGATCGAGACCCGAACGGCGCTGTGCAGCCCTACTCCCGAGGCTTCGACCGGGTTCCTTACCGTAGTCTGATTGACCACTATCGCCCTTTCAGAACTCGGTGGACCAAACAACGCATAAGAGGAAGCACGCCGACTACCGAAGCGGCTATTCTACCTAAATTATTGTAAACGAACGACTTGCTAAGACTGGCGATTATCCGCGTGGTGCGCTTTTACCACACTTGCCCCGCCGTTTGCAGCAATTGAGCCATAAGGGCGGCTGTGGGCTGCAGGCTGTGGGCTGTGGCACAGCTTGCTTCAGCCGTCAGCCCACAGCCCACAGCCTACAGCCCACAAAAACATGCGGCTTTGATCCGTTTCCGAGCGTCCATCTCGTTTACGCGACCCGAGGAGGTCCGATGATCGAAACGACCATCAGTGAAGCCGTAGAGGAGTTCGCCGCAGCGCCGCTGCAGCCGGCTATCCCCCAACCCCGCACCGTCCAGGACTTGGGCATTCGCAAAAATCTGCTGCAGGACCTGGCGCTGAAGATTCTCCACCTGGAAGGGGAGATGACGCTGCTGGAGCTGGCGCAGCACATGCGCGTCAGCCTTTCGGTAATGGACGAGATTTTCCCGGCGCTGCGGCGGGAGTACTGCGAAGTGAAGGGCATGGTGGGGAACATCCACCTGGTGGCCTTGACGACCATGGGCAGGTCGCGGGCCCTGGAGCTGCTGGCCAACAACCAGTACGTTGGTCCCGCGCCCGTGACGCTGGCCGACTACACCGAGCGGGTTCGCGCCCAGAGCGTGCGGGGCGCCGAGGTGGGCCCGCCCGACGTGGCGCTGGCCTTCTCCCACCTGGTCCTCAGCCAGCCCATGCTGGCGCAACTGGGCACCGCGGCGGTGTCCGGCAGGGCCATCTTCCTGTACGGGTCGACGGGCACCGGCAAGACGTCGATCGCCGAAGCCCTGCCCGCGATTTACAGCGATTCGGTGTGGGTGCCCTATGCGGTGGAAGCGCACGGCCAGATCATCGCCGTGTACGACCCGGCGGTGCACCGGCCGACGGGCGAAGCGGCGCCGCGCGACCACGACACCCGCTGGGTGCAGTGCCGGAGGCCGCGCGTCATCGCCGGCGGCGAGCTGACCATGGATATGCTCGACCTCACGCTCGACCGGCTCACCCATTGCTACCTGGCGCCGCTGCAGATGAAAGCCAACAACGGCGTGCTGATCATCGATGACTTCGGCCGCCAGCGCATCAGCCCCGAAGAGCTGCTCAACCGCTGGATGGTGCCCCTGGACCGCGGAGCCGACTACCTGGCGATGGGCGGCGGCGCCAAGTTCGAGGTGCCGTTTGACGTGCTGGTGGTTTTCGCCACCAACCTGGACCCGGCGCGCCTGGCCGACGAAGCCTTCCTGCGCCGGATTCAGAACAAGATCAAGGTGGACCCATTGACCCCCTCGGAATTCCACGAGGTCTTCCGCGCCTGCTGCCAACGGCACAGCCTGCCCTACGACGACGCGGTGGGCGAGCACCTGATCGAGCTGTTGCGGAGCGAGTTCCAGCAGCCGCTGCGGCCCTGCTATCCGGGCGACTTGATCAACCTGGTGGTTTCGGCGGCCCGCTATGAAGGCACCGCGCCGAAACTCGACCGCGGGACCGTGACCCAGGCCTGCCGCAACTATTTCCTGCGCGTGTAGCCCGCGGCTTGGACCTCAGACCTGGGACCTGGGACCTCAGGCCCTTGGACCGAATTTCTCACCGCTTCGCGGCTCTGCCGCTCTGCTGTGCGGAATGCCTCCGGCTTTCCGGCCCCTGCTCAACCTCCTGTCGAAGGCTGCGCCTTCGACACCTGATCGAGGCGCAGCCTCGACAAGAAGAAAGAGCGATCAACGGAAAGGCAAAGCCATTCCGCACAGCAGAGCGGCAGAGCCGCCGTGCGAACGCCCGCATGGTGAGAAACACGGGTGGGACCTGGGACCTTGGACTTTGGACCTTGGACCCTTCACCCCCCTGCGGAACCTCCCCGGCCCTTTTCCCCGAGCGATTCGAGGTTCTTCCGGGCCCGCACCGTGTTCGGGTGATCGTCGCCCAACAACTTCCGGCAAATACCGAGCGCCCGCTCGTAGCAGGCCCGCGCCCCGGCCAGGTCGCCTTGGTCGTGCAGCACGCCGCCGAGGTTGTTGAGGCCGGTGGCCACGTAAGGGTGGTCGTTCCCATACGCAGCCTCGTGGATCCTGACGGCGCGCTCGTGGTGCACCCGCGCTCGCTCCAGCTCGCCCAGCGCGTGGAGCACTCGACCAAGGTTTCCCACAGCTATGCCGACCGTTGCGTGTTCGGGGCCGAAGACCGCCTCGTCAATCTTTAGCGCTCGCTCGAAGCACGCCCGCGCCCCGGCCAGGTCGTCCTGGTCTTGCAGCACCAGACCGAGGTTGTTGACGTCCGTCGCGACCTCCGGATGATCGGGGCCGTAGGCCGCCTCGTCGATCTTCAGCGCCCGCTCGTAGCACGCCCGCGCCCCGGCCAGGTCGCCCTGGCCGTGCAGCACGCCTCCGAGGTTGTTGACGCGGATCGCGACCTTCGGATGGTCGAGACCGTAGGCCGCCTCGTCAATCTTCAGCGCCCGCTCGTAGCAGGTCCGCGCCCCGGCCAGGTCGCCCTGGGCTCGCAGCACGCTGCCGAGGTTGTTGACGACCGCCGCGACGTCCGGGTGGTTGGGGCCGTAGGCGGCCTCGTCAATCTTCAGCGCCCGCTCGTAGCAGGTACGCGCCCCGGCCAGCTCGCCCTGGTCCTGCAGCACGCTGCCGAGGTTGTTGACGCCCGTTGCGACGTTCGGATGTTCGGGGCCGTAAGCCGCCTCGGCAATCTTCAGCGCCCGCTCGTAGCAGGCCCGCGCCCGCGCAAATTCCGCCCGACCGCGTAAGTACCCGCCGGCTTGATTAAGCACCCTCGCCGTTTGGTCGGGCGCGACCGCGAGAGGTTCGCAGTGATCCGCCGCCGCTAGAGCATGAGGCAGCAGCCGCGAGCAGGCCGGCCAGGTGCGCACGTCGCCGCTGTCGAACGGGAAGCCACGATTTACGGACCGGGCGGCGGCCGCCGCCCACAGCTTGCGCGCCCCCTCCGCCAGCCGCTCGCGCGTCACCGCTTGGACCAGCCGATGCACGGACAGCACATCACCGCTCCGGGAAACAAGGGAAAACCGCAGGAGCGCGGCAATCGCATCGTTGAATTGCACCGCGTCGGCAGCGGCTTCAGCCAGCGGCTCCGGCAGCTTCGGCGCCTGCTTCAGCACGTCCAACGGGATGTCGTCGGGCGCAAGGAACGCGCACAGGTTGAGCAACGCGGCGGCTGGAGGAGAGCGGCGCTCGACTTCCTGAAACGACATTTCCCAGGTGGTGGCCACCGTGCTGTCGCTCGACGGCGACGGCCGCTTGAGTAGCTCCGCCTGCCGCTCCCGAAACATCCGCAGGTACCCGGAAACGCTTTCGCCGGTCGCGTCGATATAGGCTGCGGCCTGCTCCAGCGCCAGGGGCAAATCGCCCAGGGCTTCCGCCAGCTTTCCGGCCGCTTCCTGATCAGCCTGATCCGTTCGCTTCAGAAGGAATTCAACGGAGGTGGGCCGCTCGAAAACTTGGACGCCCAGCGGCCGGGCCACCGCGCCCCAGGCCGGGTTCCGGGAGGTGATGATTACGTGGCCGCAGGCCGAGCGCGGCAGGTATCCGCGAATGTCGGCCGGCTCGCCGGGATTGTCGAAGACCAGCAGCCAGCCGGTGTTTGCTTCCAGCCAGCGGCGCACCGCCTCGACGATTACAGCCTGCTCGCGCGCCTCCTTCTGCGGCAAATCAAGCGCGGCGGCCATGGCCGCGTAGTCGCCCGCGAGCGCCGCCGGTTCCTCGGCCCGCACCCACCACGCGAGCGAGTAATCCGCCCGGTGGCGATAGGCGTACTCGATGGCAAGCTGCGTCTTGCCCACCCCGCCCAGGCCGTGAATCGCCTGCGGCACCTGCGTGAGCGCCGCCGCCTGCCCCGACGTCAGCGCCGCGCGCAACTCCGCCAGCATCTCCTCGCGCCCGGTGAAATTCGGGTTCCGCGCCTGCGGCACGTTCCAAACCGCTCCAGCGCCAGCCGCCGGCTTTATCGCCTGCCCACCCAGCAGTTCCCCGACCGCTTTGCGAATGCCTTGCGCCACGTCGCGGAACGCCTCGTCGCGATTCGTCCAGCTTGTCACCGGCTTCGCGTCCGTCGGCAAGCACTGGAGCTTGCCAAATTGCGCGCCCTTCCAATCGACTGCGCGGAGGATCACGGGTATGACGCGCGCCTCACCGGCCTTGTGTCGCTCAAGCGCGCGCGTCATTTCCACGTCATAGCAATAATCAGAGGCCAGGAAGTCGGAACTGATCAGCAGGAGTATGACCGCGGCACTGTCGAGATGCGCGTCGATCTCGCCTTCCCATTCCTTGCCCGCGCCGATCCTACGGTCGTGCCAGCCGGCGATCACCTTTTCACGCTTGAGAATGCTGAGATGGTTCTCCAGCTCATTTCTCAGCTCTTCATCCTTGTGCGAGTAGGAGTAAAAGAGTTCAACAGGTTTGTCGGGCATGAGCGCCTCAAGGCCCCGAACAGCTACCTGCCGTACTCTACGCCTCCGCCGCACGAACAATCAAGGGAGTCTGGGACATTGAGTTCTGCCGCGAATCTCTTCCACAATCCTATTGAGCCACCAAGACACCAAGGTTCTTGGTGTCTTAGTGCCTTCGTGTCTTGGTGGTGAACCAACCATCAGGCGATGGCCAGCCAGTCAATGCCCAGCTTGCGGAGCGCGTAGCCGGTTTCGCGCAGGTGGCTGCCGTAGCAGGTCATCCAGTGGAAGCCCTTCATCTCCTCCACCAGTTTGCGGCAGTCGCCGTGGATGCGCACGTCGATCTGCGAGCGGCAAATGGGCAGGAACGGGGCGTCGATGATGTCGCCTTCCACCCCCACCCACTTGCGGCAGGCGAAATCGGGGATCAGGTTGGTCACGCGCTGGCCCTTGCGCATTTCCACCTTGGGCGCGGCGCCGTAGTCGGACTCGAAGTGCGTCAGGATCTTCACCGGCTCCTGGCGCTGTGCGTCCATCTTTCTGGGGGCGGTGCAGTGCGCCAGCGTCACCACGCCGTCGTGCGGATAGGTGGGATCGTTCAAGAACACCGGCCGGTCCGAGATGTAGCGCAGCAGGATGCCCGAGGGGATGACGACAAAATCCGACTCGCAGAAGGCCATGAAGCCGTCGTCGTTCAGCAGGCTGAGGGGCATGCAGGCGGTGGTCTTGGCGATGGGCATGATGGTGCCCATGCACTGGTTGATGGTGATGGCATCGGTCCCGGCCTCGGCCAGCAACTCCTTGAACACCTCGGTGAGCACGAAGGAATTGCGGAAGAATTCCTCCGAGGTCTGCAGGCTGACGCCCTTCTGCCTGAGGTAGCGGGCGGCGGCGGCGTGGCACTCGGCCACCAGCGCCTCGTCCTTTTGGGCGCGCTCGATGCGCTGGCCCAGCTCGGGATAGGGCACGGTCTGGATATCGAGCTTCCAGGTGTTGCGGGAAATATCGGGGGCCTTCTTGCCGCCGGCGCCCCAGCCGCTGGGCCCGCCCACGGCCACGATGCGCTTGCCCAGCGTGTTCTTCAGCGCGTAGAGGGCGCGCAGCCGCCAGGCCACTTCGGCGGGGCTGTCCACCACCACGTCGTCCACCGTCATTCCCTTCTGGCCGTATTCATCCACCGTCTTGCGGAGGAAGCGGGGATGGGCGATCTCGTACCAGAGGTATACGGGACCGGAGCGGTGCCGCACGAACATGATGTTCCATTTCTCGGGATTGGCCAGCGGCTCGTAGACCTGGATTCCGGCGGAAGCCGCGTACATCAGCAGCGCGTCGTGGCCGCCCTGGGCCAGCGCCGTGGCCTGCTCGACCGACTGCACGGTCTGGAGGGGAAGCATCTCGATGGGGACCTTCGGGTCGGTGGCGGTCATGGACTGCAGTTCCCGGGCGATGCGTTCTTTTTCCTGTGCCACGTCCTGTTCGGTCATCAATCCGCCCCAGGACCGCCAACTGGTGGCCTCGCGGCGCTTGGCGAGCTGATAGACCAGGACTGGCTGCACCTTGAGCGGCAGCTTGATCACCTGCGGCTGGCGGTTGGGGCGCTCCTGGGCGGCCGCCAGGCCGGCGACGGCTACGCTTCCCGCCATCGCCGCCCCAGTCTCCAGGAACTCACGGCGGGTCATTCCTTGTTCATCATCGCAAAAAGAAGGAGAAGAGCAGCAACGGCAAGGCAGTTCTGGCTTCATAAAGCACACTCCGGTCGCATCATAACAAAGGCGGGAGGCCGCAGCCGCAGATTTCGCCGATGGCCCGCGGAAGGCGTCCTATTTTAGCAAGCGGTAGGGCGGCAGGCTGGGCGGGAGCGCCGCAGGCGCGAGGTCAACGACCGCAATCCAGGAATCGAGCCGGCAATCGTGCCCGCCGCACAGCGCGCTGCTGACGAACTGCAACTGAGGGCTGTTGGGTGTGGACAGGACCACCAGGCGGCGCAGCCCGCGCAAGTCCAGCGCCCCGCCCGGCAACGTCGATCGCTCGTGATCGGTGTACAGGCAGCAGGGGATGGGCGGGGAAGCCGGGGCGGCTGACACCGGCGTGAACAGCGTCATCACCCGGGCCTGTGGTGCCTCCCAGGCCACCAGGCGAAAACTCAGCAGCGAATCGGACAGAACCAGGAGGCCGTCGCCGGGCCGGAGCGCGCCCTCGACGGTCTCGAGATACTTCGCCTGTTCGGCTTGGGCGCGGGCGAAGGCTCGCAGCGAGGGGACGTCCAGCGCGGCAATGCCGGTGGAAGAGGGAGTGAGGGCGACAAACACAAAAGCCGCGGCGGCGGCCAGCGCCGTGGCCGCGGCGGCCACGCGCGGCCGGGCCTTCCCCAACCACGCCCCCGCCACTACGCACAGAACCGCGATGGTGCCCAGCGCATGGTCCGGACAATCCAGCCCCATGTGGATTGCCAACTGGATGGCCAGGGCCGGCAGGAAATAGAGCATGGCGGGCAGCCAGAAGGCGCGCTCCAGCGCCGCCTTCCGGCGCGCCAGCAGCAGCGCCGCGGCCAGCACCGGCAGCAACAGCCCGTTCCACCACAGCCCGTAAATCAACGTGGCTTTCCAGATGTGCGGCGGCGCGTGCAGAAAGGGCGAAGTCGTTCCGGCGTGGTGGAGGAAATAGTAAAAGTAAATGTAGCCGGTCTTGTAGAACGAGCCGAAGCCGGCCACCACCCACAACACCCAGGGCGCGCAAAGAAGCAGGCAGAACAGGGCCGCCCGCAACACCTGCTTCCACGATGCGCCGCCCAGCCGGGCCGCCACGATGCAGGGGACGGGGAACAGGACAAGAAACTCAGGACGAAAGCCGGCACAGACGGCCAACAGGGCCGCGGTGCGCCACAACCAGCGCCGGTCGCCCCGGCCCATCTCCAGGCAACCGGCCAACAGCCAGCAGGCCCCGGCGGCCAAATAAACCCGCGTCGGCGAACTGACGCCGGAAAACCAATAGATCGGATGCACGGCCAGCAGGAGGGCGGAGAACAACCCGCCCGCTTCGCCCGCCAGGCGGCGGCCCAGGCGGTAGGCGCCAACTATGGCGGCAATGGCGCCGGCCAGCGACGCCCATTGCAGCGCCGGCACCACCCCCGCGCCGAGGGCGGCCAGGATCTTCGCCAGCGCGATCAGCAGCGGGTAGCCGGGCGGGTGCGGCTGGTGGTCGATGGGCGAGAAATGCTCCACGCCCAGCGCGAAATTCACGAAGTCGAAATTGGGCGGATGCGCGGTCCAGAAGACAGCGCGGGAGACAATCAGAAAAGCGACCAGGCTGAGAAGCAGCAGCCGGTGAACGAGCCGGGTTCCTCCTTCAACTGCCATTTCCTGGCCCCCCGGCCGAAGCACGGCAACCGACCCCCAAAGGCAAATGGCCTCCGATTGCCCGGTAGTATGCCACAACGCAAGGCCGCCGATACTCAGCGAATTGGCAAGGGAACAGAGCTCAACCGGGCGGAATCGACTTTTCCAGGATAGCGACCAGTGAGGGTAGGTCGTGCGTCGCAATCTGCCAGAGGATGTCGAAATCCACGGTATCGTAACCGTGGATCAAGCGGTTGCGCAAGCTGACTATCTCTTCCCAGGGAATGCCGGGATACAACATGCGTTCCTGCGGGGGCACGCGGTTTGCCGCCTCACCGATGATCTCGAGCAGGCGCACCAGGGCAAGATTCAACTGGCGATCCTGATACAAATCTTCCCTCGATCGGTTCCGGCACATTTCGATTGCTTCCCGCGCATGGTCGAGCATGTGGCGGAGGCGAACCGAAGAGTCATGCCGCGGCATACTGCACCTCGGCTTCAGCAAGGACCTGGTCGCGGAAGTATGGACTAAGGCATCGGGGTGTATTCAAATCGACCTTACGGCCGAGGATGCGGCACAGTTCCTCCTGCATGGAAAAAAACGCAAGGCCGGGGATGTGGTTCGGCTCGAATTCGACGAGCACGTCTACATCGCTATCCTCCCGGTAATCTTCTCTCAACACCGAGCCGAACAGCGCGAGCCTGCGTATGTGGTGGCGGCGGCAGAACTCTGCGATCGGCGCCTGGTTAACGGCAATCCTTGTCATCCTGCATAAAACGTAACACGGAGCACGCCCGCCAGTCGAGTGCTTGAGGCGCGGTGCCGGAAGCCGCAGATTCCGCCGATTGCACACATCGATTGATACGATCAGCGGAATCTGCGCAATCTGCGGCTTGGGCCCTCCCGCGTGCCCGAGCCGCGCGGATTGACGCCGCCGCTGGCGGCGAAATAGACTTGGTTAATGCATCCCAGGGGTGAACCGGGGCTTCCGGGGCCATCTCCCTGCCGGCGCGCGGCGGCGCTTGTGGCCGGGTTACTCTGCGCGGCGGCGGTGCCGGCGATGGCCCAGAGACCGGCCCCCGCATCCGCGGACAGCACCGTTCCGCTGTTCGTGGTCATGGCGGCCGTCAATGCCGCCGGCTATGACGCGGACCTGAACTCTCCCCGTAACAGTCCTGTGCGGAACCAGCTCCGGCAGGACATCGAAAAGACGGCGCCGCCCTGCCTGCGCGACCTGCGCGTCTTCTATGCCGCGCACCGCAACCCCAATCCGATTCGCGACCTGAGCCAGTTCATCTCCTTCTCGCTGCTGATCGGAGGGCCGCCGGATTTCGCCTT
>Ga0315282_10006839_pt1 | contig 18940 bp, 23 predicted proteins | sample YL17G07_20_MG_FD_203693 | JGI IMG/M metagenome (GOLD analysis project Ga0315282, IMG submission 203693) | Sediment microbial communities from Yellowstone Lake, YNP, Wyoming, USA - YL17G07_20 | ecosystem: Environmental > Aquatic > Freshwater > Lake > Sediment | place: USA: Wyoming | collected...
GTTTGCTTTCCGTGCCATTTTCCGGTATTCTCTTTTCATAAGCGACTCCTTTAAATTTGATGGTTAATAGGTAAATCAGTTTAATCGAGTCGCTTACTTACTTCAACTATTTGAGGGACATGCTCGATTTAATGGATGGGAAGAATATACAATTACCTCAAACAAGAACAACACTTTAGGTTTGTGAAGTATATAATCACCAAAATTATTTTAATAATCTACTGTCTCGCTATTGTTTTTGTTTGTATTTTTGTGCCTTGGAAAGCTGAAATCAGAGGATCTTACTATTCACAAGGTGTAACAATTTCTCTTAACTATTCTTTCATTTGGTCTCCACCTGCTAAAGGCTTAGGGATTGTTGATTTTCAGCGAGTTGTATTAGAAATTATTGGAATTACAGCACTATTAGGATTAGCCTTTGTTTTAGCGAGAGGACTTAAAAAATGAAAAACCATTTTTTCTTAAAATTTGCTGTAATGGTTGTTTCTGCAATCTTTTGTGTAATCTATCTAAATAGCTGTAGCAAAATCACTGAATATCGGGAAGCGAAAAAGCGAGAAAAACAACAAATGCAGGAACAAAAGGCTAAAGAATCTCAAAAAATGCGGGATGAGATGAATAAAATGCTTTATAGGAAAGAAGCGACGCTTCTCGCTATTAAATACAAAATTGACGAAGACAAAGTTTTTAATTTACTCCTTGAGACGCAAGGAACGAACTCAGAAAACACTCAGGCCCTTATTGAAGGTAAATCACTCAGCTTATTTGAAGGTGAATCAATAACCAGAAGTCGTCTTATATCATTGTCTGAAAAATATAGTATCCCAATGGACATATTAGCAAGTATGCTTATTGATTATTATTCAATGCAACCATGTAGTAATAGCGGAGACTGAGATAGCTGAAATACTTGCAGTACCCATAGGACATATCTAACAATACAGGCTTGCATTTAACAGCTTTTTTTGATAATTTAGTATTAGTGGACAAACAGTCTGAACAATCTAACCTTCCTGACAAGTTTCCTGTCAAAATCAATAAGGCAGAAATGCTCAAGCTGTATTTCATCAATGGTTTATCCGAGTCTGAAATAGCTCGGCATTTCAAGGTAAAGAGACAATCCATAAACGGTCAATTAAAGCCATTTAAAGAGCTTTTGCGTGATCGAGAAACTATAGAATTTTACAGAAGTAATAAGGTACATTTCTTTGATGCGATTGAACAGATTTTAACTACTCAACTCGCTGACAAAGAGAAACTTAAAAAGGCTTCCACCAATAACATAGCTTATGCTCTTAGGCAAGTCCATGAGATGAACAGACTTGAGAAAGGGCAGGCTACTCAACGAATTGCACATGAGAATATTGATTTCTCCAAGATGGAAACGTCAGAAGTTATTAAGAGCTTCAATACCTTGATCCGGGACTTGAATATCTTTGTTCAAAAATAAAGGCCCCAGGTTTCCCCAGGGCCTTATCAACAATCTTATTTCAACAAAGGCTTTATCATGCCCTTTCTATTGTGATTGATACTCTCAGGTTATGCTTTTCTCATCAAACAATTCGAGTATCTTATCTAATTTGTCTTCAGCTACCGTCATCAGGTTATAAACGTCCATATTCTCCTCCTCTTCATCTTTGGCTGCCCTTACCAGCGATCTCACCTGGAAGATACTATCGGCAAGGAAGATTCTTTCTTCTTTGTTCAATGCTATGTGGTTGTTCCTATTTTTTCTCTTTGTCTGGTTCATTTTTCTTTTCTCCTTATTTTCTTGAGAGGCCAGGCTAACGTAAACCTAACCCCTCTTTTTTGACTAAATGATCTCAATCCCTTCTCCTCCAAAGATATCCATTATCTTTAGTACCTTCTCTTGGCCTACGGTCATAAGAGTTATGACATCTAACCAATTTGTGGTTGAGCAATCGTCATAACGTTCTGCAATAGCTTGGCAGGTTCTCATTAAAGCATCTATCTGGAATATGCTGTTATACAGGATATCCTTTTCTTCCTTCGTCAAAGTTATCTGCAAGGTCTCGGTATCTTCCTGTTTTAAGGTATCAACTTGCGGTTTCTGAGGAACCGCTTTTGCTTCGTCTGCAACAGCCTCTTTATTTTTGTCTTTTTTCATATCCTTTCTCCTTTCCTGTAACCATTTTTGTAACCATCAGCCCTAAATTCGTGCCAGTTTAACTATCCTTTCACTGTATAGTTTTTGTATAGTTAACCTGTGGTAGGGTAGGGTAAAATACAGTAATCGCTTACCATATAGAGAGCTTGAAAGGTAGAATTTGCAATGGTTTTCTAAAATATGGTAAGCTGTCAAATCGGTAGGTATAGCCCTTACAAGGCTGAGGTCACAGGTTCGATCCCTGTTCCGCCTACCACTGATTTTGCCTCAGGCAAAATCAGAGTTTTAAGTTATGAGTTCAGAGTTAAAAACCAATTAGCCTCTAACTCAGGTAACGTTTAACTTTTCGCTTTGGACTCAAAAATGCATGAGTATTTGTTAGTTTTCACTAACAACTATTCACTGATCACTGTTCACTCATTGTTGGGGTGGTAGTTCAGCTTGGTTAGAACGCTGGCCTGTCAAGCCAGAGGTCGCGGGTTCAAGTCCCGTCCACCCCGCCATAAAATTCCTTTAAGATCAAAAAGTTAGCTCTTAGAAAGGAAAGAATTTAAATTTTTTCTTACCATGGCTATATTATTTGGACTGATAGGAGCAATCACAGGCTTGATAGCTGTGATTAAACGATAAAAGGATGAAGGTGGTATGTCATTTCATAATTCATAAAAGAAAAGTTTTGTAATGAAACAAAGAGGAACTAAGAACACATTGTCTAAGCTGAGCATTTTCCCTGTGGTTATAGTACTTGCTATCTTTGGCTATGCAGTAGCGTGGGGAGCGGACTGGAAACTATTAGGCATTAGCGATACTGGTAAATGCTTTTATGATGCAGAAGATGTAACACATCCATCAAGGAACATTGTTAGGGTGCAGAGGAAAATCATCTATAATGGAAAAGGCATAACAGAGTATGTTAGTGAATTTGGAAGAGCCTATGAGAACTTAGACTATTCATTAACTACAATTGAAACAGATTGTGAAAATAAGACCAATCGGTTTTTGTCATTAACTTTCTACTCTCGGGATGGGAAAGTTATTGATTCTTCCAATTTCCCCAGTAAAGAATGGGATGTTATCGTCCCAGATACGAGTACGGAAAGTTTATACAAAAAAGTATGCAAGTAAACGACCTCACCTCTCTTCCAGCGTCAATCACAGTGTGATTTTCATCACTGCCTTATAATGAATTTTCCTTTTAATATTTCTGCTAAGAAAGGAGCTGTAAGCCAGAATTTAAAAACCGTGAGGAATACGAGGAATGGCGAAATGAAAAAATAAAAAGTAATCTTGAAAAGTTACAGAGCGACAAAAAAGAACATGAAACAGCAGGTAGACAGCACAGTAGGCCCGATGGTAAACAGGTCTCATTGAAAGAAACAGGAATGAGGTCCCTTGAAGAACTTTTCAGGGATTCATGGGAACTTTTCAAGGGTCGTTTCATAACGCTCATTTCCTTATATCTTCTTTCCGTAGTGTTTCTGTTTATCTTCTTAATAGTTTTTCTCGGAATAGGTTATCTTCTTTCCATGGTTTTTCCTGAAAACAAAAATGCCATAATTGCAGGAGGAGTCTTGATCGCCATGATCCCAGGCTTTATAGCCATGTTTTGTGCTATTGCTGCATTTACAGGTGCTGTTGTTGATGAAACCCTCGGTGTAAAGGATGCCCTTAGAAAAGGATGGCAGAGAGCAGGTTCCTTTATGTGGCTTTCTTCGCTCCTTGGGTTTCTTGTTACAGGTGGGTTACTTTTCTTAATCATACCCGGAGTTATATTTCTGGTTTGGTTTATTTTTGCCCAGTTTATCATATTTGTTGAGGACGATAGAGGAATGAATGCTATCCTCAAGAGTAAGGAATACGTCAGGGGAAGATGGTTTGATGTATTTCTCAGACTTCTTCTAATCTGGCTCGTCGCTGGTGGTATCGGTATGGTGCCGATCATTGGACCTATATTGTCTGCTTTGTTTTTCCCCTTTATGATGATTTTCATCTACTTGGTTTATCAGGACTTGAGGACATTAAAAGGAAAAGGAATGATATATCCTCATTCTTCAAGAGATAAATTCAAATGGATTGGAGTTGGAACATTCGGGTATATCATTTTGCCCATAATTCTTATCGCTCTCATGGGTGCCGCAATTACTATTCCTTTACTTATGTTTAAAGGGATGTTAAGCTCTCAGCTCTCTCACTACTAAATAGTACCCCTTTGCGGTGTCTCCAATAGCGGGAGGATTAGCATCCTTTTAGCAAGAGTCGGTTGGATAATGAAAAGGGAGGAGAGTTAAAGACCCCCTGTAAATTTATCTACCACTTTCCCTTCGTATTCTGGGAAGTCGTCGAGGTTAAAGGGTCTTCTTCTGATTATATTAAGTCTGAGAATTTTGAAATTGAGCTCCCTGATTTTTTTCAGCCTCTCTTTGTTATCATCAATGGTATTGATTAATGCAGACATATTTATCACCTCATTACGAAGCTCAATCTCGGGTGGGATGCAGCCTGCATTTTTCAAAATCCTGTAGACCATCCTCAGGTCCTCAGGAATCCATGTCTCATTCTCAAGATTTATGGGTTTTCCCATTCCTTCAAGATTGTCAAACTCGCCATTTTCCATAGCCTCTATGATGCGCCTTTCGGCAATTCTGGTGAAAATGTCCATATTTTTTTTATCTTATCTCGAGCATTCTGTCAAGGGCCTTTTTTGCTGGCACTCTTATTTCTTCAGGTATTTTTATAAGATACGTATCTTCTTTCAAAGCCCTGAGCAGACTTTCCAGTGTGGTTTTTTTCATCTCAGGACATATCATGTCTTCCCTCAGGGGGTAAAATATTTTATCAGGATTTTCTTTTTTCAAACGATACAGCAATCCTATTTCAGTGCCTACAATGAACTCTTTCTCAGAGGAGGTCTTAGCAAACCTCAACATTCCAGATGTACTCGTTACATGGTCTGCCATCTCGAGTACCTCAAGCCTGCATTCTGGGTGTGCCATGAAAAGTGCTTTTGGATGTTCTGTCCTTGCCTTTTTTACATCTTCCGGTTTCACTCTTTCATGAACGTGGCAGAAGCCATCCCATGCAATAACCTTTTTTTTTGTATTCCTTGCTGCCCAGAATGAGAGGTTCTTATCAGGTATGCATATTACCCTTTCATCAGGCAGCGAATCAACAACCTTGACAACATTAGCTGAGGTGCAACAGATATCGCTCTCTGCCTTTACGTCAGCCGTTGTATTCACATATGCAACAACAGGTACCCCTGGATATCTCTTTTTTATATCTCTCAAAGTAAAATCCCGGGGGAAGACAAAATAAGGTGGATTATCAAAACCAGGAAATTCTTTTCTCACAGTTCTCGGCGAATCTACCCTGATCATATCTGCCATGGGACAGAGTGCATCCTTCTCTGTAGTGAGGACTATCTTATTGGGAGAGAGGATTGATGCGCTCTCTGCCATAAAGGTAACACCTGCGAACAGAATAATATCGCAGTCTATAGTAGATGCGGTTCTTGAAAGCTCGAGGGAATCACCTACAAAGTCGGAAATCTCCTGGACCTCGTCCCTCTGATAGTTGTGGGAAAGTATGATTGCCCGTCTCTGTCCTTTTAGTTTGAGAATCTCCTCTTGAAGGAAGGTCTTATCATCAAAAGGCATTTAAAACCTGACGGCGTCTTTGAGCAAGAACGGGGAATTTGTAAAGAGGACGGTACCGTCATCCAAGTTGACTTTATAAATAGGTTCGGACCTTTTTTCTTTTCCCGTACCAGTTGCTGTTAGAGGATAAGGAGACTTTCCATGATAAAGGGCAAGGACTTTATTGACATACTGCTTTGTCTCCGTAATCGGAGGAATAACTCCAAATTTCTCAACCCACTTAGGTCCTGCATTGTATGCAGCAAGCGCAAGGGTCAAGTCACCATTGAATCGTTCAAGGAGATATCTCAGGTATTTCACACCACCATCGATGTTCTCTTCAGGGTTAAAGGGATTGCGAACATTCATATCGCTTGCTGTAGAAGGCATAAGTTGCATGAGACCCATTGCACCTTTCCTCGAAACAGCCCTCTCATTCCAATTTGACTCTGTCTTTATTACGGCTTTAACAAGTAAAGGGTCTACATTATATTTTGTTGCCTTCTCGTGTACAATGCTATGATAGTCAATAGTATCTTTATAATCTGTACTGTCAGATGATTGCTGGGATGGAGCTGTGCCTGCCTTTTCTTTAATGACAAGGTCTGCCTTTTTACCAAACGGCAAGTCTGTATAGCAGACTACACCGTCTTCAGATACGTATTGATAGACATCAGCATAAGAAAGAGAAGAAAGAAATAATACAAGACCGCATACAATAAGGATAATTTTCATTAAAAACATCATACCATTAAAAGCTTTGCCTGTCAATATCATTCACCTTTACATTGATGGAATAGCGTCCTTCATGCCGTGATCTTTATCACAGCAAAAGAGATTCATAAATTTTATGAACCTGAGAAAGTGATTAAAATGAGAGAGGGATGCAGAAACTTTATTGTGATAAATGACGAGGTTGCAAAAGAAAAGAAAGGGGGGAAAGAGAAGATAAAAGAAAAGGGAGAAAACGGGAAGGAAAAATATAAAGGAAACGGAAAGGGGAAAGGTAAAAAAGTCTGAAAAAGGCTATATGCCCTTCCTCTCAGGGCTGAAAATATACTTGTGTAGCTGAAGGTTCAACCTGGCTCTTAGTCTATCCTCAAGCATCCACTTTGCAAGATCTTCAGGAGGAAGGATTCCAAATGCAGGAGATAGGAGGAGGTGACACTTATCCATTAACCGATGCCTGTAAATTATCTCCTTTGACCATTCATAATCCATCTTGCTTGTGATTACGAATTTAATCTCGTCAGTATTTTTGATATTATTGAAATTCGAAAAATCCATCTCTCCACTCATCTCGCTGCCGGGTGTCTTTATGTCGAGTATAACAACTGCTCTCCTGTCAATCTCCTTTATGCTCTTTGATCCATTCGTCTCTACTAATACTATATAGCCTTCATCAAGGAGCCTTTTGATGAGATGGTAACTTTCACTTTGAAGAAGAGGTTCTCCCCCTGTAATCTCGACAAGGCCTATTCCAGCGCGCCGTACTTCACTTATGATCTCATCTTCTGAGAGTTCTTTACCACCATAGTACGCATATGTTGTATCACAATAAGAACACCTGAGATTGCAGCCTGTTAGCCTTATGAATGTGCATGGCATACCTGCATAACTTGATTCTCCCTGTATGCTCGTAAATATCTCACAGATCTTCACCCTGGAATGCCCTCCCCGCATCTATTTTTATTATACACTCTGCCCAGAGTACTATTGAAATACATTGATTGTATTGATTCTTATCAGGTCATGGAGCTTATTTTGTGTTAATAGATTACCTTGGAGGATAGAGAAGCGGCTTTTTAAAAAATAAGGACACAGAGCCTGTCTAAAAACTCATCGATTGTCACCCTGAACTTGTTTCAGGGTCTCCTAACCTATTGATTAACTTAGATGCTGAAACGAGTTCAGCATGACATATTGCACTACATTGAAAGTTATTAGACAGGCTCTGCGTCCTTTTATTATTCTTTACAAAATAAACATAAATTAATGTTTGCCCTTAGCAGAAGCTATTTTCGGCAGCTCAATCATCTCGATCTTGCCTGTTGTAATGTCATACTCTCCAGCAACAATCATTAACTTGCCTTCTTCTACAAGATGGGGAATAATCTTGCTGTTTTTCATAACATCGGCATACACATTCTTTACGTTCTCCTTAATAGCTGTTTCAAGGATTTCATCCTGGGTTCCGCCCTTTTTCTTTGCAGCATCAACAGCAGGTATGATCTTTTTGACTATTGCTCCGATATTTCCCTCAGGTTTTCCTTTTGACTCGAGTGTAGCTTTAACAGCACCGCATTTTGAATGTCCGAGTATTAATACGAGAGGAGACCCAAGGTGTTCTGCTGCATATTCGATGCTTCCTAACGCTATTGGGTCAACAACATTGCCTGCAACCCTTACGACAAAGATATCGCCGAGACCCTGATCAAAAAGGAGTTCAGGTGGAACCCTTGAGTCAGAGCAGGTAAGTACGGTAGCAAAGGGCTTCTGCCCTTTAGCTAACTCTTCTCTCTTTTTAGCACCTAGGTCTTTCTGTGCAAGAGTTCCTGATACAAACCTCTTGTTACCATCCATCAATTTTTGCATAGCCTCCTGGCCTTTTTCGCTCACTGCGAAAACAAGCCCTGAGAAGACCACAATTACAAACAAAGCCACAAGAATTCTAAAACGCTTCATAGGCTTTCTAAACCTCCTTTTTTAAAAGATTTAAAGTCCCTCTATGAGGGTGTGTTTTTGATTGCATTGTCTTTAAATATAAGCTCCCCCTGGCGGCTATTTTAATCAAGGACTTGTTAAGGAGTCAATAGTTGTATTCATGCATACAGGTACAGATAAGTCAAGATTTTTGCAACGGCTTGAGATGGCGAAAAGCTTTAGAACTTGAAATATGAATTCAGTACTTTACCTTCTTTATCAAACACTACTTTTGCAACAAAATGCTCTCCCGCCATAAAGGAGTAGGCAAGTTCCCGCCAAATGACTATTGTCTTATCCTTTTCGCTTCTGACTTGGGCATATGGATATTTCGCAAAGTAAAGAAAATTTTTAACAATCCTGGTCTCTTTTGAGCTTTCAATAAAAGGGTCTTTATCTATCTTTTTGTATGTCTCCTGGATGCATACTCTCTTTGTAAAAAGATCTGCAAAACCTACCTTTATTTCATCATCTGATCTCACGACAAACCACCATCTGAGGAAGTCATTGGGCAGTGGATACACCTTGTATGTATTGGCCTCGATCTTTTCTTTCAAAAAATCTCTTGTTTTGCCTTGAAGATAATATCTGCCGCCTATGTAAGTTATTAATAGAAATACTGTAATAAGTGCTATAGCAACAGTCCTTTTTTTATTAAACCTGCACAGTATGACAGATAGAAGGAGACCTATAGTTATATAGGGGTCTATGATGAATGTTAGGTCAAGAGAATACTGCTCCCAGTCAAGAGGTGAAAGAATTCTTGTTCCATACTGGTTTGTAAGGTCCATAAGAAGATGTGCGCCATAGCCAAGGAAAGCTATGAAATAATAATATATAAAGCCTTTTCTGAGGCCGAAGATAAGTCCGATTATGAGAGGAACAAGGAACAGGAACAGTATACCATGTGTTATGCCTCTATGGTACCTGAGAAATATATCCATTCCCCAGAATCGTGTTATATAGTCAAAATCCGGTGCAATTGATGCGAGGAGCAATATCCAAAAGGCTGACTTTCGCCTGAAGCCGAGGTTGAAGATTGTTGCACCTGCAAGACTGTGTGTAACGGGATCCATTTTATTTGAATATCGCTCTATTCCTTACTGTCCTGTTTTTTTGTCTTATCAGGAATAAAAACGGTATTTATTATACCTGTTCTGCAATCCTGAAGTAGAATTTTTAATTATAACCCCTTTCTTTTATTGTAATTCTCTATGTAAAACAACAAATTAAAATAACGAAAGCTCGGAAGTTCTGAAGTGCGGAAGCTCTGAAGCATTTTTATCTTTACACTTCCGTTCCTCAGCTCTTTGGCTCTTTAGAACTAGAGCACTTCAGAACTTCAGATTCTCTCAGGGTGAGGTAACCTGAAAAGATAATCAGCACACCACCGATAATTGAATTTATCCCTGGGACTTCATTCAAGAAAAATATACTAAAGACTATCGCACAGACTGGTTCAAGGTACCCAAGGACAGCAGCCCTGTTAGCGGTAATATGCTGAAGCCCTTTAAAGTATAAGATGGGTGCAATGGTTGAATGAACTATCCCCATGAACAGAAAGCTCCATAAGGCATGTAAGGGGATCTCTCTTATAAAAGGTGCGAGAAGAATTGCAATAAAAGCATTAGTGAAAAATGAAAGTACAAGGGGATGAAATTTCTGGGTGTGGATCCTCAGGAAGATAATGATTATTGCATATGTAAGTCCAGAGGCAAGACCAGCCATGATACCTGCCGTTTGCCCTTCTCTGAATGAGAATCCATTGAGCATAATCCAGAGACCTATCGAGGCTATAATTATTACAATAATAATCCTTCTTGTAATGATTTCTTTCAGAAACAGCGGTGCAAAAAAGGCAACGATTATGGGTGCTGTATAATGTGTAAGGACTGCATTTGCTACTGTGGTATGTTTGAATGCATAAAAGTAGGTGGATGTATTTAAAAGTGAAAAAAGGCCAAGTATCATGGGATACTTGAGCCTCTTAATCTCAGGAATCTCTTTTCTATAAGATTTCCGGGATAAAAATATTCCCTGAACAATGATAGATATTACAAGGGAATAAAAGATAAGTATAGATATTGCAACACCTGATAGTCTTACGACTACTCCGAGAGAACTCCAAAGAAAAATAGCGATGAGTATATAAATAGAACCCATTGTTTAGATGAGTAATCCCCCCTCACCCCCCTTTACTAAAGGGGGGTGAGGGGGGATTTGAATAATATGAGCTAAGGGGCATTACTCAAGTGAGAGGGATTTTAAAGTATCCAGAACTTTTTTTCTGATTTTTGACGGGGGTTCAAGCTTTATAAGGTATTTCCCCTTGTCGAGAACGGGTACGAGGACATCCTCAAACTTCTGTCCACAAGAGCTGGAGTGCTGTTTTTTATCATTAGGTACAATCCTTCTTTCCCTACACTTGCTGCAGACGAGAACCCTTTTACTGCCTGACCATTTTCCCCTTTTAGCCTTGGGCTTCCCTCCAACCTCCATGATATCCATAGCATAATCAACGACAGGTGCATTGCTTATGGATGTGCCGATACCGTAACCGTCAACAACTGGATTCAAAACAGAGACATCTTCTTCTTTTATCCCACCACTTGCATAGAACTTTATATGCTTATGTCCTCTTATATCTAGCTCCCATCTGCATTCTTCAAGGAGCCGATAGAAGTTGCCTCTCCTTGATGAAGGCGTATCGAATCTGACAGCGAAAAGTTTTTTGCCAAGGGCTTTGGCAACATTAAGGCACTCAAACTTTTCATCAAGAAATGTATCGATGAGGGCAACTCTCTTTAGTTTTGGTTCTAAAACCTCATCATAGGCTTTCAAAGCATCTACTGTGGAGCCAAAGCATATAATTAATGCATGGGGCATAGTACCCATAGGGTCTTCACCGATTAATTCTCCAGACTTGACAACAGCAACACCATCACATCCTCCAACATATGCATTCCTTTCGATCATTGGAGCAAGGATCGGATGCATCCTGCGAGCGCCAAAGCTGGCAACAAGATTCTCACCGGCTAGTTTTTTAAATCTTGCAGCCTTTGTTGCAACCCCTGATGCCTGACATATTAAACCCAGGATAGCAGTTTCATAAACGCAAAAATCCTGGTATCTCCCTTCTATCTCCATCACAGGCTCGTAGGGATAAAATACTGATCCTTCTCTCAACGCCCTGACCCTGATTGGCAGGTGCTTCATTAAATACATTGCCTCTTCAAGGCCGGCAAATAAAGCCCAGGGCCAGTTCTCGGGAAGGCTTTTAGCAATGAATTCAGCCCTTACAACAGGATTCATCCCTTTGGCCTTGAGTATCTTTAAAGTCCTTTCAAAATATACATCTGTAATCTTTCCCTCAATGATTTCTTTCGGATCGGCTGTATGGAACATACTCTATCCTCCTATTAAACTTGGAGATTTCATAGCTTAATAATTTCCTGTAGCTTGCTACAGGGTTGCCTGTCATTCCCGTGAAAACGGTAATCCAGAAAATATGGTACGGGGTTCCTGCTTCCGCAGGAATGACAACAACCGATAAGTTACAATACTCGGATAACCCTGCGGTCTTGCCGCAGGGTTATCCATTGCGACGAGGTCGTTATGACCGATAAAGTAATCCTGTAACAAGTACTGGATTGCCGCGCCCTTCGGGCTCGCAATGACAATTTTACATGTATTATGTGACGAAAACCACTTTATCTAAACCTTTAAAATGTGTATCACTTGTTACCACTTTGCAGTTTTCCTCTAAAGCTGTCGCATAGACGATAGCGTCAGCCATCGGGAGCGAATGTTTCAGGCTAAGGTCTGCTGCTAAGAGCGAAATGCTTTCGCTTAATGGGATGACGGATGTCCTGTTGATCAGAGACACGGCAAATAATGCATCTTCTTCTGTTCTTTCCTTCTTTATTTTTTTATAAACCTCATATAAAACAATGGTAGGAGTGACTATCTTTGTAATGTCCTTAAGATATTTTGAATATTCAGATGCAAGAAGTCCATCCGTGAAAAATTCAATCCAACCGGAAGAATCAACAAGGAGCATTACCTTTCTTTATGCTCCCTTATATCTTTTCTATTCATCCCCTTTAAGAACCCCTTGAAGGATTCAGGGGGTTTTTCAGGAATTAAATAAACTACTCCACCTTTTACAACAACGGTCATCTTTTGTCCACTTTTTAAGTGGAGTTTTTCCCTTATATCCTTTGGTATCACTACTTGATATTTTGATGATATTGTTGTTATAGCCATTTATCCCCCTTTAATCTTATCGATAGAATAATCGTAAAACAATTAACGAATTTTGTCAATAACGGTTACTTGAAAAATTATTACCATATAAGCAAACATAAGACATGGAACTCTTTGATGAAAAAAATCTCAATGCTCCTCTTGCATATCGTATGTGTCCGAGGACTCTTGAGGAATATGTCGGACAGAGACATATCCTCGGTCATGGAAAACTCCTCCGGAGGGCTATTGAAGCAGATAGGATTACATCATTAATCCTGTATGGATCGCCTGGCACCGGCAAAACAGCCCTTGCAAAAATAATTGCAATGAGGACAAAAGCAGATTTTGAATGGCTCAATGCAGCCACTATCGGGCTCGATGAACTGAGAAAGGTTATACACCATGCCAAAATGAGAAAGGCCGAAGGTATCCGTACCATAGTCTTTCTCGATGAGATTCACAGGTTTAATAAACTTCAGCAAGATGCCCTACTTCCTGATGTTGAAGAGGGGAATATAACACTCATAGCAGCCACAGTGGAAAACCCATTCTTCTATGTAAACTCAACGTTACTTTCGAGAAGCCAGGTATTTCAACTCAAGCCACTTGCAAAGGAAGAACTCTTAGAGATAATGAAAAGAGCTATTGAAGACAAAGAACGCGGACTCGGTACTCTCGGGATAGTAGCAGATGAGGGTGCCTTACATCATATTGCTGAGATGTCTGATGGCGATGCGAGGAAGGCCCTTTCAGCATTGGAAATCGCTGCCCTAACGACACTGCCAGACAGTAACGAACAGGTGAGAATAACTCTTGAGATCGCAGAGGAGTCGATTCAGAAAAAGCATATTGTATATGACAAAAAAGGTGACCAGCATTATGATACTATCTCTGCCTTTATAAAAAGCATGCGTGGTTCAGATCCTGATGCAGCAATTTATTATCTCGCAAAGATGATTTATGCAGGTGAAGACCCTCGATTTATTGCAAGGCGAATTGTTATTTGCGCTTCAGAGGATGTGGGCAATGCTGACCCAATGGCTCTGGTTATCGCCACCTCTGCTTTAAGGGCAGTAGAGTTCATCGGGATGCCAGAGGCGAGAATTCCCCTTGCACAGGCAACCATCTATGTTGCAAAGGCACCGAAGAGCAATGCCAGTTACAAAGCCATAGAGGAAGCGATGGAAGACATTGAGAAAGAACAGACGATGGAAGTTCCGGACCATTTAAAAGACAGTCATTACCCCGGTGCTAAGAAATTGGGACATGGAAAAGGTTATAAATACCCCCATGATTATGGTGGGTGTGTGGAGCAGGATTACCTGTCAAAGAAAAAGAAATATTATAAGCCTTAGGCTTACCCTCCAGTCTTTTTAAAGTTAGCTGTCACCGTCTTATTGGCATTCATTGTTACTGTACACGTTTTGTCTGGATTTACTTTGGGACATCCAGTCCAGGCGGTAAAGGTTGAGTTTGCATCGGCTGTTGCGGTAAGTGTTACTACGGTGGCTTTTGGATACTTCTCTTTACAGTCAGTCCCACAGTCAATGCCTGTTGGTAAGCTTGATATGGTTCCGCTTCCTGTACCTGTTTTCGTTACCGTGAGGGCGTAGGATACAAAGTTAGCTGTCACCGTTTTATTGGTGTTCATTGTTACTGTACACGTTTTGTCTGGATTTACTTTGGGACATCCAGTCCAGGCGGTAAAGGTTGAGTTTGCATCGGCTGTTGCGGTAAGTGTTACTATAGTGCCTTTTGGATACTTTTCTTTACAGTCAGTCCCACAATCTACTCCTGCTGGTGAGCTTGATACAGTTCCGGTTCCTTTACCTGTTTTTGTTATAGAAAGGGCGTAAAAGACAGGGGGAAGCTTAGAGACAAATGCATCCACATAGAAACCATTACAATACTCATCCCCTCCACATGTTTTATCATATGCATCCGGGGTTGTAGGGTAATCATTTGAATATGTATATCCTGCAATGAAGATATTTCCTGATGAATCCGGGGCGAGGGCAAAGGCACCTTCGTCATTACTTCCACCTATAAATGTAGATGCCAGCAAGGCAGTAAGAGAGTTATTCAGCTTCGAGACAAATACATCACTATAAGAGTAGCCCATATTACTGTCATAATCACAATATCCATCCATTCCACATGTATTATCATATGCTTTTTTAGTAGGATAGTTGTATGAGTATGTATATCCTGCAATAAAGACATTTCCTGAGGAATCCAGGGCGAGGGCTGATGCACTCTCATCATCACTTCCACCGATGAAGGTTGATGCCAATAGTTTTGTGAGAGTGTTGTTCAGCTTCGATACAAAGACATCACCGTACCAACCATTACATTCACCATCTGTTCCACATCTTCTATCGTACGCACCAAAAGTTGTTGGGTAATCAGACGACATTGTATATCCTGTAATGAAAATATTTTTTAAAGAATCAAGCGCAATGGAGGAAACACTATCGCCGCCGGTACCACCTATGAAAGTAGATGCCATCAATGTTGTGAGGTCTTTATCAAGTTTCGAGACAAAGATTTCTCGGTAATGTTTATTATAAGCAACATTACTTGTCGGGTAATCATTTGAATATGTATATCCTGTAATAAAGACATTTCCTGAAGAATCCAGGGCGAGGGCTGAGGTACCCTCATCATCACTTCCACCGATGAATGTAGATGCTGAAAGGGTTGTGAGGTTGTTATCCAGTTTCGAGACAAAGACATCACCATAGAAACCAAAACCAAAAGGATCATAATTACAATTTCCATCCGTTCCACATGTTATATCATATGCAACCGGGGTTGTCGGGTAATCATTTGAATATGTATATCCTGAAATAAAGACATTTCCTAAAGAATCCAGGGCGAGGGCGAGGGCAGAGGCACCCTCATCATCACTTCCACCGATGTATGTAGATGCCAGCAGGGTTGTGAGAGTGTTATTCAGCTTCGAGACAAAGACATCACCGTAGGAACCAAAACCAAAAGGATCATAATTACAATTTCCATCCGTTCCACATGTTATATCATATGCACCCGGGGTTGTCGGGTAATCATTTGAATATGTATATCCTGAAATAAAGACATTTCCTGAGGAATCCAGGGCGAGGGCTGAAACACTTTCAAAGTCACTTCCACCGATGAATGTAGATGCCATAAGGGTTGTGAGGGTGTTATTCAACTTCGCTACAAAGATTTCATTAGCGAATGAGTATGTGTATCCTGCGACAAAAACACTACCTGAGGAATCCAAAGCAATGGTATTGGCAGCATCATCATTATTTCCCCCGATGAATGTGGATGCTAAGAGAGGGTCTATCACGAGAGGGTAGTTTCTGTCATAATCCCCAATTTTAAAGCCATAAACAAATGGCGGATTTGAGAGCTTGGAGTTTATTACGCTATAATTTGCGGCTACTTCAATTCTCTTGCCATTAATTTCCTGATATGCAACTGGGGCTGTCATCTTAAGTGTTCCCAGCACTGTCTCTATCTCAAGCTCTCCATTCCCATTTACCCTTAATTCCTTTACACCTTCAATATTTACTGCTATATCTTCAGGGTTGCCGCCTTTTTCAACAACGAAAACCTTCTCTATATTTTTGCCGTAAGCCTTAAGGTTTAATTTTATGCTGTCATAAACCTCTCCAAGACTTACTTCTTGATAGGTCGGTATATTGCTTTTCCAGTTACTCCTGTCCTTTCCTTTAAAATAGCTTACCTTTGTCTCTGATGCAGAGACACCCTCTGCCTTTATCCCTTTTGCATTTAAAAGGCTTTCTCTGATAACCCAGCCTTTCATATCGTTCCGGTCAGTGTTCTTCCCTCTAAGGCCATAAGTTAACCCATTATCAGTTACAAACACAGTCCCTGCAGATGTGCTCGCATAAAATCTGACAGAGCTATCTTTAATCTGCGATTCATTCTTGATAAATGGTATCTGAAGAACTCCAAGTTTTGACCTTATTTCCTTTTCTTTTGCAGGATCAATTGGTGAGGCATTTAACGATGCTACCTTTATCTCTTTAAGTGGTGTTTGAGATGTGTTACCAGCAGCTCTATTGCTGACTAATGCCAACAACAAGATTAGGCTTAAAACTAACCCGTAAAGCGACCCTTTTGTTTGTCGAGTAAACATCTTTATTCCCCTCCACGTAAATATCTACGGTATTTTTGCAGCAAATTCTTTGCCATAGATATAAGGCATTGATTTATTAGCAATAAAAAACTAAATAAAATAAGCTTTTTGTGTATTTAGTAAACAAGTAACCCTTTTGAGAGTCACAATATATTATATTCTATTACACAGGAGGATGACAAACGAAACAGTTACGTAGGCTTTTTACCGGTTCGGTAAGCATTCACGATACTTGCAGCCGCTTCTTCAATGGCCCTGTTCGAGATATCCACAACCCGCCAGCGAGGATTCTTTTTAAAGAATTCCCTGCTCCACTCGATCTCATCTGATACCCTTACAGGGTCTGCATATTTGGCATAAGGCTCAAGACCCAATTGCTTTAGTCTCGCTTCTCTGAGCTTCACGAGACTTTCGATACTGATTATCAGACCAAAAACATTACGTGGATCTACCTGAAATAGCTCTTCGGGTGGAAGCAAGTCCGGATGAATGGGGACATTAGCAACCTTCCATCCCTGGTTGGCAAGATACGTCGAAAGAGGAGTCTTGCCTGTTCGAGAAAGACCAACAAGGACCAGATCGGCAAGTTTTAAACCCTGGGGAAGCTTTCCGTCATCATGTTTGACGGAAAAGTTAATCGCCTCGATCCGCCGGAAGTATTCTTCATCTAAGATATACTGTCGTCCGGGGATTGCCATTGGTTTCTCCTTCAAAAAGATGGAAAGCTGCACAATGAAATCACCAATGACATCAATGGCCTTTATCCCTCGGCGCTCGGTCTCCTGGATGAGGAAATCCCTCAAAGCTGGCTGAACTATGCTGAAGGCTACCAGTGCCTCATCCTCTGCTGCCTGTTTGGCAATACGCGAGATATATTTCTTTTCAGTAACGAGAAAAAATGTCTTCACCTCGACATTTTCACGGTTAAACTGCACGAGAGATGCTCTGGCAATCCTGCTGATCGTCTCACCCGTACCTTCCCCGACCAGGTAAATGACCTTTTTCTTGGTAGGACGCTTCTTTGAATCAATTCTCTTCATCGGTAGTTCCACAGGAAAAATGTGGTATCTCCATGATGAATTAATTGTCCTCTTTGGTATTCAGAGGCAAGAGGCTTGATAATCAAATCAGTTGAAAGTCTTCTGGCAAGTCGTACTATGTAAGGAACTAGTTCCGGAGGCGGTCTCAAGGAATAGATGAGATCTAAAGTTGTATATGCTGGAAAATCTGGCTCCAAAATATCATCCACGATAACCTTCAGCCCGCTGTAGTGAAATGGTTGAATATCCGTTGCAAAAACCCGCACGCCTCTTTTGAGCAAAGCAAAGGCAACATCAGGAAAATGACCTATTCCAATCTCTGCCGCATAATCATATCTGCCCGTAATATAGTCCAATAGACCTTGATAGCGATGAGAACAGTTCTGTCTTTCAAGCTTCAAATTCATGATTTTTTTATGTTTCCTGAAGATAGGACTTTGATTATTTGTAAAATCCCCCTTCCTCCCCCTTTTCCAAAGGGGGAATATTCGCCCCTCTTTAGCAAAGCGGGGTGAGGGGAGATTTTATGAATTAAAAAATGCATTTTCATTTTCCTATATGAACCTGTGGCTCACGTTGTTTCCCTGAAATGGCAATCCAGATAAAGGCAAGGAGACTGGATATCTGTTCATTCTTCAATCTTCTACATGTCTCCAAAAAAAGAATTCTTCCATAGGAATTTTAGCTATCCTGGGTTTGCATATCATTCCCAGAGCCTTTTCCATTTGAATCTTTTGCTCTATCATAGCTACACTTTTCCTTCCTGATACCACAGTATCAGGGTTTACCGAAATAGATGTGCAGCCACAACGAATCATGAATTCAAGGTAGTCCGGATACACACTGGGAGCCTGTCCACAGATGGATGTGGTAACGCCATGTTTTTTACATACGGCCATAGTATAGGCGATAGCCCTAAGAACCCCAAGATTCCTCTCGTCGTAAATTTCCTGGACAGATGTATCATTTCGGTCTACGCCGAGTACGAGCATTGTCAGATCATTGGTCCCGAAACTTACACCGTCTATTCCCTCCT
>Ga0315282_10006840_pt1 | contig 18938 bp, 13 predicted proteins | sample YL17G07_20_MG_FD_203693 | JGI IMG/M metagenome (GOLD analysis project Ga0315282, IMG submission 203693) | Sediment microbial communities from Yellowstone Lake, YNP, Wyoming, USA - YL17G07_20 | ecosystem: Environmental > Aquatic > Freshwater > Lake > Sediment | place: USA: Wyoming | collected...
GCCGCCGGGCACGCCCACGTTGCCGGCGGCGGCCACCAGCGCGCCAATCGCCGCCACCGTCTCCAGGCCCAGCAGGTGGTGCTGCAGGCCGCTGCCAATCCAGATGGCGGCGGGGCGCTGCTGGTGATACAGCTCGAGCAGGTGCGTGAAGTCGCCGTGGCCGATGCCGGAGGGCGCCAGCCACTCCGCCGTGCTGCGCTGCCGCACGAAGGCCGCAAACTCCTCCCAGCCCGCCGTGCAGCCGGACAGGAACGGGCCGTCGCACCATTCCCGCTCGATGAACTCGCGCAGCAGCGCCAGCGCCAGAAAGACGTCATGGCCGGGAACCGGCTGTAGCTGCCGGTCGAACAGCCGGGAGCGGTCCAGCCGCCGGGGATTGATGCTGACCAGGGCCGCCCCACGCCTCTTGGCCTCGCGCAGGAAGGGCAGCAGGTGGCTGTTGGAGGTGAACGGATCGCGTCCCCACAACACCACCAGCTTGCTGTTCACGATGTCCTCGGGGGAGTGCGCCGCCTGCTCGCCGAAGCTGTGTTCCATAGCGGCCGTCCCAGCGCCAAAGCAAATGTCACCCGCCGGCTCTGTGACGCCGCCCAGCAGATTGAAGAAGCGCAACGAAAGCTTCTTCAACAGCCCCATCGATCCCGACCCCTGAAAATGGAGAATGGCGCGCGAGCCATGCCGGTCCACGGTGTCGCGCATGGTCCGGGCGGCCAGTTCCAGCGCCTCTTCCCACCTGATCCGCTCAAAGGCCTCGGGGCAGTGGCGCTCATCGCCCGCGCGCCGCCGCATGGGGTACAGAATCCGCTCCGGGCTGTATGCCCGCTGCGGGTAGCGCGTGGTCTTGTCGCAGAGAAAGCCGCGGGTGATGGGGTGCGCCGGGTTGCCGCTGAGCGCGGTCACGCGCCCGTCCTCCACGGTCGCTATCACTGAGCAACCATCCCAACAGTCCAGTGGACAGGCCGTAATCATCTGTTGCGGCATCGCTGGCCTATTATCGCAGAGACGGCCCAGAAGCGGACAGAAACGTAAGCAATCGAATTCCCGTGCCTTCCGAAGTGGAAAGTAGATTCCACCGGCTTACCACCGTCGCATAACTCCTTGAATCTCCAGGGGCCGCACTGGCAGCGTAATTGCTTGAAACCTGGCGTGCGTGTCGCGACTCTGATTGGGTAGGACGGGAGAAGGCAACGAATGGCTTCCGCACTAGAGATTGCCGAATTCACTGAGGCTTCTGCCTCCCTGGGCGTCGCCGGCGTGCAAGAGCCAAGGGTGATCCAGTACGAGGGCTCCGTGTGGAGCTGCCGGGAGAAGCGGGAGATTCGTGCGCGCCTCTACTACAGCCTGACCAACGAGAACGGCCGCAACACCTGCCGCCTGCTGTTCATCGAACCTCTGCTTTAGTTCCGATCACCGGCTCAACCAGCCGCGCGCCGGCGCCGGCATCCGCGTAATCCTGGCAGCAGGGCCGCTTCCTTAGCACCGCTTTGAAAAATGTTGTACCGCTGACGTCTCGCCGGCAACGCTGACCGGGCACCTGAGCCCTGGGGTCGCCGGCGAGACGCCGGCGGTACAACGGCCGGCCTTTTTTATCGTTTCCGGGTGCCGGGCAGCGGCATGAGGGCTGCTCTGAAAAAGATCTTTCGGCAACCACCGCACCAACGCTCTTTCCTGGTTTCCGGGCGCCGCCCTGCGGCAGTGTCGGAACTGCCTGGTCGGCCAGCGCGCCTTTCTTCCCCAATGCCTGGCTGCATCCGCGTTTATCCCATATTTCCATTTTGAGCACTTACTGAGAACCTCGTGGAGTCCTCCGACGTTTTTATTCATGCGGGTTCGAACGCGATGAACAGGTTCCGGAGGACGATACCCAATGGATCAAGGAGGGCAAGCAAGCGGTGAAGATGACGCGCCTGAGCTGTCATCGGTTCCGGTCCAACGAGGTCAGGCTGTGGCTGAGCGTGATCGCCTACAACCTCGGGAACCTGTGGCGGCGACTGGTGCTGCCGCAGAGGGTGGAGAAGTGGTCGCTGACAGGCTTACAGCAACGGCTGGTGAAGACCGGCGGCAGGCTCATCAAGCACGCACGGTATTACTGGCTACTGCTGGCGGAGAGCCATCTGACGCGGCGGCTGTTCGATGCGATGGTGCGGCGGATCTCCGCGTTGCCGCTGCCAGCGGGGTAGCCGGCACAGGGTGGAAGCAAGGAAATCGACCGACGAGCAGGGTAGAGACGGAGCCGTGTCTGTCGAATGGTCGAGAAAGGCGGGACTCCGCAGTTTTGGGGCCGTCCGGCAGGGCAAGAACCCCTCCTTCCGAAGGCTAGTCAGGCGCCCGGGAGGAAGAATTGCACCCCGAGGGGGGGGGTGTCAAGCCAAAATAGAAATGTCCCTCTCTTACCAAAGTAGAAATGTCCCCTTCTTCCAGAAATGTCCCAGTCTCCGTTGAGGTTTGAGGGAGAGGCCGGGTGCCCCTGGGCGGAGAGGGGCACCCGGCGCGCGCCCGATGGTCGCACCGCCGCCGGCTCACCTCGCGGCCCAGACCGGCAACTCGCGCATCGTCTGGTACGCATACTTCTTCCACGGATGCGCGACCGCCGGTGCGGTCGCCCTCTTGCGAATCTCGATCGGCTCGGCTTTCACGGGTGCCGCCAATTGTTTTGGGAGCGGTGCCGGGATCTCTTCCCACGCCACCGACCGTCCGCCATAGTACAACTTCACGTCTCCCTGGCGGCCGACTGACACCGTCACTCTGGTTCCGGCCGGCGCATACCGGCTCTCGCGCTGAATCTGCAGCCACCGGTTCTCGTATCGCACCACCCAGTCGTTGCTGATTACTCGCTCGTATTCCAGCCGGAAGATCGCATCCAGTTCCCGCTTGCCGGGCGCCTTCAGATGGTAGTCTTCCGGCTCGGCGGCCGTCCGACCGAATCGCTTGTTGTGGTCCGCCCAATACCGCTCCCTCAAATATCGGTTCGCTTCATCCTGGCTGCTGATCCCTTTCAGGCGCAGTTTCTTGATCAGCCGGTCCTGATGCGTGCCGTGGCCTCGCTCGATCCGCCCCTTGGCCTGCGGAGAGTTCGCGGTGATGATCCTGATCCCCAGCTTCCGGCATATGCGCCCAAACTGCGTTTCGGCCGCGTCTCCGCGTAGTTTCTCTGTTTCGCTCGGCGTGTACACGTACACCGCGTCCCGATCCGCGTATAGCGCCTGTGGCACTCCGTACAGTTCGATCCATGCCCTCAGGACGCCGGCTGCCGCCCAGGTCGTTTCCTGGTCGCTGAACAACCCGAACACCGCGCCGGTCGCATCGTCCACCATGTCCACCAAACAGCAACCCGGCCCTCGCTCCTCAAACCATTTGTGAGGGCTGCCGTCCAGTTGCACCAGTTCGCCGAAATGCTTCCGTCGCTTCCGCCGCCGTCGGTGCTGCTTCCGCCGCCGCGCCCGACTCCATAGCCCTTCCTCCAGCATCCACAAGCGTAGCGTCTCAGCGTTTACCTTTAGCCCTTCGTCGCTCTCCAGATGCTCGGCTGCCAGCGTCGGCCCGAATCGTTGATCCGGTTCACCGCTGTACTTCTCGCGTACCAGCCGCAATACCTTCGCCCGAAACTCCACTGGCTTCGCCTGGTTCGACCGCCGGTTCGCGTTCCCATGCACCAGCCCCTTCGCTCCCCGTCGCCGGTACCGCTTCCACAACCGCTTCGCCTGACGGTAGCCGATCGCCAACATCTCCGCTGCCGATTTCAGCTTTAGTTCGCCCGCTTTCACCCGGGCCATTACTCCTGCCCGCCTCAGCTCCTTCTCGCTCATCCCCGTCCTTTCCAAGGTGCTCTCCTTTCGGAAAGCAGCCTAATAGAGGACATTTCTATTTTGGCGAGAAGGGGACATTATCACTTTGGTACAACACAACTGGGTGTATACTGGCTTGGAATCGGGAGCCGAAAATGGAAGTCCCGGCCAAAAACATGCTCACCTTGCCTGCCAATTCGGCTGACAAACGACTGACGCGGCGGCGCTGCCTCCAAATGGGGTTGATGACGTTGGGTGGACTCGCTCTCCGCGCCCCTGGCGCCGCTCCGCAAAGACCCAACATTCTCTTCATCGCCGTGGACGATTTGCGGCCGGAGCTCGGCTGCTATGGACGCGAGTACATCAAGAGCCCTAATATCGACCGCATTGCCAGGCAGGGCATGACCTTCAATCGTGCCTACTGCCAGCAGGCGGTCTGTTCCCCTTCGCGGTCGAGCCTGCTCACCGGCACGCGGCCGGACACAACGAAGGTGTGGGACCTGGTCACCCACTTCCGCGACGCCCTGCCCGATGTGGTGACCCTGCCGCAACTCTTCAAGCAGGGTGGCTACTTCGTGCAGGGCATAGGGAAGATCTATCACCCGGGCTTCGACGATCCCCGGTCGTGGTCGGTGCCGTGGCAAACGCCCAAGGCCCCGACCTACGCGCTCCTCAAGACCCCCGAAGTAAAGGACGAGGACGTACCGCCTAAGAACGGCAAGAAAAGGAAAGGGCCGGCATTCGAATCGGCCGACGTCCCGGATAACTTCTTTAAAGATGGCAAAGTGGCCGATCTGGCGGCCGGCACGCTGCGCGGCCTTAGCAGGAAACCCGAGCCGTTCTTTTTCGCCGTCGGCTTCGCAAAGCCGCATCTGCCTTTCGTCGCCCCGAAGAAATACTGGGACCTCTACGACCCCGCCCAAATCAAACTCGCGCCCAATCCGTTTCGCCCCAAAGAGGCGCCCGAATACGCGCTCTCCAATAGCAACGAATTGCGCAACTATGAGGGCATGCCCGCGGAAGGTCCCATCCCCGACAATCTGGCGCGGCAACTCAAGCACGGCTATTATGCCGCGGTCAGCTATACGGATGCACAAATCGGCAAGGTGCTCGACGAACTCGACCGGCTTGGCCTGCGGAAAAACACGATCATCGTCCTGTGGGGCGACCACGGCTGGAAACTCGGCGAGCATGGAGAGTGGTGCAAACACAGTAACGTGGAAAACGACGCCAATGCACCGTTACTGCTATCTGTACCGGGGATGAAAAATGCCGGCAAACACACGAACGCGCTGGTGGAGTTTGTGGACGTTTATCCCACTCTGAGCGAACTGGCGGGAATGCCGCTGCCGGGTCACTTGGAGGGCACCAGCTTCAAGCCGTTGCTCGACGACCCAAACCGGCCCTGGAAGACGGCGGCGTTCAGCCAGTATCCGCGCCAGGGTTGGATGGGCTATTCCATGCGCACGGATCGTTACCGGTTCACCGTATGGGTTGGCCGCAAGGACCACTCGAAGGTGGACGCCATTGAACTCTACGATCACCAGACCGATCCCCAGGAGAATACGAACATCGCCAAACTGCCGGCGAACGCGGAACTCGTCAAGCGCCTGATGGAACAGTGGCGTCAGGGTTGGCAGGGCGCGAACCCGCCCGCCACCCGCTGACCGTCCCTCCGGCACAGCCGTTGAGCGACATAGATCTCGAGCGCAAACCCGCCCCCATGTTCGGGGCGCCATATTCTTCCAAGAGGTAGATGCGATGAAAACAACCCGTTGGATTCTTTCTACAATCCTGATATTGTCCGCCGCCGCCGCGTTTGGACAGACTGCGCAAATGACGGGTCTGATTACTGACTCCAGTAAAGCCGCGATGGCGGACGTGAAAGTCACCGTCACCAACGCGCAAACCGGTGTCAGCCGCGCAACGGCTTCGAACGTACAAGGAAACTACACTGTTCCTTTGTTGCCGCCCGGAAAGTACCAGGTTCTGGTGCAGGCCGACGGCTTCCGGCCGATCAGCCGCGAAGGCATCACGCTGGAAGTGGACCAGGTGGCGCGCCTCGATTTTTCCATGGAGGTTGGCGCGGTGACGGAGTCCATCAATGTCACGGAGCAGGCGCCACTGCTGCAGACAAGCTCGGGATCGCTGGGCCAGGTGATCGAATCCAAGCAGTTCACCGACATGCCGCTGAATGACCGCGGAGCGCTGGGTCTGCTCTCGCTCAGTGACGGCATCGCGCCGAGCCGAAGTCAGGATCCTAACAGCTTCAACAATTCGAATGCCTTCAGTGCGAACGGGTCGCGTCCGGGTCAAAACGAGATTCTGCTCGACGGTGCGCCCAACACGGTACCGGGCGTGTGGCCGGGGCGCGGCATTCTCGGAACACCCATTCAGGTAGACGCCGTGCAGGAATTCAAAGTGCAGACCAGCATCTTCTCAGCGGAATATGGGAGAACCAGCGGCGGACTCGTTAACATGGTGACCCGCTCCGGCGGCAATGCCTGGCACGGAAGCGCCTCCGAATATCTGCGCAACTCGGCTATGGATGCCAACGACTTCTTCAACAACCTCAATGGTATTCCGCTTACCAGCTTCAAACGGAATCAATTTGGCGGAACGTTCAGCGGACCGCTCTCGATCCCGAAAGTGTATTCCGGCAAGAACAGAACATTTTTCTTTGCAAACTACCAGGGCACTCGCGCCAGCGTGGCGCAAAGCAGGATCACCACTGTGCCGTCGGCTGCCATGCGCGCCGGAGACTTTTCGCAGCTCGTTACCCTGCAGGGCCAGCCCGTCATCATCTATGACCCGCTGAGCACCACCACCGTTGGCGGCACTCCCACCCGCCAACCCTTTGCCGGCAACCGGATTCCCGGCGCGCGGATCGATCCGGTGGCGAAGAATCTCGCCGCGTATTTCCCGCTTCCGAACGCGAGCGGACCGGTCAACAACCTCGCTCAGGCTACGGCCAGCCGGCAGACCGCGGATATTTATGGGATCCGTGTTGACCACGCGATATCGAGCCGCCAGAACCTCTTTGTTCGCTTCACGCAGAACCGCGACGACGGTCTGGATCCGAAATGGCTTGACAACGCCGCACAGGGCTTCATCGGGCTGAATCAGAAAGTCAATTCGATTGCGGCCGACTATACGTTTACGCTGAATGCCACCTCGGTGCTGAATCTGCATTACGGCTTCATCAACCGCAGGCATGAAAACCCGGATCCCGCTCTCGGTCTGGATCTGACCACGCTCGGATTTCCAAAGTATGTGAATTCCGAGGCGAAGTTGCGCGTATTCCCGTCCGTTTCGACGAGCGGCTACATGGGCATGGGAAATGGTCAGGGGGTGAACGCGTTCTTTTACCGGACCCAGTCCTTTCAGGCCAGCGTCATCAAGGTCAAGGGGGCGCATACCCTGAAAGCCGGCGCCGACTTGCGGTTCAACACCGTCAATCAGGAACGCGGCATCGACCCCAGCGGCACTTACAGTTTCAGCCGCGCTTTTACGCAGGGGCCGAATGCGAACAAGGGTGGTGCGACCGTCGGCGACGCGTTTGCTTCGCTGCTATTGGGCACTCCCGCAAGCGGCCAGTTGGGAACTGCCGTCAACCCCATCTCCTACAACCCGTACTACGCTCTTTATCTGCAGGACGACTGGAAGGCAAGTTCCAAGCTCACGCTCAACCTCGGCCTGCGCTACGACCTCGAACTGCCGCGCTGCGAAGAAAACAATCAACTCGACTGGTTCGATTACAATGTGCTTTCGCCGCTGAACGGGAAGGTGGCGGGGGTAGGTCAGTTACGCGGAGGCTTGCGATTTGCCGGAGTGGATGGCAACTCGCGACGGCACTTCAACACTGACGCCGTCAATTTCGCCCCGCGCTTTGGTTTCGCGTATCAGGTGAATTCCAAGACCGTGGTTCGCGGTGGCGCGGGTGTGTTCTTCGCGCCTGGCAGCATCGGTGCGGGAGGCTTCAATATCGCTTCCCAGGCGTTTGCGCCTTCCACCTCTTTTGTTGGCTCACTCGACGGTCTGACGCCAATTCAAACGCTCTCCAACCCGTTCCCGAACGGCTTTTCCGCCACCGAGGGCAGCAGCCAGGGGCTCATGTCACAGGTGGGCCAGGTGATCGCCCGAATATATGACCGTGACGCGCCGCTTGCCTACCACGTCCAGTGGAGCTTCAGTGTGCAACGGCAAGTCGGGAAATTCGCTCTTCAGGCGGCCTACTCGGCCAATCATGGCGTTCATCTCGCCGATGGCGCCGGCTTCAACATCAATCAACTCCGGCCGGAGACGCTTTCGCTGGGCTCCGCGCTGCAGCAGTTGGTGCCGAATCCGTTCTTCGGGATCATCACCGCTCCGGGGCAACTACGTGCGGCCACAGTCACGCGCGGACAATTGCTGCGACGCTATCCGCAGTTCGACAACCTGACCGTGTTCAACCCGGCGGCCGGATCCTCGATCTACCATGGGATGTCGGTGAAGGCGGAGCATAGATTTGCGAACGGTGTGGGCGTGCTCGCTTCGTGGACTGTTTCGAAGAATATCAGCGATTGCTCAGCCACGCTGGGGCAGACGGTGGCGCACCAGGATGCTTATAACCGGCGTGCGAGCCGCTCCCTGGTGGAGGCGGACATTCCCCAGCGTTTCACTTCGAGCCTCAGCTACGAGCTTCCGATCGGCAAAGGAAGACGCATCGGCGCCAACTGGAATCGTGCGGGCGATCTGCTCCTCGGCGGCTGGCAGGTGAACACCATGATCCTCATGCAGTCCGGCTTCCCCCTGGCTCTCACCAATAGTCCGAATACGGCGAACGCTCTCGGCGGCACGCAGCGGCCGAACAGCCGGGGTTTCAATGCCAGTCTGACGGGCCGCACCCAGGATCGCTTGAACGCCTTTGTCGATGCTAAGGCGTTTTCGGCGCCGGATCCATTCACTTACGGAAATGTTGGGCGCACCTTGCCGGATGTCCGAGGCCCGCGCCTCAGTAATATGAACTTGTCGCTCCTCAAGACATTCGCCTTGACCGAAAAACTCAAGCTGCAGTTCCGCGCGGAGGCGTTCAACTTGGCCAATTCGCCGATGTTCGGGATGCCCAACCAGTCTTTCGGGTCTGCGGCATTCGGGACGATCACGTCCACGCAGAACACCCCGCGTCAACTGCAACTCGCGCTGCGGCTGTTCTTTTAAGAAGGAGCGTATTTTGCTAACACGCCTTTATCCCTGTTTATCCGTGGTGAATTATCCGGGTTGCGTCTCGCATCTACGTCGCGCACCCCGGACGGTTCCGGCGCCTTGACAGGCAGGGTGGCGGAGTATAGCATCTCGGCCGAAGGCCACCCCAAGCGGCCTGCGGCTTATTTTCTCAGCGAAATGGGCCTAATCGGAGGTGGGCGATGCGAGCTGATGCGAAAGCAGGAATGATACTGAGTCTCATGGCGTTGTTTGTGGCTGGCACGTGTGCGGCACAGGAGACGCGGGGCACGATTCACGGGCGGGTGCTCGATCCCTCGCAGGCCGCGGTGCCCGGCGCCACCGTTATGGTCGAGAACGTGGAGATGAATACTTCCACGCGCTTGGCGACGAACCAGACCGGTTACTACGAAGCGACGCTGCTGCTGGCCGGCAGTTACCGTGTGAGCGCGGAAATGACCGGCTTCAAAAAGACCGTGCGGAGCGGGTTGGTGCTACCGATGGGCGGAACGCTGGAGATTGATCTGCCCTTGCAGGTGGGCGGCGTTGCCGAAACCCTATCGGTCACGGCCGAGGCGCCGGTGCTGGAAACGAGCACCGTCTCATCGGGCCGGGTACTGGACAACCGCAGTGTCGCCGATCTGCCCGTGATCGTCGGCAACACCATGGTGCTGGTGAAGATGACGCCCGGCCTGTTCACCGGCGGCGTGAACGACTACCTCGGTCCGCATTCGATCTCCGGTGCCTCCGATTACAGTACGGGCGCCGGTGTGGGGGGCAACGAATGGTCCATCGATGGTGTGCCGAGCAACGGCGCCGACCGGCAAACGGCATATCTGCCGCACACCGATACCGTTCAGGAAATGAGGGTGGAGACGTCGAACTTCGACGCCTCGGTCGGCCACGGCACGCTCGCCAATATAACCATGATGACCAAGGCCGGCACCAACCGCTACCACGGCACATTAAGCGAGCAGCACTGGCAGCAGCGCTGGCAAGGCACGGAGTTTTTCACGCGACAGGGTTACTACAGGAGCATCGCTGCGGCCGAAGCGGCGGGGAACCACGCCCTGGCCGACCAGTTGCGATCACAGGACAAACAGGCGGCGGGCCGGTCGAACAACTATGTCGGTACCGTCGGCGGCCCGGTCCGCATTCCGAAGATTTACAACGGCCGGGATCGCCTTTTCTTTTTTGTCAGCTACCAGGGCAATAAGGACCAGGTGGCTGACTTGCCGAGCCGCGTCAACGTCACTATCCCCACCATGGCGGAAAGGACGGGCGATTTTTCTCGCTATCTGCTGATCGACCCGGTGCGCTACCAGATTTACGATCCGCTGACCGTCCGTGTAGACCCGGCGCGCTCGGGCCATTACATCCGCGATCCGCTCCCTGGAAATGTCCTTCCCCAGGCGCGCATCCTTAATCCTGGTGTTGGCTTCTATACCAAGCTGCTACCGGCCACCAACAATGATTACGATCCGAAACGTGAGCCGCTGAACGACTACTTGTCGGGGGCCCCGTTAATCCGCGACTATGCGGCCTACGGCAGCCGCATCGACTTCCAGAAGTCGGACAAGCACCGGTTCTTCGGGCGCTGGACCTACAACCATTGGGCCAACTACGCGAACGACTGGACCTATACGACGATCAAGGGCCTTCAGTCGAACGCCCAGACGCGCAAGAACCTCGGCGCCACCATCGACTGGGTCTACACAGTCGGCCCGACGACGGTGCTTGATGTTGCCGTTGCAACGAACGAGTATCGATCGGGCAACGACCCTGCGGTGCCGGCGCAGTTCAAGCCATCGGACGTCGGATTGCCCAGCTATCTCGATCAAAAGGCGGGCGACCAGCACCTCTTGCCGTACTTGAACGTCTCCGGCTACAACGCTATCAGCAGGAACTACACGGGTATTACCCATTACCGGACCAGTTCCGGGAAGGCGGACCTCACGCAAATCCGCGGCAACCACACCCTTCGCGCCGGATTCGATATGCGAATGCAATACCGGACGGGCGGAGGCGGCGGCTATACCTCTGGCAACTTCTCTTACAACAATCTCTATACCAGGAAGAACGACGACACCTTCACGCCGGCCGGGGATCTGGGCCTCAGTTGGGCGGCGTTTCTCATGGGTATGCCCAATAGCATGACCGTGGATACCAACGACAGCTACGCCATGTTGAATCCTTATTATGCCTGGTACGGGCAGGACACTTGGCGGCTGAGCCGGAAGCTCACGGTCAACGTCGGCCTGCGGGTCGAGTACGAACTGGGTCCGACCGAACGCTACAACCGCATGCTCGCCGGCTTTGACCCGACGGCCAAACTGCCGATCACCGATGCCGCTCAGGCGGCTTATGCGCGCGCCCCCATCTCCGAGCTCGATCCCTCGAAATTCGTGGTTCTCGGCGGCAGCCTTTATGCGGGCGAGAGCGCCAAGAGCCGCCAGCTTTGGCACAACGAACTCATGTGGCTGCCGCGTTTTTCCGTGGCCTACCAGGTGTCGCCGAAGACGGTCGTTCGCGCGGGCTACGGCATTTTCTACGACACGCTTAACATTTTGAACCAGGGACCGGACCAAATCGGGTATAGCCGCACAACCTCGACGACAATCACGACGGACTCCGGCGTCACCTGGCTGGCAGGCAATCCGAAAGGCGGGGTTCCACTGGTGGCCGATCCGTTCCCGGTGCGCACCGACGGGACGCGCTTCGATCAGCCGACCGGAAGCGCGCTCGGCTTGATGGCGGAGGCAGGCCGCAATTGGAACAATTATGTTGATTCCGACTATAAGCACGCGCGCCTGCAACGCTGGCGCTTCGGGGTACAACGGCAGCTCGGCAATAATACGACCATCGAAGCGGCTTACGAAGGCGAGCGCGCCGCTCGCATCCCGATCTCGCGCACCGTGTCCGCGCTGCCTGCGCAATACTGGGCCACCGGGACGGTTCGCGACACGGCGGTGACCTCGAACATGACGGCTAATGTCACCAACCCGTTCCGCATTACGAATTTCGTTGCCCTGCAATCGTCCGCCCCGATGCAGTACGGAAACATGAGCACGCTGGGTTTCTTCACCGGCGCCAATATCCAGAGGAACAAGTTGCTGCGCCCCTATCCGCAAATTAACGGCCTGACGCAAAGCAACTCGCCTGTAGGGGCGTCCCGGACCGACTCGCTGCAAATTACCTTGCAGCGCCGTTTCGCGAAGGGCTTCAATCTGAACGCCGGTTATACGCGCATGCGCGCCAGGGCAGCGGACTTCTTCTACAACGAGTTCGACACGTCGCCGAGTTGGAGGGAATCAAACGACGCCCGTCCGCATCGCCTGATCGCCGGAGGTATCTACGAATTGCCGTTCGGCAAAGGCCGCGCCTTCCTGAAGAGCGGGATCCTCAGCCGCGTGGCAGGCGGCTTCCAGGTGGCTGCCACTTACGAATGGGAGCCAGGAGGGCTGCTCACCTTCGGCAACCTGTTTTATTACGGAAACTTGAGCGATATCCGGAAGGGGCCACACACGCTGGACGAGTGGTTCAATACCGACAACTTCGAGCGAAGCTCCTCGAAGCTGCCGAACACCTACCAGGTGCGCGAATTCCCGACGCGCGTGGACGGCGTTCGCCAGGACATGACCAACCAATGGAACACGAACATCCAGCGCGAATTCAAGTTCAGGGAAAGCACGTCGCTTCAGCTTCGCATGGATGCGTTGAACATGGCGAACCGCTCTCAGTTCGCCGCGCCTAACGTAAGTCCCTCGTCTACGAATTTTGGCCGGGTGACGGCGCAGAGCAACACAACCAAGCGGTTCATCCAGGTGCAAGCTCGCCTCCGGTTTTGACGGCCTTCGGATACAATCGGCGGCGTGAGGCGGAACCTGCTCGCGGCGCTGCTGTTGGCGCTGGCCCTTGCCGGCGGAGCGCCGGCTGCCGCCGGGCGAGAGCGTGGAGCCGCCAGTCCGGTGCGCCTGGCCGCCGATGGCTGGTTTCGGCTCAACAACGGCAAACTGTTCGTTCCGTTGGGCGGCTTTCACGGCAACATGATCCCGGTGGCCATGGTGCGGCCGGACGCGAAGGAGCTGTGGCGCCTCTCCCCGCACCTTTGGGACGCGCAGACCACCGAGGGCCTCGGCCATATCGACCTGTTCGATGCCTCCGATGAAATCCTCCGCCGCTGGTTCCGCATCCTCGCCGGCCATGGAGTCACGGCGCTGCGGCTGTTTCCCCGGGCGCGGGTCGGACCGAATGTCCTGGACCTGTGCGGCCGGCCGAACCCGGCTCTGGAAGCCGCCTTCGAGCGCGCCTTCCGCGCCGCCCGCCCTTACGGTATCCGCTTTCTGCTGCAAATCATTCCCGAGCCGAACCTCAGTTGCTACTCGAACGACGAGTCGGTGAAGAACTACGTGCTGCCCGGCCTTTCGCCCGAGGAGATGGGCCGGCTGCGGAAATCCGCTGGACGGGGGAAATCGCGCGCTTCATCAAGCAGCGGCTGCCCGGCATGCCCGTCACCGTTTCTCATGCCGGCTTCGGCCTAATCGGGTTCGATCCCTTCCGCTGGGCCGCCGAGTCTCCCATCGATTTCTACTCGCCGCACATGTATGCCGGGTTGTGCGGGGAGAGCGCCGAGCTGGATTTCGGGGCGGTTAGCGGCGCGACCGCGGCGGTGATCGGCGCCGGCCTGGTCAACTTCAACGGCGAATGGGGCGTGCTGAACAGCCCGGCGGCCCAGGATGTTCGCCGGTTGGCCCACCGCGACGCCCTCTGGCTGGGCCTGATGGCCCACAGCCCCGGCTTCATGCAATGGACCTACGAGTTTCCCGACGAGTACCGCCGGCCGGCCGCCATCATCGCCGCCCTGCCCAAGGATTTCTCTCCCCAGCGGCCGAAGCTGGCCGTGGACATCGGCGAAGCCTATCGCCGGTTTCACGACAATACGCGCTACCCGCTGTTCTCGCCGGATAAGCTGTTCCCGGCCTTCCCGTTCATCCGGCAGAAGCAAACCGATGCGAACTTGCAGCGGATCTTCGCCGCCTATCGCCGCTCCCTCGATATGGGCGTGCCGATTCGGTTCACGATGTCGCGCGCCGGCGGCAGCCTTTCGTTGGAGGAATTCGCGGCGCTGGACGCGGCCACCATCAGCCGCCCCATCCGCGCCACGGGCGGCTACCAGCTCGCCTACCTGGCCGATCCAAAAAGCCGAACCTGGCTCGCTTATCTGCGCAGCCGCAAGGTGCAGGCCTTTGGCCGCCAGTTCTTGGGCGTGCGCGCGGACAAACCCCTGCGCATCCACCTGGACCTGCCGCCCGGGCAATACCATGCGTACCTGATCGACCTGGATTCCGCCGCCGTCCGGGCCGGCAAGCTGGCGGCGCGTGGCAGCATTGATGTGGCCGCCCGCACGACGCACGATTACGTGCTGCTGGTCACGGCGCGCCGCGCGCACATCCACGTCCGCCGGATGTATACTGGAGATGCCCGAGTTTTTCGCGTGGAGGAGCGTATATGCGGACAAGGCATTTTCTGCTGATTTCCTTCCTACTGATCCTCGTGCTGGCGCTGACCGGCTGCAGTCGCGTCGGCGGCCGCACCGACGCCCAGATCGCCAGCGACATTCAGAGCAAGATCGGCGGCGATCTCCGGCTGGCCAACAAGCAGGTTTCCGCGCAAACCAAGGATGGCACCGTCGTGCTGACCGGCCGGGTGGATACGGAAGCCGAGAAGAAAATGGTGGAGACATACGCCGCCGGTGTCGAAGGCGTGAAGACGGTCATGAACAACATCGAGGTGGCCCCGGCGGCAGCCCAAGCGGCGCCGCCGCCGCCGCCCACGCCCGAACCACCGGCGCCTGCGCCTCCAGCCGCGCGCCCGGCGGCAAAAAAGCCGGCGGCAGCAGCGGCCACCGCCGCACCACCGGCGCCGGCACCGGCGGCGCCCACCGCGCCGGCGCCCGCCGCCACGCCGCCCGCTGAGGAGCGCGTCACGATGCCCGCTGGCACCGAGCTCACCATTCGCATGATCGACAGCGTCGATTCCGAGAAGAACAAGGTCGGTGACCGGTTCCGAGCCACCATCGAAATGCCGGTGGTCATCGAAGGGAAAACGGTGGTGCCCAAGGGGGCGGAGGTCGAGGGAGTAGTCGCCCAGTCGGCCAGCGCCGGACATTTCCAGGGACGCTCCGAGCTCGCGCTGGCGCTCAGCAAACTGACCTATGCCGGCAAGTCGTATGACATCAAGACTGAGCAGGCGGTCCGCGAAGCATCCTCGCGCGGAAAGAAGACCGCGGCCATGGTGGGCGGCGGTGGAGCCCTCGGCGCCGTCATCGGCGGGATCGCCGGCGGCGGCAAGGGCGCGGCGATTGGCGCGGCATCGGGCGCCGGCGCCGGCGCCGGTGTCCAGGCGGTCACCAAGGCCCAGCAGGTACGCATCCCCTCGGAGACCGTCCTGGAGTTCAAGCTGAAGAACCCGGTGACGGTCACCCCAGCGGCCGCCGCCGGCCGCCGGTAGCGTACTGTCTCACCAGTAGCTTTACCGCATGGGAATTGCGGATTGCGGATTGCGGATTGCGGATTTCAAGCAACGCGCCGCTCGAAATCTCCAATCCAGGATTCCGAGGGCAGCCTATTTCATCAGCGCCGGCTTGATGGTCCAGGCCTGCAGGGCCGCCAGTTCCATGTTGTTCGGAGCGCGCATGCCGGCAGGGTGAATAATCCATCCCCAAAGTTTCTCGCTATCGGGTGAGGCGTGTCGGTAGGGGAGGAACCGGGCGGCCCGGACCGGTATCTTCTCCAGCGACGGGTCGGCCAGTGCGCGGGCAGCCGCGGAAAGAAAGTCCTCGGGGGTCAGGCTTTCCGAACCGATCCAAACCTCGGCCGGGAGGCAGCCGGAATCGCGGGCGGCGGCCAGAGCCTGCGCGGCGGCTTCGCGAATCTCGCGCCGGCCCAGGTCGGCCTGGCGGGTGGTGCGGCCGCGATGGCGCGGCCCATAGAAACTTTCCGCCTTGAAAACCTTCGTGGCCGGCTCCAGAGCCTGCGCCACCAGCGAGAACACCTCCGCAGCGGACAGCGCCACGCGGCTGTCGTCGGATTTCCACCAGGACACCTCGTCGGTGTTCCGGCGCGCCATGGCCTCCACCTCCTGGCGCGTGAATGCCCGGTTTCGAGCGCGGTCCGGGTAAAGCGCCAGCAAGTCGGCCGCGGTGGCAAACTTGACGCCCGGGCGGCCGGCGATGTGCGCCACGTAGCTCGCGAAGTTGCTGTAATCGCGTTCGCTCTCTTCCTTCGTCTTCAACCCGCCCGGCTGCCATTGCTCGGGCGGCGGGTTGGCGCCGTGCAAGAAATTCACCGCGTCCCAAGCCTTCGCGGTGACGAATTCCCAGGGGTGATAGACGATGCTGATGACGCTGCCCGGGCCGGGGGCGTTGCGGAGCTGGTCGAAGATGCGGTCGAATTCGGCAGTGGCTGCGTGCAGCTTTTCCGCGGCCGGATCGCCCAGCGCCAGCCGGGTCTCCTTGCCCCGCAATTCGTAGAAGTTGAGCAGGCCGCAGTACCAGAACATGTCGTGGTCCAGGCCGACATGCGAGCCGCTGTCGAGGTAGACGGCGATGCCCATGCGCCGCAGCGCCGGGTAGACGTGCGGCGCCCAAGAATTGCCCGGCTGGCCGTAGCAGGACAGGGGGCGCTTCAGGACGCGCGCCACGTCGCGCGCCCCAGCCGCCTCGCGCCGGTAGAACTCCTGCGCACCCTCATCCCAGGTCATGCGGTCCAGGTAAGCCGCCGGGGCCGGCGGCACGCTGTGGAAGTCGGTGTGGTAGCCGATGTCGTGCAGGCGGAGCGCGGCCAGCACGTCGCGCCGGCCCCGCTGCTCCAGCACCCGCGCCTTGGCGCCTGTCAGCTTGAATGTGCCTCGAATATGGCGCCGCGCAAGGATCTCGGCGATGCGCAGCGCGGCGTCATCGCTGGACGGGGTGATGTGGTCCTCGGTGTCGAACCAGAAGACCACGTAGACATCGCCCGCCTGAACCGCGGGCGCAAGAAGCAAAAGCGCAAGCAGCAGTGTCAGCAGCCGCATACCGCCGGCCATTGTATGCCAAACGCGGGCCACCAGCGGCCAAAGGGGACAATTTGGAATTTCGGATGTCGGGCATAGGCGTTTGAAATCCGCAATCCGAGATCCCCAATCCGCAATTCCATGGACGACATCAGAATATTATGTCGATCCGGGGGCCGGCCTAACGGCCGGGCGCTCAGCGGTGGCCGGCGACCCCCTCGCCCGGACATGCCAGCCGGAGCTTGACAAGTATTCCCATTTATGGGAACATAGGGCATGGAGGTTTACGGTGAAGCAGCCGTAGCGAAATTTTGCAGGAAGCACCCAGCGTCGCGCCGGCCGCTTCAACGATTTCTGGAGATTGTCAAACAGGCAAATTGGCCGCATTTCGCGGCCGTGAAAAGCACGTTTGCCGCTGCCGACTACGTTTCTGGCCGTTTGGTTTTCGACATCGGCGGAAACAAGTACCGCATCGTCGCCAGCGTGGATTTCGACGAGCAGATTCTGGTGGTGGATGAGGTCATGACCCACGAGGAGTACAACAGGGAGACGATCTGATGCCAGCGACACAAGAGGCGTATGGAAGGCTCCTGTCCGAGGCTCGGCCCGCGGTCATCGAGACCGGCGCACAATACGACTCCATTTCCGGGCAGCTTTCCGGCTTGGTTCGCAAGGGTCGCAGCCGCACGCCGGAGGAAACCAGGTTCATGAAGCTGCTTGCCGTCCTTGTCGGCGACTACGACCAGCGAAATGCACTCCCACCTGCGAGGATGGCCCCTGAGGAAGCTCTCCGGTTTCTCCTGGAACACTCCGGCAAGACGCCCGCGGATCTCTTCTCCGTTTTCGGCCAGCGGAGTCACGCGAACGAGGCCCTGAACGGCAAGCGGAAGATCAGCGCCGAGCAAGCTCGGAAGCTGGCGAAGATGTTTAACGTCAACCCAGGCGTCTTCATTTGACAGCAAGTGCCGGCACACGCCGGCGCCTGCTGGTATAGTTTTCTGTAGACCTGCTCCGCGGGTTCGGCCAGCTCGATCTCGTATTCGCTGGTCAAGACGCAACCCTTCCGTTGCTGCCTGCTCCGCAGGTCTATTTGTCCTTCTTGAGCGAGTCGCGTATCGCCTTCATGCTTCGGGTGCGGCCCTGTTCGAGCGCCCGGAGCCCCTCGATCAATCCGGCCACCTCCTCGGCGTTCGTCAGCAATTCAATCGTGTTTTCGAGTTTCCGCAGTTGTTCCTGCATCATCAGATACTGTTCATAGACTTCGTGCCCTGGTGCTTTCAGACGGCGGTTTCAAACGTGCTGCCGGGCGGCGGCCGATCAAGACAGGCCGCTCGTTTTGGCCCTGGTCGAAGCGATCCCCCTCATACGTCCGCCCGATGTCCGTTGATGCGGAGGCCGGCCTAACGCGCTGGGCAATCCGCAGGCGGGACGGGCACGCGCGTTGCGCAGTACGCAACGCGCCACCTCTCGGCAAATGCGGCTCGCGTTCGTTGCTTGCTGAACGCGCCGCGCCGGATCGAAGGACGCCCCGCTGCGCCGGGCAACCCGTGGCGGCCAGCGACTGGCGCCTTCTGCCCGCTGCCTTCTGCCTTCTGCCTACTGCCTTCCGCCTTCCGCCTTCTGCCTTCCCGCTACTTCTCGACGATGGTTGCCGTCTTGATGTAGTCCAGCTTGGGAAACTCCTTGGTCAGATAAGCGTTCCCCTGCGATTGGATCCTGCCCTGGTCGGGACGCTCTCCGTAGCCGGCATGCAGAGAATCGACGACCTTCATCCCCTCGGTCACGCGCCCGATGGCCGCGAAGCCCTGCTGATCGAGGGCGCGGTTGTCGCCGAAGTTGATGAACATCTGCGACGTTCGAGTGTTGGGCCCGGAGGTGGCGAAGGTCACCGTGCCGCGG
>Ga0315282_10006841_pt1 | contig 18938 bp, 18 predicted proteins | sample YL17G07_20_MG_FD_203693 | JGI IMG/M metagenome (GOLD analysis project Ga0315282, IMG submission 203693) | Sediment microbial communities from Yellowstone Lake, YNP, Wyoming, USA - YL17G07_20 | ecosystem: Environmental > Aquatic > Freshwater > Lake > Sediment | place: USA: Wyoming | collected...
AATAATAATTCTTCCGACTCAGGAAGATTCTCATAAAAAGTTCTAACGTCCTCTACGGTGACCAGCCAAATTTCCCAAACAGCTTAAAAATCCTATTTATCCTCAAATGAAGGAACATAAAAACTCTCTAAATTCCCCATAATCCAGGTTCGAACTTTCTTCATTGCGGAGGACGAAAATAGAATTTAGAAAATAGCTATAATAACCAGCTTTGAGGAGAGAAAAGCTGACTATTTTTTTATTAATAAAATGAGATATAATTTAAATTAGAATCCACTTTAGGCATTTTTATTTTTTCATTTTTAACCCCCAAAAAACCTAGTTTTTTCTTTATGTTTTTCAGGTTTTTCTCTTCGAAATCCAAACTCCACTCCTCTTTTACTTTAATTGAGCTTTTAATAGTTATCGCCATTTTAGCTGTTTTAATGTCTGTTGTTATTATCACCATCAATCCTTCAGAAATGCTTAAAAGAACAAGGGATACGAGAAGAATTTCTGATTTAAAAACCCTAAACAATGCCATTCAATATTTTCAAGCTTCTTTACCGGATGACTCACTTGGCACCCCCAATACTGTTTATGTCTCTATTCCAGACAGTTCAGCCACCTGCACTAACTTAGGTTTACCTTCTTTACCAACAGGTTGGTCTTACAAATGCTCAACACCAGATAATTACCGAAAAATTGATGGAAATGGCTGGATACCAATTAATTTTAGACAACTTGATATCGGTGCTCCTATTTCTGCTTTACCTATTGATCCCATTAATTCAACATCAACAGGTAATTATTATACCTATGTAGTGGGAGGGAGTTGGGAGTTAACTGCTAAAGTTGAATCCTCCAAATACAAAAAAGGAGGAGAAGTTGATAAAGACGGCGGTAAATCAAGTTTAGTCTATGAAATAGGTACTGATCTTAATCTTTTGCCAGCTGAAGTTCTTGGCCGCGGTTCAACTTATGAAGAACTAACCACCCAAGAGAGTGCTTTGGTAGGCTATTGGAAGTTTGATGAAGGTAGTGGAACAATTGCTTATGATTTAAGCGGAAACGGAAACAATGGAACAATCTATGGAGCAACCTGGACTCAAGGTAAAGTAGGAGGAGCTTTGAGTTTTGATGGAGTGGATGATTATGTGGATTGCGGGAATAGCGATAATTTAAGAATGGGAGGCAGTGATTTTACTGTTTCTTTATGGTTCAAATTAGCCTCAATAGACTTATCTCAATCTTTAATCACTAAAGGAAGGGCATTTGAAAGTCCTCCTTATGATAACAAAGGATGGGCGATTTCATTCTATAACGGTAATAAACATATCTATTTTGATACTTATAAGGCAGGGCTACGGCAAGCGTTAATATCTAATAAAGTTTTTTCGTTAGATGGCCAATGGTATTATCTTACAATTGTAAAATCAGGAACATCGGCCCAATTATATCTAAATGGACAATTAGATAAAACAGGGTCGGCGGTTGATGTTGTTGAAGATAGTGTTTACAATGTTTTTATTGGACGAAATGGCATTGCAAATGATTTTATCAACGGTCTCATCGACGAAGTCCGCATTTACAATCGAGCCTTGTCGGATGCTGAGATAAAAGCATTATATGATGCTACGAAATAAGGACATGATATATTATCAAAGTTATCAATAATCCAGTTTCGAACTTTGTCCATTAGGGTGGACACTATTGGACTGTGGGTATAAATTTTTTCAAAATCTCTTTTATTTAAGCCAGTTTTCTTAGGTTCGAACCTGCTTTGAACGTCGGGTACCCTTTCTTTGACATCTCCAATAGCTTGAAATGGAAAATGTAGCTCTATTATTAGCTTTTTATCTTTTAAAATTAGGTTCGAACCAAGAGCCCTTAAAATCTCGAATTTCTCTTGAGGTGAACCATTTTTAAACCAATATCGAGCATAACAGGCAAAATTAAAGATTTTCTCGCCTGTTTCTAACCATTTTTCAACATTATTGCTTCTATCATTTAATATTTCTTCAAGCCGAGTTTTTTCTTTTAAAAGCTCAGCCTTGTGTTTTTTGTATTCCTCATCAGAAATAAGACTGCCATCAGAATTTTCTGGAGAAATTTTTAGCTGAAAAAGATTATCAAGTTTCCTTAAACAAGCCTCATAGGCTTTTCTTTGAGAAGACAAAATTGCTTGTCTTGAATGTATTTCTCTTTCGTTTTCTTCATTCAGATATTTTATTGCCCAATCTTTAAATGCTTCAGAAATTTGAATTTTTGAAAGATATAAATCAATTTGTTTTTCGAGCTCTTTTTCTGTTATGGATTCCTGACTACAGCCGGGATTAATTTTTTTAGTGCAATGGTAATAGACATAGTGAAGTAGCCTTGGATTTTTCATTTTTTCTATAGGGGTTTTGCAATAAGGGCACGCAACTTTATTATTGAGAGAGAATTTATGTTTACAATTTGGGCAGATAATTTGATTTTTTTCTTCAGCGGTTACCATAGCTCCACATTCACCGCATCGGATAAGGCCAGTAAAAGCAAATTGATGCTTTTTAAGTCTTGGTTTACCTTTTCGGCCTAAAAGGATTTGGACTCGGTCATATTCATCTTGGGTTATCATGGGCTCATGTTCACCCTTATACCAGTTTCCACTTCCTTTCGGATATTCAAACCAGCCAGAGTAAAACGGATTAGAAAATAATTGATAAATCGTGCTTCTATTAATAGCTCTGCCACTACGAGTTTTAAGGCCCCATTGTTTGTTAGCGATCTCAGCAATTTTGGGTGGAGTAAATTTCCCTGTTAACATTAGATCCCACATCTTTTTGACAAGTTCGAATCGTTCCGGGTCTTTTATAATTTTTCCATTTCCTTTTCCACTGGTTCCATCGTTCAAATAGCCTAAGGGGGCTAAGGCTGGAAGTCAGCCCTTTTCAGCCTTAGTTTTTAATCCTCGTTTGACATTTTTACTCAAGTCCAGGATATATTGGTTAGCCATTCCAAATTCAACACTCATCAATAAAACGTTATCTTCAGGGGCATAACTTCTATCAAAGGTCTGAATATGTTTGATGATTCCTTTTTGAAGCATCCAGATTATTTGACCGCCATCAATAGGATTTCGGGCCAATCGGTCAAGCTTCCAGCAGATAATTCCCTCTGCCTGTTTATGATTGATTCTTTTTAGCATTTCATTAAATAGCGGACGGCCAGGGGATTTTGCTGATTGCGCTTCCGTAAAAACATCAACAACCGAAAGATTAAGCCTTTCAGCCAGGCTTTTGAGCTCGTTTAATTGAGATTCTAAAGATAGAACTTGCCGGTCTTCAGATTCCGAAGATTTCCGGCAGTAAATGAAATAGCGAAGCATAAGATTAGAGGTTTGAGAATCTGCTCATGGCTATGAGAAAGCCTTAGCGAGAATGGTTCCCAAACATTATTTTTAAATATTCGATTTATATTCTCATTTTAGATCAGAGAAAAAATAAGTCAAAGAGCTGGATTAAGGCGATTTTGGAGTATCGCCTTTACTTTTAAATGGCCTATCTTTTTCAGGAATGGGCCTATAGATAATTTTGAATAGGGAAATAAGCCTCTGACCAATTTCTTGAGCTTCTTCATCAGAAATCGCTTTTCCATATTCGCGAAAATAGATTTCTTTTAAATCTTTAATTGCTTTTTGGCTTAGCCTCATTTTCATTTATAAGGTTAAGCTTTAGGGGAAGAAGAAAAAGACGGGATTATTTGCCTAAACTAAGAAAAAAGCCAGATTAGTTTTAGAGGAATAAGACGAAAGCTAATTATATTTATCTTTAATTATCCTTTGATACAAGCCAGATTTTTATTAAAAATCTTATGGCTGATTCGGTTCTTGCTAATAGGATAGCAAGTTGCTGATCTGAAAATGGGGAAGTAACGGAATGAGTTCCTTCTTGAAACAAATCTAAAAATGCTAAAAGAGCTTCGATATCTTTATCAATAAAAGTATTAAAAGGGCCCAAATTGACACTCCGGCAAATATATAACAGTCGAGCTTTTCTTGTGGGTCGATTCTGGTAGTAATATTCAGGCGAAGTTGACCACCTTCTAATGCCTTCGTCAGGAGAAAGCTTATGGATCACATGAGTTATTAGTTCCCTAAGAGAAACTGAGAAATGCCTTACGGCATCCGGATTGGAGGATCTAAGGGCTTCTTTTGCGCCTTTCCATAAATCATTCAAGTCTGGATCAATTATGTCCAGGTATTTTGACAAATCGTCTTTTGTCTCTTTTGATAATTCTAAATCTAAAGAGATTTCTACGTCATCGATCTTTCTGGGAATACTTATTGCCTCTAAGAGTCGGCTATTATAGAAGTATTCAATCGGAGACAATATCGTAACTTCTGGAATATGTGAAAGGAAAGAAAGTTCTTTATCTGCGAGGGATTTAAAAAGTGAAGTATAGCTTTTAGAAAAAGCAATATTACATTCGAAAAAAATATTCTTTAGCTCTGAGGAACCTAATATCAAAGAAGCAAAATTATCGGAATTTATATGCGAAAGTGCCTTTTCTGCTAGTAAGGAAATTTGTGAAATACGGGCAAGCTGAGATTGGATTCCCAATAAGCTCGATCCAACAGAAGGTTTAAGAGAAATACTCTCAATTGATGAGAGATGTTTTTGCCAGCTCTCAGATAATTTGACTCTTTCCGAGAGAATGGAATTCAAATGTGGAGTTATTGACAGGCCAGAAATTGCCTTATTTGCTTGACGCGCAAATTCAATTGCTGGTGAATTTATGAGTGTTGGTGCAATTAGATCCTTAAAAGAATTTGCGATATCGAGTTCTTTTATAGCAGACTCAATGATTTTGAATGAATCTAACTTGGTAATTAGAGACGCAGCCTTGCTAATTTCTTCAAGAAGTTTGGTCTGAGATTGAGCTACTTCCCCAAGCTTTATGGCAATACTTTTATATTCATTCTCTTTTAATAGGTCTTTGATTTCCATCTTTAACTTGGCTCTCTTAGAAGATCAATATAACAAAGTAAATATAATAGAATTGCCGAAAAAAATAAATATGCCCTTTAAACAGGGGTATGTATGAGAAAATGCGGAAATGATATCGACAGCTTGTCAGATTGAAAAAACTTTTTTTACCAGAGGTGCGGTTAAAAGTCAAGAGTTTTTTGTGATAAAATATGAAAAAAGGAAAGCAAACTACAAGAACAATTTACAGGGAACCTCGGTCCGGATTGTATCTTATCTTTCTCGAGAAGAGGTCAAGCGCCTTTCGGAAGAAGCAAAAAAGGGAAGAAATGGAGAGAGAGACGTCTTACTCATTCAGCTATTATTTCAAACTGGATTAAGAATATCTGAGGCGCTGTCTTTGACCCCTGCTAAATTTGGTCAGTTTGAAGGCAAGCCGGTCTTGGACATTCTTGGCAAAGGCTGGAAACAAAGACTTGTCTCTTGCCCAGAAAGTCTGGCAGAAAAACTTATGACTTATGCTCGTAAAAGGGGCCTGGATTCTCAACATAAGTTCTTTCCCTTTCACAGAATCAGAGGCTGGCAGATAATTAAGGAGGGTGTAAGCACAGCGGGCCTTGAGAAGAGAGTCTTTCCTCATCTTTTAAGGCATTCAGACGCTATCGAAAGACTGAGGCAGACAGGAAATCCTAAAGCTCTTCAATACCATTTAGGGCACTCCTCGATTTCCATGGTCTTGAGGTATCTTTCGACTTTGACTCAGGAAGAGTCTTTAAGAATTCAGCAGCGGGTAGAATTCAAGGAAAAGGATGAGTATTAGCTTCCTCTCAAACCCTTTCATCAGGTCCACGATGAAGTGGGCCACATAAAATAGACGGTAAATCTATACGCCGCTTTGCAACACTTTAGGGACTCGCTAAAGGTGTATTGGGAACTTGTCAGTTCTGATCATCTTAAACAAATTGGCTGCCTAATTCTGAAACATCATCGCCCGTTAAATAAACGCTGAATGTTTTTTCCGGTCTGAAGTTGTAGCAATTCCTCCCGGGTCGCAATCCGATCTGTGGCATTTGCCCTGATATAAACCCCATGATCTTTATAGTTATAAGGCGGATTATCACCCTTCTGGACGCTTACGATAATCAGGTTTTTCCCCCGGGCTTCTGAGGTTTTTATATGCAGTTTAGTTTGAGGTTCTATCCACTGCCGAATTAAATCAGGTATTTGCACTTTGTATTTGCTTACCTGTTCTTTATCCAATCCCTTCACATTGGCTTTATCATCAACACCTAAAATGACGCGCCCGCCATGAGTATTTGAAAAAGCACAGACTGATTCTATAAATTCTTTCGGGTTTTTCTCGTCAATGCTTAATTTATATTCAACGGATTCATTCTCACCTTCTGCAAGCCAATGTTCTATGTTGCCCTCATCATATTCGATATCAAAGTCCCTGTTATATATGTATCCAAAATTGTAATTCCGGTAATCGATCGGAATTCCAGACTTTTTGTTGAATAAAACAATATAGAATTTGAGCACCTTATCTTTGAGAATTATGCGGTTTTCCTCATCAAAAGCGAGTTCTCCAAAATCATCTGACAGATTCTCGTATCCAATGAAATATTTGGCGGCAATTTCTCTTTTAGGACAGGAGCCCTCTTCAATGCTGATAGCAAACATGTCTTTAGCGAATGTTACATTTCTTATCCTGGCCTGATGTCTCGGAATGTAAAAAACAAGTTGGCCTTCATGTAAATAACGCAACTCTTTGCCGAACCACGATTCTAGGGCTTCATAATAGCCGGGGAAAACCGGCAAATCTTTTTTGAATGGGAATGGCCTATCGGCCAATCGGGAACGGAATAAATTGATTTCGTTTTGGTACTCGAAATAGAAAATGTAAACTTCTGTTGGCCATTGCCTATAATCGGACTTTGGATAACTCCGTTTTTCTTTGAGCAGCTCACGTTCGATATCGTCCAAAAAGGCATACCCATGATACTCCTGAGCGATTTTACTTGGATCTTCTTCAAGGGTGCGGAAATAACCTCGTGGAATTTTCACTGAATAAGATGAGAAGGCACATTCGAAAGCTTCGCCTAATTTCTGGATAATTTCAATGGTCTTTTCGATACTAAAACCATCTTCAACAAATAAGAAATCTCCATAATCAAAATACCTGGTGTTGGCCTCTTTATCTTTTGCGGCAAGGAGACAAACTTTGGTGGGATAGTAAAAGTCGCCATGATGAACGAAAACTCCTTTTAAAATAAATCCGCTGTATGATTCAGCTTTGATTGCTGATAATAATTCATCTTTTTTGCTCATGATATAAATAAAACCCTTCGTAGCATGTCGCTAAACGATGTTCCATAGTGTACCTTCATGTATATTAAATTTGCATATTATTTCGGGTATATTTTTGAGCAAAGATGTAAAAAGCCCTTTCTTCTCAAGATATTTCTTTGATAAGCTTCGAGATATTCGGGGTGGGTTGCCACCAATATGCCCAATTCCTTTAGAGCTTCGGCCCGAGTTCCGCCGTAAGCCCAATAGCGGTTAAGCCCCGGACTCGTGGCGACGAAGTAATTGTCTTCTGCGCTCCATTTTATATAGACATCATAATTCTTCACGGGTTAATAACCTCGCTGCTCTTAGGCCGGAGTTCGATTCTCATAGGATTTATTGTAGACTTTTGTTTTGCCTTAATCAACTTGCGTCTTATCCGTTGCCGTGTGCTAGTTTCTGCCGACCGCAGGAACACCGGCAATCGGTTTGTTGGCTATGCCCTTGACAAAATTTAATTTTAGGTTATTATTAAGCCAGCATTGGGGTTAGACTTATAAATTCGAAGTAAATCAGACACTTCAAAACCCAAAGAAAATGAAGACTATTAGATTAATTTTCAGGAACTGTCATTCTGGTAGCTGAGTTTCATTTATAACCCCTTTGACCTATGAGTTTCAAAATAAACATAGCCACCAACAGTTCTGCTGGTGGCATTTTTATAATTTAACCATTTATCCACAATTCCATCCCAAATTAACCTAAATAAGCAAATTCTCCCTTCTTATATCTTCCAGGCCATTTTTTAAGATTAAAACAAATGATTAAGAGAATTCCCAATTTGCTTCGTAGATATCGCAAAGCCCGGGGCTTGAGTCAGAGGCAGGCCGCGAGGATTCTTGGCGTCGGAAGCACGAGTATGATCTCACGCTGGGAAAAAGGGATAAGTCTTCCAAACACTACGAATGTTTTTAAGTTAGCTGCTCTGTATCGGACGATGGCCGATCCGATGTTTCCAAACTTAACCAGGATGTTGAAAGAAGAGCTCGTCAAGAGGGAAGAGCAACTCCGGCAGGCAAAATGTGCCTAATTAAAATGCCTCAATATAATTCATTTTATGGATAAAAATACAAAAAACAAATTAAGAAGTATCGAAAAACCTGGTTGGTATTGGATAGATAGAGAAATCATCACTGTTTATGGGAAGCGATTAAGGTCGTCTGGAATAGCTGTTTATAACGTTTTAGCCTCTTATGCCAATCAAAAAACTCAGACCTGCTTTCCATCTCAGCAATCCATAGCCGAGCTCTTAGGATTAAGCCGCATGACAGTTAATCGAAAAATAAAACAGCTTAAGGAGCTCGGCCTCTTAGATATTATGAAACTAAAAAGCCACTGCTCTTACTTTCTTTTAAGACCGGATGTGCCGGATCCTTTACAGCCTTGCGACAAGAGAGATACAGGGGGTATATCACCAGAGGACACTAACAATAATAATAGAACAAAAATAAATAACAACAATATCGATAATAAAAATATTTTGGCGAAAGATGACTTCTTAAAAGGGTTTGAGCCTAAAACAAGAGAGGAACTTCTGGCTCTGGATATGGCCGAGGCAGTAAGCGATTTAAAGTCCCTTCCCTTGTACCTTAACTATGCTAAGACGCTTCCTGAACCTGTGATAAGAGAAACTTTAAGCTGGATAAAGAGAATTCCAGATAAAAACATTAGAAAGAGTCGAGCTTCTTTGTTTAATTTCATTCTCAAACAACATGTTAAAAAAATCTCTTCGAATCATCGGCATTAATCCCGGAACAAGATACTTGGGAATCGCAGTTTTTCAAGATTGGGACCTTTTAGATTGGAGGGTAAAACTATTGGAAGGAAAGTGGTCTAAAAAGAAAATTGATAGAGTGATTGATATGATTTGCGAATATATTGAGCTCTACGACTTGAACACTATCGTTTTAAAGAAGCTTCATCCCTCGCGCTCTTCTAACAATCTCAGGCTTTTGGTCTCAAGAATAAAGTCTCTGGCTGTAAGAAAAAAGATAAAAGTTTATGAGTATTCAATAAAAGAGCTGGAAGAAATTTTTATAAATGATGAAAGACATAATAAAAAGAACTTGGCAGAAAAAATGGTGTCCGATTACCCGTGTCTTATTCATGAACTCGAAAAAGAAAAGGCTCATAAAAATAGAAATCCATATCACCTGAGAATGTTCGAGGCCGTTGCTTTGGGCGCGGCCTGCTTTCAGAAGCAATTAGCATAATCAAAGGTCGGATGACTCAATCTGGTCTTAAATATGTCCAATAATCACAAAGAAGTTTTGGCTATTGATCCGGGGACAAGAGAAATGGGCATCGCCTTTCTTGATGATGGGAAGCTAATTTATTATGGCGTTAAGACGATAAAAAAACATAGGTATCCCAATGAGACACTTAAAGAGGGAAGAAAATTTATCATAAGGTTAATAAAAGATTTCAGACCGAATATTCTTATCTATGAAAAAACCTTTTTTGCGAATAACAGAAATTCCTCTCTTTTGAATGTTTTTGTAGATGAAATAAGGGCGATAGGGAGGAGGAAGGGGCTTGAAGTAAAAGGATTTGCCCCGAGCACCGTTAAAAAGGCCATTTGTGGCAATGGCCGGGCGAGTAAAAGAGAAGTGGCCAGAGCAATAGCGTCTAGATATCCAGAGCTTAAGGTTTATCTAAATCAGGATAGAGTCTGGAAGGAGCTCTACTACCAGAATATGTTTGATGCGGTGGCGCTGGGGATGATGGCTGAGATAAATTGCTAAAATACATGGCAAAAAGATGTGATCGAAATAAAAGTAAAATCACAGCTTTTACGGGAATTTTGGCTAAGAAAATCAGGGTATGCACATTCGTCAAAAGTGTGGTGCTTTCAGCGCTTTTTTTCATGAATATTTAGCTTTCTTTTCTCCTAAATGAGCTCTTATATCTGGGGAAAAGTGGCGATTTGTAAAACCTTACCTTGGTCCCTTTTTAAGGGTTAGAATGAGAATAAATTGTCCTTCAATTTTAAAATGCATTTATAGCTTATTTAAATCTTATATCTTCTTGTTTTTAAAAGAAATACAGCCGATATAAGCCTAATAAATTACCACGCTTTTAGCGAAAGAGCTATCGCCCCCTTGCTTAGGATATGTGTCCAGTGCTAATTTATATATATCTTAATTTAAACCCATGTGGGGATAGCCTGGAGTATGGCACGAAAAAGATATTTGAAAACCGGGACATGAAACTAGTAGAAGATTATATTGATCAACATTATCCAGGCCGCATTAAATGGCTCCATGTTCGGCTTGAAACGCTCCGTGATCAATTGCAATTCCCGGGGATGGTAGAAGAGGAAAAAAGAATAGTATCGGTTTTTAAGAGGTATGCTGATGCAGTTATCTTGGATGGAGGAAAACTCATCCTGATCGAAGGTGCGGTCATGCCGGATCTTGGAGACGTCTCGAAACTGCTGGGATATGAGAAGCCGCTACGACAGACGCCTGAGTTCAAGCAGTATCATGATTTTCCTGTCGAGAAGCAGTTAGTCCTGGCTGGAGAAGACAAAGTCTCAGAGGAGCTGGCTGAGGAGCATGGCGTGAAGGTAATATATTTTAAGCCTGATTGGGTCGAGAACTACTTGATGGAAGCCAGGCTAAGAACGCGGGGCTTAAGAAAAGAACGCTGGAACCGTTTAAAGCGCAAGCGAAGAAGGGGAGCATAGATGATCGACGCTAAAACTATAGGCTTCTGGTTCCTTGCTGCGCTCATCCTCCTGGCCTTCATTGGGGTCGGCCTGGTGGCTTTGCTCTCGGTTATAGCCTTGGTGGTTGAATTTGTCAGGGACATAAAATATGATATAAAATGCAAGCGGGCCCGCCGGCTGAGAATCAAGCCTCCAGATGCAGAAACCCTGGAGCGAATAAAAGGCTACATACCGGACATAGAAAGAGTGATAAAAGAGGGGCTGAAAAACGGAGGTATACCCGGTGCGAAGATGGTTGAGGCTGGTCCGGATCCTCTCCTTGTTGAGCGGGGATTTATCATAATTACGTATAATAGGTTCTTAAAGATGACGGCTGTCTTTACTGATGTTCATATTCTTGGTGTGGTCAACCCTTATGATCATCCCGTTCTGCGGGTCGTAATATATTGTGAGGGGAAGAAGGTTTGCAAAGAGTCGGTAGGGGTAGTTATTATCAGCTTCACTAGCATGAGTTCTTATTGGAAGTATCTTTCTAATCATCGGGTTCGGTGTTTAGCTGATGGTGAGGTTTTGCACCTTCCAAAAGAATGGTATCATAAGGAGCGCGTTCTGCCGCATGATCCCTTCAAGGAGTGGGTTTTTATCTGGATTGATTACCCAACTCTCGAGAAGATGTGGAATGCTACAACGCTCAAGTTTCTGATCGGTGGAGACCAGTTCACCCCTGGTGAAATTGAGATGTATATGCTCCCAAAGCTGAAAGCTCTTTTCGTGAAGTAAATGAAAGTCCTTCGGTTGCTACTCAGGCTAAGGACAGATTGAGCGAGAATCTGATCCGGATCTCAAATCCCTATTATTTTTATCGGATTAATATAGCTATGCTGCACACCCAGGGACCGGATTCTCCAGCACAGCTAATCTCTGGTCTTGGAGCCTTGCCCGCAGCTCCGGCTGCCTGGAAGGTCATGAGTCTGGATGGGGCGCAGCGGATCCTTCAGGTCTCCACGGATCCGGAAATAGCTCCGTGAGTGAAAAAAATATCGGACCGGAGAGGCTCATAGAGCCACGATCTCTGGCTGGTAAATGGTTTCTCCCCTCTTCTTTCGGGACCTATTTTAAACCGCTGTTTTTGGCTTTTAAAAGCCTTTATAGCCACGATCTCTGAGACCTGGAAGACGATTTTATTGAAATATGGCCGTTTTTGGCCTTCAGAGGCTCATAGACGGGTGAGGGGAACTGAAATTTAAGGGGGTTACCAAGTGGCTTGGCCAGTCCGCCTTTTCTCAATTAGCAAATAAACCGATATAGCTTTAAAGTTTTAAAATTTAAAGTTAAAATTTCAAGATTTATAACCTTATTGTCTCATCTAAGAATCTATACGAAAGCATATTCATTGCCTCACATAAGAATCTGCCTGAAAATTTGGGCATTTTTTCTTGTTTAGGTGGTCGGAATAAAGTTACTCATGGAATCAGTGTTTGGTATTTTATTTTCCACTCCATCTGACTTTTAATATTTGCCTACACTGAAAGATATTTTTTCCCCCTACTTATTATGCTCTCAGAGAGGCTAAAATCAGATAACTTTCGCAAAGATTTTCTCGTGAGGCAGCGAATCATTTTCGCGTAGATTTTAAATGAGGCAATTCGTTGTCTTGACTTTTAGGAATCACTATAAGTACAATTTTTTTATATGATTTATACATCATTTAAAGGAAGGAGGAAGACAGAATGTCTACTAAAAAAATAACCAGATTGATAACTTTGGTTTTGTTTGTGGCATTGTATGGCGCATGCGTCGAAACATCTGTTCAGAGACTTGGCACACCATTAAACCTGACGCCTGTTCCTCCTGATGAGGTGATTGTTTATAGGACAGCTGATCAGGTGCCTGGAAAGTACATGGAGGTCGCACTGCTTGTTTCAACAGGTGATACGCGCTTTACGACGGAAGAAGATATGTGGAAAGACATGAAGAAGAAGGCCGGGAAACTTGGGGCGAACGCCATCATCCTCGATGCTATGTCCGAACCGAGTGCGGGAGCAAAGGTCGCTGCCGCAGTTCTGGGCGTCTCTGGTGCCGATCGTAAAGGAAAGGCAATCGCCATCTACATTTTACCGAACGAGGAAAAAAAGAATTAGGATCTTGGCGTCTTTGAATGTGAGCTAAGCGAGTATCAATATTGGTCTATGTGCCGGAAATAAATATTTCAAAAAAGAAGAGGGGGTATCTTTTCTGATGCTGGCGATGTACTCAGTAGCTCCGTTAGGAAGATCCAATTGACTCTAAGTGGGCTGATACCAGCTATCCAGTTTTTGGCGAGTTTCAAAAATAGGGGCTCTTTTATAAAGAGTATAGCGAAAAGATTAGGCAGATGTGGTGGTAACTTAAAAGATGAAAAACATAAGGAAGGAGGTTGCCTTTCACAATGGGTCTGAGAAATTTTGGAAGGCGTAGATTTTTCTTGTATTTTTTGCAGATTTTCTAGTAAAATTTAAATATAGAAGGGTAAAGAAATTTTTTGTTCGGCACATATTTTGCTTTATAAATAATGGAGAAGAGTTTTTCTTCTTTTATTATTGAAGTTCTTTGGGGAGGGCAAAAATGTTAAAAGCAGCTTTTAACTTTTTTCTGCTCTTGGCGTTGGTTTCACTTTTTATTGCCAGAAAGTCTTTCATCCTCTTCTTAGTATTAGTAGTTCTTCTGGCCATTATTGCCGTTGTTGTCCGAAAAGCCAAAATCCTTGAGGATTGGTCTGTTTTTATCACAGGGGCGCAAGGCCGGGGAGATAAGGTTATTTCTACTGCGAAAGATTCAATTAATGCCAGAAAGGTTTCCACCATTGAAATGAAAGAGGAAAAAGTAGGGCCGCGACTTACGCCCGCTGCCTTTGGTGAAACCAGGGAATTCCTAAAAATCACAGATCGCCGGAGTCTAAAGCTCGGAAGCTTTAAAACTTATGTCAATGCTATTGACTATGGAGACAGTCTTTTTGTTTCCTGGTATCTAACCTATATGCCTGATATATGGCAGACCATAGCCTCATTGCTGCCGGGAACGAGAAAGATTATAGGCCTGGATGATCTTGATCTATTCGATAGGCAGGACCATACAGCCTATGTCACGTGTGTTCATAAATGCGTGCAGGATGCGGTAGATAAGCTGATGCTGGAGATGGGGCAGGGTCCTTCCAAAGTCGACCGAAGGTCAAGAGGATTTTTGGGGATTTCATAACTATTAAATTTTTAAATTAATGGGCCACTGACGATGGGTCTGTTTAGAAAGTCGAGAAAAAAGGGATTTAAGACAAATCCGGCAAAAGAGAATTTACCAGAAAAATTCGAATCACTCGAGCCCTCCGTTGATTGTTATCCTGATACATTAAAGCTCGGCCTTTACTGGTCTGAAAATAAACAAGAATACCAGATAGCCAGGATAGCTGAGGCCGATAGATCAACCCATTTCTACGTAATCGGAGCCACGGGGACAGGAAAAACAAAATTTCTTGAATATCTAATCATGCAGGACATCGAAAAAAGAAACGGTTTTGGAGTGATTGACCCTCATGGAAATTTGATTGACGATATAGAGGGTTATTTAATCTTTCGCTATGGGCAGAATGATGCAGCAGTCTCAGAAAGAGTGGTCTTGATTGACCCAACCGATTCAAACTTCACTGTAACTTTTAATCCTTTAGAGAGAATCCCCGGTGTTTCCGCAGCCGAACAGGCTAATGAGCTAATCAATGCTTTTAAAAAAATCTGGTCTGATTCCTGGGGCGTGAGGATGGAAGACCTGATGAGAAATTCCTTAATTGCCCTGGCTGAGGAAAAGTTGACTTTAACCGAGTTGCCTCAATTTCTAACTCATCGCACTTTTCGGCAGAGTATCTTAAACAAGGTAAGCCATCCTGTTGTTCGAGAGTATTTCCAGAGGTTTGATAACTTGACAGATAGAGGTCAGGTGACTTGGATTGAGCCGGTGACAAATAAAATAAATGCTTTTTTCTCTGATGAACGGGTCAGGCAGATGTTTTCTTTTGAAAGGAGTTCCTTCAATCTAAGAGAGATAATGGATCAACGGAAATTCCTGCTTATCAAACTCGATAAAGGAAAGCTTAAAGAATTAGCCGATCTTTTGGGATCGCTTCTTATGGCTAAGATTCAAATGGCTGCTTTTTCCAGGTCGGATATACCACAAGAGAAAAGAATCCCTTTTTATCTTTATATTGACGAATTTCAGAACTTTGCCAGTGAGTCCTTTGCGGTCATTCTGTCAGAAGCCAGAAAATATGGATTGAGTCTTATTATGGCTCATCAAACTCTGGCGCAGATTCCCGAAGAGCTTAGAAACCTCATCTTGGCTAATACTGGAATCCAGGTATATTTCAGGCTGAATCGCCATGATGCCTCTTTATTAGCCAAAGAGGCTTTTGAATATTCTGGGAACGAAATTAAAAGAGTGGAGGGATTCCGGCCTTCTTATTGGTCTTTGGGAGAGGAGTGGGAACTCTATACCAGTGCGCTTCAAAGTCTTCCTCCAAGAACCTGTTATATAAAACATAAAATTGAAGGCGGAATAATAGCTGTCGAGACGGTGGAGCTCGAGCCAATGCCGGTATTAGTAGAGGAAAAGTATAATCAAGACTATTCAAATTTGCTTAAAAACTACCCTTTGGGTAGAAAATATTTGGTAGCCAGGAAGGAACTGGGGGTCTTATTAGAACAAAGGCAAAAACTGATCAAAGAACAAATTGAAACACGACCAATCCTCAAACCAGTAACAGAACCTCCTAAAGAAGCTATCGGGGGAAAGGAATTAAGTGAAGCACCAGCGATTGAAACCTTAAAGCGACTGCCTTCTCGGTCTTCACCAGAGCCTTCAAAAGATGAGGTTGTTTTTTTAAGGTATATTTCTGAGTATCCTGGACGCTTTGTAACCCAGATATACAAGGATCTTGGATTGAGCGGCTATAAGGGCGACAAATTAAAAGAAAATCTGATCGAAAAGGGTTTAGTTGTTCAGGAAGACACAAGAAAGGGGCTTAGAGGACGCCTGGCAAAAGTTCTTATTCTTACTGAAAAAGGTTATTCGATTTTAAGTAAACTTTCTCCAGGAAAGGGGGGTGAAGCCCATAAGCATCTTCAGATGATGTTAAAAGAGCAAGCAGAAGTATTTGGTTTCAAAGCCACTATTGAAGAAAAAATTCCGCATTCTCTTGAAAGCGTTGATGTCGGTTTGAGAAAGGATGATATGCGGATTGCTCTTGAGATATCTACCACCTCAAAGGCAGATCAAGAGATCCAGAATATCCGAAAATGCCTTGATGCAGGCTATGATTATGTTATTTCTGTTTGTGATGAGGAAAAGAGCCTTGAAGCCATAAAGAAAGAAGTCCGAAAGGCCTTCAGTTCTAAGGAAAGGGAGAGGATAAAAATTTATTCGCCTGAAGAGGTTAAAGATTTTCTTTCGAAGGTTAATAGCACATCCATTGTTTCTGAAAAGGGCATTGTTTCTGGCCAAATTTCGAAAGAGAAACAATTATTAGATACAAAGGAAGCAGCAGAATATTTAGGGATAAGCAGAAACACGCTTTATGAATGGGTTATTCAAAATAAAATTCCCTACATAAAAGTTGGAAGGCTTGTTAAATTTAGGAAGGAAGATTTGGAAGCCTGGCTTAAAAGGAGAACACAAGAGGAAAAGAAAGATTTTGTTTGATTGTGAAAATTAATCAAATTTTTATAATAAAAAAGAAAAGAGTATGAAATATGATGTTAAAAATCATTTAATTGCTGGTCTCTCTTATTTTCTTAGCGCTCAATCAGCGGGTTCATGTAGATCTGCAGTTGCTGATAGTTATCTTGCAATAGATAATTATTTTTCTGCTATCTTGTTAAATGAAGGGATTAAACCAACTCATAGCCACAAAGAAAAACTTAATCTGATACACAAACACTTTAAAAATATTTTTGATAAGGCAGGAGTTAATCAAAATGATCTTGATAACTTTCATGATTGGTGGCTAAAAGTTCGATATTCATCAGCACTTCCGAGTCCTAATGAAACAATAAAATTTCTTAGAATTTCCTTTAGAATCATGTCAATAATTATTGAAGAAATTGCTAATCGATGTGGCCTTACTGCAGAATCTTTAGAGGATGAAGTTTATGCCGATGTTCTTGGAAAACGTTGGCTAAGATTTGAAGAAGAATGCGCTTTAATTCATGAAAAATGGCAGTCGGAAGCTGAATATCTTGGTGAAATGGGTCATGGTTCTAGGCTCGGAAATAAAATGCTAAACCCTTCTAATTTTTGTAATATACAAGTTTTTACTGACGATCCAATTACCAAAGAAATTATAGCTAATGATCCTAACTTTAGCTCAAATATTGGGAAATTTTATGATTCATTTTTGAAGTTAGTGGTATATGTTCAGAATATGCGTATTCAACGTAAAATAGAAGCTAACCAGATTCCGAATTTTACGCTGTCGTTAAGAGTTAGTTATATTGGACAGAGTATGAAAGAAATTGGAGAAGAATGGAGAAATTTTATAGTACAGGCTTTAAACGATTTTAAAAAACAAAAAAGGTAATATTTTTATAAAAACCGCCGTAAGAAGTTTTTTCCATTTTATATTCCTGACTAAATTCAAAAAGAGATTTCGATATGGGAGTTTTTAGCTTCTCCTTTTCGGATGTCCGAAAGTAGAAGGAATTTAAAATGAACCTTTACATCAAAAGCAAAGTATGGCAATATAATATTTGCTTAAAATTGGAAGACAATGGGCATCTTTCAAAAAGGAACTAACTGGTATATAGACTATTACGTCAAGGGCCGGCGGAAAAGGAAAAAAATAGGCCACTCAAAGAAGCTGGCCATGCAGGTCTTAAATGATGTCCATTTAAAGATTGCTAAGGGCGAGTATCTTGGAATATATGAAGAAAAGAAGATGCCCTTTAATGAATATGCCCAGCAGTATCTGGATTATTCTAAGGCCAATAAAGCCCAGTCAACTTATCAGCGTCAGGACCGGATCTGCATTGCTCGTTTAGTCTCTTTTTTTAAGAGTAAGTATATCTTTGAGATTACTCCCCAGATGATAGAAAAGTACAAGGCGATGAGGTTGGAAAAGGTCGCACCTGCCACAGTCAATCGAGAGCTGGCCTGCCTAAAGCATATGTATACCAAGGCTATAGAGTGGGGGTATGTGAAGGTAAACCCTGCAAAGGGAGTTAAGCTTCTAAAAGAGCCGCCCGGTCGCTTGAGGTATTTGAATCCTGATGAGGTAGAGAGGCTTCTTAATGCTTGCTCTAATCATATCCGGCCAATTGTTGTCACTGCTTTGAACACCGGCATGAGAAAGTCTGAGCTCCTCAGCTTAAGATGGCCTCAGGTAGACCTTAAAAATCAGAAGATCACAGTAATTAACGCAAAAAATAATGAATCAAGAGTGATCCCTATCAATCAGACGCTTTACCGGGAACTCTCAGAGCTCTCCCTCAAAGCAAAGGGAGACTATGTTTTTTCTGACGGGAATGGTCGACCTTTTAAAGATATAAAAAAGGCTTTTTCATCAGCCATAAAGCGAGCACGAATTGAGGATTTTCGATTCCATGACCTGCGTCATACCTTTGGATCATATTTAGTTATGCAGGGAGTAGACCTTAAAACAGTTCAGCAGGTAATGGGCCACAAGGAGATCAGAAGACCATGCGCTATTCTCATCTTTCCCCTGAATATGTCCAGGAAGCCATGGAGAGATTGGATAAGCTATGGACACTATATGGACACCAAAGCCAAAATGGGAATAGTAGCAAGCTATCTAAGTTATTGAAAATAAAGGGAAGCGCCCGTAGCTCAGTTGGATAGAGCGTCTGACTACGAATCAGAAGGCCGTGGGTTCGAGTCCCACTGGGCGCACTTCTTTTTCCTCTATAATATCCTTTAAAATCAATAAGTTAGCT
>Ga0315282_10006843_pt1 | contig 18937 bp, 19 predicted proteins | sample YL17G07_20_MG_FD_203693 | JGI IMG/M metagenome (GOLD analysis project Ga0315282, IMG submission 203693) | Sediment microbial communities from Yellowstone Lake, YNP, Wyoming, USA - YL17G07_20 | ecosystem: Environmental > Aquatic > Freshwater > Lake > Sediment | place: USA: Wyoming | collected...
GAGATATATTTTGATTGTTTCGATTTTAGCTATTATAGTTGGCGGAGGGATTTTAGGTTATTTGAGATATCTTGAAAGAGAGATTTCATCTTTAGCAAAATTTCCTGAAATAAAAAAGCCAGAGAAAAAAGGAATAACTCTTACCACTAATAAAACAGAGTATAAACAGGGAGAAAATGTGAACATTATTTTGGATACGGGTGGAAAAGAGATTTATCTCCAAAAGAATGTGTTTACTGGAAAGATATTAATCAGCAAAGAGTATGAAGTGTATAAATTGCAAGGTACTGACTGGATTAAATTAAGAATCAATACATATTGTGGAAATGTAATGATGTGTGGAGAATCTGGACCATTACTTCCAACATGTCATGCTCCACCGCAGCCAGAGTGTAATAAAATTACCAATCGAATAACTTGGGTTTGGGACCAAAAAATGTGGGAATATGTTGAAAAGACTTGTGTTAATATTCCGTATACCGATGAAGAGTTAAAGCAGATTGACCCTGGAACGTATAAAATTAGAGTTACCTATTATGACTCTAATTCTTGCAGCGGTACACCAAAATATCTGGAAACTCAATTTAACATAACAGACGAAACCGCCAACTGGAAAACGTATAGAAATGAGGAATATGGATTTGAGATAAAGTACCCTGAAGATTTTGAGGAGAAAGAAACAACGCAATTTTTAGTACTGATAAGAAAAAACACTAATCCAACAATACGAGAATGGTTTATAGATAATAGTCTTATAATAGCAGTAAAAAGATATGAAAACCCTTTAAATAAATGTCCTCGTTTTATTAATGCAATAAGAGGAGGGATTGAAGAAACGAAGATAATCTTTTTCGACGATATAAAATTCGAAAGATTTTTTACCGAAGACGCTGCTGCCGGTAATCATTACATAACAATAGACTATACAACCGGAAAAGGAAATTTATGCTTCGATTTTTATTTCTCGATTATTTATCGTACGCCGGATACGCCAGATTTAGAGCTGGCTAACCAAGAAATCTCTCGCGAGATAGAATTATGCGACCAAATCCTTTCTACTTTTAGGTTTTTAGAGTAAAAAATTATGTAAAAAGTTTCGCTGCCAATAAAAACCCGCCAAAATTTTTCAAAAACTTAAGCGGACAAGCAAAAATTGCTACCTGGTAGATGAAGGAGAAAAACGATCGAAAAAATTTCTGGAAAATCGCTAGTTAAGGAAAATAAGAAAAATGGGGTTAAGTTTTAGCTTGGCCTTTTTATTTTTGGTAAAAAAAGGTAGAATAAAAGTAATAATAGATTTGATGCAAAAAATTGCATGCGAAAAGTGCAACCTCGCTACGCTCGGGTATGCGAATGCGCCCATGCGAATTATGATATGGAAAATCTAATGGAAAAAATTATATCTTTGGCAAAAAGAAGGGGATTTATTTTTCAGTCCTCGGAAATTTATGGTGGATTTTCTTCTTGTTATGATTTTGGGCCCTTGGGAGTGGAAATGAAAAATAATATCAAAAGGGCTTGGTGGGATGAAATGACAAAAAATCAGGAAGGAATTGTCGGATTGGATGCGGCCATTTTAATGTCGCCTCGAGTCTGGCAGGCCTCGGGTCATTTGACAGCCGGATTCGCCGACGAATTGGTCGAGTGCAAAAGTTGCCACAAAAGATTTCGAGCAGACGAAGTAAGAAGTACGAAGTATGAAGAAACGAAGAAGAAGTCTTCAAATCTTCAGACTTCAGACTTCAGAATTCGAAGGTGTCCGGAATGCGGGGGAGAATTAACCGAGCCAAGAAAATTCAATTTGATGATGAAAACTTTCGTTGGCCCGGTAGAGAATGAGGCATCTTTGACTTATTTAAGGGCTGAAACCTGTCAGGGAATTTATATGAATTTTGAGAATGTTTTAAATTCAATGAGACTGAAAATTCCCTTTGGCATTGCCCAAATTGGAAAAGCATTTCGAAACGAAATCAACCCAAAAGATTTTATTTATCGGGTTAGAGAATTTGAACAAATGGAAATGCAATGGTTTTGTCGGCCTTCGGCCTCCAAAACCCCGCGGAATAGACGCGGAACTAAACGCGGAACAGACGCGGAAGAAAAAAATAATTGGGGACCAGATGAGTGGTTCGAGTATTGGAAAAAAGAAAGATTGAATTGGTATTTGAAATTGGGAATTAAAAAGGAAAATCTGAGAATTGTTGAAATCCCAGAAAAAGAAAGAGCTCATTATGCCAAAAGACAGATTGATATCGAATATAAATTTCCTTTTGGTTGGCATGAAATTGAAGGAATTCATAATCGGGGAGATTTTGATTTGAAAAATCATTCAAAATTTTCTGGCCAAGATTTAAGTTATTTTGACGAAGAAACCGGAGAAAAATACATTCCTTATATTATTGAAACCTCGGGCGGGGTTGATCGAAGCTTTTTGGTTTTTTTGGTTGATGCTTACCAAGAAATCAAAGGCGGAAGGACAAAGACGACAAAAGCGACAAAAGAAATTGAAATTTTATTAAAAATTGATAAAAAATTGGCGCCAATCAAAATTGCTGTCTTGCCATTAGTTAGAAATAAGCCGGAATTAGTTAAAAAAGCCACAGAAGTTTATCAAATGTTAAAACCCTATTTTGCTTGCCAATATGACGAATTAGGTTCAATTGGCCGAAGATATCGAAGATTAGATGAGATTGGCGTTCCTTTTGCCCTAACGATTGATTTCGAAAGTTTAAAACAAGATGACTTGACTATCAGAGATCGTGACACAATGATTCAAGAAAGAGTGAAAATTAAAGACTTGGTTAAAGTTTTAAAAGAAAGATTAGAAAATTAAATTTGACAGGATTTTGTTAAAGAATATAATAAAATTGTATGGCAAAGGTTATTGAGAAAAATTTGATAAAGATTAACAGGAAACCTCCATTAGTTTTGCCAAAAATGAGCAAGAAGGAGTATGAGGCTGCCTGGCGGAAGTACTGGCGTTTGGGCAAAAAATTGAGTCGACTCTGGAAAACAAAAAAAACGAGTTTAGAAATTTTGAGAGAAGAAAGAGAATAATTCTATGTATTGTATCGATGCGAGCGTAATCGTTAACTCATTAATGGAGAAAGAGTCTTATTGTAGCCAAAGTAAGGCTTTTTTAAATATGGTCCAAGAGAAAGGAATAAGGACATTCCTTCCTGAAATTGTAATTCCTGAAATAACTTCAGGAATATTTCGAGCAACCAAAGATGAAAATTTCACTTTTCAATTTACAAAAAATTTAAGGTCAATTCTTAATTTTTCATTTGATTCTGTAGATAGCAGGTTAGCCGATCTCGCCTCTTGGGTAATTTGTAAAACTGGTCTAAAAGGTGCTGATGCAATCTATGTGGCACTTGCTTTTGATTACAATTTAGAGCTAATTACTTTAGACAAAGAACAATTAGAAAAGGCTGAAAAACTTATTAAGGTGAGGAGACCTTAAAAATGGATTTGAAGAAAAATAAAAAGAAAGTTATAAGCATCTATTCTATAACTGATTGGGATTATCACAAAGGGAAAGTTAATTGGGATGATTTTTTCGATGAGAAAGGGAAATTTTTCTTGACTATTGCGACAATGGAAATGGCAAAAGAAGACGGTTTTTTACCGGAGGATACTGGTAAAGGTAAGGAGCCTTTTCCCAAAAGAATTTTTGTTCAAGAAAAAGATAAAAGTTGGACTGTTTACGAAAAGGTAAAATATTTTACCCCAAAGAAAGTTCAAAAATTACTTAACGATTTAAGTAAATTAACTGGAAAGAAATTTATCTTTAAATATAAAGTTGTTCCGAAATGGTGGCAACGCCGAGTGGCAAAAATGAAAAGAAAATAAAAGATTTACCTATACCCATAACAAAACTTATGCGCGGGGTTTAATCGATGTCTTAAAAGAAAAATTAGAGTCCTCAAATGCAAGAGAACTTAGCGAAATAATTATTCTTTAATCAGCGGAGGACTGTCCTCCGCTGAATTTTTATTTCAAGCCTGCTGTATCAGAGACGGTGCTTTTTATTTTTAAAAATTTAAACTATAATAAGTTAATCATGTTCAAAAGAACCACTCTCAAAAATGGTTTGAGGGTTATTACTGTTCCGCGAAAAAATACTCAGTCTTTGACGGTTTTGGTTTTGGTTGGAACCGGTTCAAAGTATGAAAAAAAGGAAATCAATGGAATTTCCCATTTTTTGGAACATATGTATTTTAAAGGGACAAAAAAAAGACCCTCAACCCAGATAATTGCCGAAACCTTAGATAAAGTGGGGGGAATTTACAATGCCTTCACCGGCGAAGAATACACCGGCTATTTTGCCAAAGTGGCCGCTCAACATTTTGATTTGGCTTTGGATTGGGTTTCTGATATTTTTTTGAATTCAATTTTGCCAAAAGAGGAAATTGAGAAGGAAAAAGGGGTGATTATCGAAGAAATTAATATGATTTATGATCATCCGATGAGCTATGTCCAAACTTTGTGGAATAAATTGTTATACGGAGATCAGCCGGCTGGCTGGGATATTGCCGGTAAAAAAGAAACGGTTTCCAAAATGGACAGAGAAAAATTAAGTGAGTATATGGAAAGACAGTATGTGGCCAAAAATACAATCGTTTCAATAGCCGGAAATTTTGATGAGAAAGAGGCAATTTCAAAAGTGAAAAAATATTTTTCTAAAATAAAAACAAAAAAACCGATTGAAAAACCGAAAGTGATTGATGCTTCGATACGCTCAGCATCAACCCTGAGCGGAGTCGAACGGGTTGAAAAACAAAAAAACCCCGAGGTTTTGCTGAATTCTCGCCAAACTGACCAAACTCATTTATGTTTAGGAGTAAGAACTTTTAATCTCTTTCATCCTCAAAGATATGCCTTTGATTTATTGAGTGCGATTTTGGGCGGGATGATGAGTTCGAGATTATTTATTGAGGTGAGGTCAAAATTGGGAATTGCCTATTATATTAATACCAACAGCGAAATGAATCCCGATACCGGTTTTCTTTTTACTCAGACAGGATTAGACAATAAAAATGTTGAAAGGGGAATTTTAACCATTTTGAAAGAATATAAAAAAATCTCAGAAAAAAAAGTTCCCACTTCTGAACTAAAAAAAGCCAAAGATTATTTGAAAGGAAAGACAACTCTTTTGTTGGAATCTTCGGATGCTCAGGCCTCTTTTTATGCCGCTCAAGAACTTTTGGAAAAGACAATTTTGACCCCAGAAGAGATTTTCAAAAAAATTGATAGGGTAACTCGAAAAGATATTTTAAAAGTGGCAAAAGAAATTTTTAAACCGGAAAAATTGAATTTGGTTCTCATCGGTCCATTTAAAGACAAAAAACCTTTGGAGAAGCTATTAAATATTTAATCAGCGTCAATCAGCGTTCTCGCTCAGCGTGGTTCGGCTTCTATCAAGGTAGAAGCTGATAAACGCTGATAAGTACGCTGAAATACGCCGAAGGCATTTATGAATGGAGAAAAGGTATTAGATATTTCTTGGGAAACGATTTTTAAAATTTTCGTCGCTTTGGTTTGTTTTTATCTTATCTATTCAATTAGAAATATTTTGGTTTGGTTTATTTTCGCCATTATCATTTCAATTTTGCTGGAACCCTTGATTAACTTTTTGACCAAAAAAAGAATCCCAAAGTTCATTTCTGTCATTTTTGTTTATTTCGTGATTTTCTTTCTTCTCTCCCTCTTCATTTATTTTACTGTTCCTCTTTTAACCTCAGAAATTCGAGAATTTGTTAAAATTTTGCCTCAATATTTTGAAAAAATTTCTCCTCCCTTAAAAGCCCTCGGTTTTAAAGCCCTGGAAAACATTCAGACCTTCACCGATTTGATAAGTAAAAACTTAGAAAAGATGGCCCAATCAATTTTTAATGCCATTGCCGCAATTTTTGGCGGAGTTTTGGCAACCTTCACCATCTTTTCCTTTTCAATTTTCCTTTCTTTGGAAGAAAAACCAATTGAAAACACCTTACATCTAATTTTCCCAAAAAAATACGAAGAAACCCTTTTGGAAATTTGGGAAAGATGCAAAAATCAGGTTTCTGGCTGGTTTTTATCAAGAATTTTGGGTTGTTTTTTCGTCGGCATTTTGAGTTATATTTCCTTTTTCATTTTTGATGTAAAATATCCCTTGGTTTTGGCAATTTTGGCCGGGATTTTGGACTTTTTGCCAATTGTTGGACCAATTTTGACCGGAGCAATAATTTTTTTAGTTACTATTTTGACTAATTTTTGGAAAGCCATTTTCGTTTTACTGGCTTTCATTTTGATTCAGCAAATCGAAAACAATATTGTCTTACCAGCCCTGACTAAAAAATTTGTTGGGCTGCCACCAGTTTTGGTTTTGTTTGCCTTGGCAATCGGAGGAATTTTGTGGGGATTTTGGGGAGCAATTTTGGCCATTCCCTTTTTTGGGATTTTATTTGAATTTGCCAAAGAATTTTTTCAAGAAAAAAAATAAATGCCAATTTTATACATTGTCGCCACTCCAATTGGGAATTTAGAGGATATGACTTTCCGGGCGCTTAAAATTTTAAAGGAGGTTGATTTGATTTTGTGCGAAGATACAAGAGTAACCAAAAAATTGTTGGCTCATTACGAGATAAAAACTCCAACCCTGAGTTATCATCAGCATAGCAAATTAACTAAAATAAATTACATTTTAGAACTTTTAAAAGAGGGTAAAAATTTGGCTTTAGTTTCTGATGCCGGAACACCGGGGATTTCTGACCCAGGCAATAAACTCATTGCTAAAATTCTCGAGTTGTCACAATCCGCACGATCGTACGCTTTATGCCAAAAGGATCTAAAAGCAGAAATAATTCCGATTCCCGGTTCTTCGGCAATCACTGCTGCTGCCTCAATCTCCGGCTTTCCAATGGATAAATTTTTGTTTTTGGGATTTCCACCAACCAAAAGAAAGAGGGAAAAATTTTTCCGAGAAGTGATAAATTCAAAATATCCAGTAATTTTTTATGAATCTCCCTACCGAATTATCAAATCACTTCGCGATTTGCGCGAAACAGACGCGAAACTGAACGCGAAACAGACGCGAAATATAGTGGTTTGTCGAGAATTAACAAAAAAATTTGAAACAATTTATCGAGGAAGAATTGAGGAAGTGATAGAAAATGTTAAAAAGAACCCGATAAAAGGTGAGTTTGTAGTGATTGTAGGAAAATAAAAAAGGGCAAACGCCCTTATAAAAAAAAATTGGGATTTTGGTAGATGTTAAAGAGCTTTTGAGTTATTTAAGTATTGCTCTCGTCTACTCAGAATATGATAGTTCTGCTGGTTTTGTTGGCACTTTTCCTTTTTCAAATGCTATCCCGGCTCTTTCTCCGGCGGTTTGAACTTCTATCCTGGCTTGAGGTCTGAGAAGTCTTACTCCCTTTCTAACGAAAAGCTCAAAAGACTCATCGCTAGCTAGCTCTGCAATAGATTGTGCCAGCCAATTTTTTACCGTTTCTTGATCTTCCAATAATTCGAGAATTGCAAAAATCTCTTCTGTTTCCGTTTTTGCTTTTTCCGAATCTTTCGTTTCTAGTATTGCCAGTAGTTTTTTGTCAACCAAGTCAAGGAGCACTTTCTTCTTATTCAATTTTATCCTTCCTTCTTTTTCTTCCTCCACCAAAATGTTATCATAATCAAAAATTATGTCAAGTTTTCAACGAGCTCAGGACAAGAGCCAGAAAAAATTCTATATTCCAACTAGTATAGTTTATACCAATCGGAGCCCACATATTGGGTTTGCTTTGGAATTAGTTCAGGCAGATGTTTTAGCCCGTTACCGCCGGCTTTTAGGCGAAGAAGTTTTTTTCTTGACTGGGACTGATGAGAATGGAACAAAAGTTGTCAAAGCAGCGGAAGAAATCGGTAAATCCCCAAAAGAATTTGTGGACGAGATCTCAAAAAAAGTTAGAGAATTAAAAAAAGTATTGAATTTATCAAATGATGATTTTATAAGAACCACTGATCGGAAAAGACATTGGCCAGCAGTTGAAAAGGTTTGGTTAAAACTAAAAGAAAACGGTGATATTTATAAAAAGAGGTATAAAGGATTATATTGTGTTGGGTGCGAGGCTTTTGTTAAAGAAAAGGATTTAGTTGATGGAAAGTGTCCTATTCATGAAAAAACCCCAGAAGTTATTGAAGAAGAAAATTATTTTTTCCGACTTTCTGAATATCAAAATCAGTTGGAAAAAATAATTAGAGCAGAGAAAATAAAAATTATTCCAGAGACTCGTAAGAATGAACTTTTAAGTTTTATTACTCAGGGATTGGAAGACGTTAGTTGCTCAAGGTCGAGGGGGAAGTTGGAATGGGGTATACCGGTTCCAGGAGATAACACCCAGATTATTTACGTGTGGTTAGAAGCTCTCGTAAACTACCTCTCAGCTTTAGATTATGCAATCGATGGAAATAAATTTAAGAAGTTTTGGCCTCCTGACGTTCATTGTATTGGCAAGGATATTTTTATTAGGTTCCACGGCTCACTATGGCCGGCGATGCTTTTATCTTTGGGTTTACCTTTGCCAAAAACAATATTCGTTCATGGTTTTATAACTGTTTCAGGTCAAAAAATGTCAAAAAGTTTGGGAAACGTTGTCGACCCTTTTGAATTGGTAAAAAAATATGGTTCGGCAAGCTCACCACAAGTTGGAACCGATGCCGTAAGATATTTTCTTTTGCGGGAAATTCCGCCTTTCGAAGACGGAGATTTTACTTATGAAAAATTTGAGAAAAGATATAACTCGGATCTCGCGGCTGGAATAGGTAATTTAGTAGCTCGTGTAATAACAATGGCAGCGAAACTAAAAGCTAAAAACGAAAAACTAAAAACGACCCCGAACAAATTCCTTCGGAATTATACGGGGCAGGCAATTAAAAATTTAAAATTAACAAAAGAGATTGAGAAGACTTGGAAAAACTGGAAAAGGGCATTAGATGAGTTTAAATTTAACGAAGCCCTAATTTCGATTTGGGATTTAATTTCATTTTGCGACAAATACATTGAAAAAGAACGTCCTTGGCAAAAATCTGAAAAACAAAAATCTACAATCTCCAATCTACAATTTACAATTGCTGAGATTGCCAAACTTTTGGAGCCATTTTTACCCCAAACTTCTGAAAAAATTTTAAAACAAATTGAAACAAAAAAGCCCGAGATTTTATTCCCTCGTCTTAATTAAATAATATAAAAAAAGGTCTGACCCCCTTACAAGTTCTCTAGAGGTCTGTTCCTTTTAGGCTGTGCTTATAGATACTCATGCCCATCTAAATTTCAATACTTTTAAATCAGATGCCGAGGAAGTTATTCGCCGGTGTTTAGATGAGAACGTCTGGATGATAAATGTTGGAACGAATCTTGAAACATCGAAAAAAGCAGTTGAAATTGCTGAAAAACCCAGCACCAGAGCAGAGCTCGGTGCTGGACTAGTCCCGCACCGAAACGAAGTTTCTGGTGCGGGGTATGAAAAAGGAATATATGCTGCTATCGGTCTTCACCCAATAAATTTGGATACCGGCTTAGTAAAAATTAAAACCGACGAACAAGAAGGAAGTTATTTTGAAAAAGAGTTTGATTTTGAGAAATACAGAGAACTGGCAAAAAGCCAAAAGGTGGTGGCAATTGGCGAAATTGGTTTGGATTATTATTGGAAGCCAAAAACAAAAAAGAAACTAGAACTATTTAAAGAAAAACAGAAAGATTTACTTTTAAAACAACTGGAATTGGCTCGAGAGTTGAATCTGCCAGTGATCTTTCATTGCCGAATGGCCCATCAAGACCTTATTGAGGTCTTAAAATCCAAATTTCAAAATCCGAATTTCAAAATAAAAGGCGTGATGCACGGGTTTGTTGGGACTTTGGAGCAACTTCGAGAATATTTGAAAATGGGATTTTATATTGGGTTTAATGGAATAATTTTCAAAAAAATTGAAGGAATAAATTTTGAAGAAGTTATTAAAGAAACTCCAATTGAAAAAATCTTAATTGAGACCGATTGTCCTTACCTTGCTCCACCAATCAGCGTAAATCAGCGTACTTATCAGCGTGAATCTGCTTCTACAATAAGAAATGAACCCCTTAATGTAAAATATGTAGCTCAGGAAATTGCTAAAATCAAAAATCTAGATTATAAAGAAGTAATCGAAATCACTACCAAAAATGCCAAAGAATTATTTAACCTAAAATAAAATGAGCGTTTTAATCAAAAATGTTATTTTGGATGGGAAAAAGAGAGACATTTTTATTGAGGGAAATAAAGTTAAAAAGATTGGGAAAAATTTAAATTTGAAGGCAAAACAAAAAATTGATGGAAAGGGAGAAAAGGCGGCTTTGCCTGGCTTGATCAATTGCCACACTCATGCCGCAATGAGTCTTTTTAGAGGATATGCTGACGATTTGCCTTTAAAAGAATGGTTAATAAAAAAAATTTGGCCTTCGGAGAAAAAAGTTAGTGAAGACGACGTTTATTGGGGAACAAAATTAGCAATTTTGGAAATGATAAAAAGCGGAACGACTTGCTTTAACGATATGTATTGGTATGGGGAAGCAGTGATTGAAGCTACCAAAGAAATGGGCTTGAGAGCAGTCGTCGGCCCTTTAATTATTGATTTTGATAATAGAGGAAGTATAGAGAATTTTAAGAGATTATATCGAGATTTTGAGTTAGACAAATCAGAATTAATTAAAATAGCAGTCGCTCCTCATTCAATTTACGGTGTTTCAAAAGAAAATCTAATTTGGGCGAAAAACTTTGCCGGAAAAAATAATTTACTCTTACATATTCATCTTTCAGAGACTGAAGAAGAGGTGGAAGGATGTTTGAAATTGGCAAAAATGAAGCCAGTTGAATATTTAGAGAAAATTGGATTTTTAGGAGAACCCCGTAGTAGAACAAGTTCACTACGGGGCGGGAATTGTATTTTGGCCCATTCGATTTGGTTAGATAATAAGGAAATTGAAATTTTAGCACGCCGAAAATGCAGTGTTGTTTATAACCCTTGTTCAAATATTAAATTGGCTTCAGGAATTTTCCCATATAAAAAATTGAAAGAAGCCAAGGTTAATATTTGCCTTGGAACAGATGGACCTGCCTCAAACAATTCTTTAGATATGTTTTCAGAAATGAAGTTCGCTTCGCTTTTGCAAAAAGTGAAAGAAATGGATTCAACAGTAGCACCAGCAAAGGAAATTTTTGAAATAGCGACAAAAAATGGAGCCAAAGCTCTCAAAATCGATGCCGGCGAAATTAAAGAAGGAAAATTAGCCGATTTGATTTTGATTGATTTAAATCAGATTTCTTTAACTCCTGGCCACAATCTTGTCTCTGATATTGTTTATTCTGCCTCGGGAAATTGCGTTTCAGATTTAATTTGTAACGGAAAAATCTTAATGCGAGATCGAAAAATTGAAGGCGAAGAAAAAATCAAAAAAGAAGCAACAAAAAGAACAAAGAATTTGACAAAATTTTAATTTAAAGATAAAAATAGAATTAGAGAAAAATCCAAAATTTAAGAGGGAACAGATATGGAAAAGGAAGGAATGAGTGTTAAGGAGATAAGAAAACAAGCCGAGATTACAGCAAAAGAAATAATAGAGCGATTAAAGAGTTCAGTAGAACACGGATTTATGACTTATCCAGAGCTTGTTAGAATTCTAAGACATTCATTAAAGAAAACTATAGATGAAATGTGTCTTTTTAGAGCAGGAGAGGAACCGCCTCTATCTTTATTAAAAAAGCTTGGGCTAAAAGATTTGTATGAAGCATTAGAAGAAATAGAAAAAAAGGAAGCACAAGAAATTAAAGAAAAGAAGCGTAGAAAAAAATCAAAAATTGTTCTTTAAAATTCGAAATTAAAGCCAGCTCCGCTGGCATTTTTTTTATTTAAAGCATTCCCAATATTTTTTGAGGAGATTTTTTAGTTCTTTTATGATTTCTTTTGTTTCTTTTAAGCCCAAATCTTTTGGTGGGGTGGATACCTCTTTTTTTATTTCAATTGGCAAATTCAATAATCCAGAAATTAAATTTGTCCAGGCAAGGGGCAAAATTTTTAAATTGTAACCTGAAGCAATCAAATCGATTTCTTTTCCATCACAAATTTCCGCCAATTTTCTAACCTTTTCTCCAATCATTTTAAATCCTTCTAAAGTTAAACCCAAATTTGTCAATTGATCTTGAAAATGGGGATCAGAGCCACCGTTTCTAATTATGATTTCTGGCTTGAATTCTTTTGCCAGAGGAAAAATTATTTTTTCAAAACAGTATTGATAGGCAAAATCTGAGGCGCCAGGTGGTAAGGGAATATTAACAATAAATCCTTCTCCTTTTCCTCTTCCAATTTCCTCAATAAAGCCAGTTCTGGGATACAAAGTTTTTGGATCTTGGTGAATATCGATGAATAGAATTCTGCCACGCTTAGCGTGGTAATTAGGGACGCTTAGCGTCCCACCATCTTCATAGAAGGCCTCTTTTGTTCCATTTCCGGCATGGGCATCGGTATCTAAAATTAAAATTTTCTTTAGGCCCCAATTTAAAAGTTTTTTGGCGCAAATTACGACATCATTATAAACGCAAAATCCTTCACCAAAAGATTTTTTGGCATGATGCAATCCTCCTCCAATTGCTATTGCTTTTTTAAACCTGCCCCGTAGTGAACTTGTTCTACTACGGGGTTTTCCTTCCAAAACTAATCTTGCGGCAGTTATTGAAGTTCCGACTAAAACCCTGGTTGCTTTTTCAATTCCCCTTGGTAAATAGCCGGTTGAAGGATCCAAATTATCAATCGTTGCGTATTGAAAAATGTTTGGCAAAATCTCGCCTCTTGAAGCCCTTTTCATTGCCTCAATATATTCTCGAGAGTGAAACAATCTCAAATCTTCTTCAGTTGCCAGTCGAGGTTTGACCTCGACAAAATAATCATTAAAATTTGGCAATTTTTCTTTCAAAAATTTCAAAAAAATTTCAAATCTTTCACCAGTAAAAGGATGTCCCTTTCCAAAACTGTAATTTTTAATTTCCGGATTATAAACCAAGGCAGTTTTTTCAATCATTTTATTTATTTTAATCAATTTGAAGAATTTTTAAAAACTTGGTATTTTAATATAATAAAAGGATTAAGCATAATTAAATGCCAATAAAAAGATATACTCGACCAGAAATGGAACAGGATTGGTCAGAGGAGCGAAAATTTCAAAGTTGGTTAGATGTTGAAATAGCGATTTTGGAGGCAAAAGAAGAACTTGGACTAATTCCCAGAGGTATAGCTTTAAAGGCTAGACAAAATGCAAAATTTACTGTTGAAGCAATAGAAGAGAAAGAAAAAGAAACCGGACACGATCTGATGGCTTTTGTCCAGGTAGTTTCAGAAAGCCTTCCTTCGGAAGTTAGACCATACTTCCACGCCGGCGTTACTTCATATGACATTAGAGACACAACTCTGGCAACCCAATTAAGAGATTCCGTTGATTCGATAGAGATAAAACTCAACGACCTTAGCCAAACCCTAAAAGAAATGGCGTTGAGATATAAATATACTCTTCAGATTGGTCGTACGCATGGAGTTCATGCCGAGCCCATCACTTTCGGTTTAAAACTGCTCAATTGGTATGCGGAAGTGAAAAGACATCTAAGAAAAATAAAGGACAATAGACCTTATTTTTTGGTAGGAAAAATTTCCGGAGCAGTAGGAACCTATGCAAATATAGACCCAAGAATAGAACAGATCGTTTGTAAAAAACTCAGGATTTATCCAGCCGATGTTTCTACCCAAATTGTCAGCCGTGACTGCCATTCCTTGTATCTCTTTCTTCTAGCATCAATCGCCGCTTCTTTAGAGAAATTTGCTACTGAAATTCGGAATCTCAGCCGGACCGAAATCGGAGAAGTCCAAGAACCGTCTCGGGAAAGACAAAGAGGTTCATCGGCAATGCCCCATAAAAAAGCTTTGCCCAATCCAATTTCATCTGAAAATGTTTCCTCGCTGCCAAGACTGATAAAGGGATATTTGATAGTCGCCCTCGAAAATCAAGCACTTTGTTGGCATGAAAGAACTTTAGATAATTCAGCAAATGAAAGAATCATCTTTGCCGATGCTTCAACTTATGTCCATTATTCGCTATGGCGCTTCATTAATGTCTTAAAAAATCTTAAAGTTTACCCTGAGAGAATGCTAGAGAATCTGAACCTGACTAGAGGAATTATCTTTTCCGAAGACATAATGCTTGCCTTAGCTCAAAAAGGAATGGCTCGTGAGGATGCCCACACTCTTTTGCAAGAACTTACTTTGAAATCTCGGGAGCAAAATCTAGAATTTAAGGAAGTGTTGCTCGGCGATCCTAGGATTGGAGCCATGTTGTCCGAAGAAGAAATCGATGCCTGCTTAGATCCTCAACGTCATCTCAAAAATATCGCCCAGATTTTCGCCCAATTCGGACTTTAACAAGAGAGTAAATTTTCTCTAATTCTCTTTTTTCTATTTCAAATGAGGCCACTGCCTCATTTTTTTATTTCAAAAAGTTGAAAAATTTTAATTTTTTGTGATAAAATGAAAAATATGGAATATAATCCGAAAAAAATGGCTTATGATCCGCAAAGAATAGAAAGAAAATGGCAACGTCTGTGGGATAAAAAAGGAATTTTTAGTGCGAAAGATTTTTCAAAAAAGAAAAAGTTTTATATTTTGGATATGTTTCCTTATCCTTCGGCTGAGGGATTGCATGTTGGCCATCCAAGAGGATATGTTGCCACTGATATTTTTGCCCATTTAATGAGGAGAAAAAATTTTAATGTCTTGCATCCGATGGGCTGGGATGCTTTCGGTCTTCCGACTGAAAACTATGCCATAAAAACCGGAATTCATCCTGAAATCACGACCAGGAAAAATGTTGAGAGGATAAAAGAACAATTGAAAATGATCGGTCTTGGCTATGATTGGTCAAGGGAAATAAATACAACTGACCCAGAATATTATAAAATTACTCAAAAAATTTTTCTTTTGCTTTACAAAATGGGTTTGGCTTATGAAGCGGTTTTGCCAATAAATTTTTGTCCTTCTTGTAAAACTGGATTAGCCAATGAGGAAGTGATCAATGGAAAATGCGAGAGATGTGGTACGGAAGTGAAAAAAAAGGATTTGAGACAATGGGTTTTGAAAATTACGGCTTATGCCGATAGATTATTAAAGGATTTGGATTTGCTTGATTGGCCAGAAAAAATTAAAGAGATGCAAAGAAATTGGATTGGAAGATCTGAAGGCTGGGAAATCGAATTCAGAATTCAGAATTCAGAATTCAAAATTCCCGTGTTCACAACACGGGTGGACACTTTGTTTGGTTGCACTTATTTGGTGGTGGCGCCGGAGTATCCCATTTTAGAAAAGCTCAAAGACAAAATTTCAAATTTCAAATTTGTCGAGGGATATATTAAAGAGGCAAAGAAAAAATTGGAGAGGGAAAGAATTAGCGAGGTCAAAGAGAAAATCGGAATTGAATTGAAAGGAATAAAAGCAATCAATCCGGTAAATGGCCGAGAAATTCCAATTTTTGTCGCCGATTATGTTTTATCCCATTATGGAACTGGGGCAGTGATGGCTGTGCCCTGCCATGACCAAAGAGATTTTGATTTTGCCAGAAAATACAATTTGCCAATGATTGAGGTGATAAAACCCTATCAAGAAAAAAAAGAATTGCCAAAAGAGGCGCCTTTAATAATTTCTAATGGGAGATATCAAAATGCCTACGAAGGAGAAGGATTTTTGATTAATTCTGGAAGATTTACCGGAATGAAATCAGAAGAAGCCAGAGATGAAATAGGAAAATTTTTGGCGAAGAAAAATTTAGCCAAAAAAGCAGTTTATTTTAAATTGAGGGACTGGATTTTCTCTAGACAAAGATATTGGGGAGAACCGATACCCATCATTTACTGTCGTAAATGCTGGGAAAATTCCAAATTCCAAATTCCAAATTCCAAAAGAAAATTAAAATTAAATTACGATTATACAATTATTGACGGAAAAGAATACATGATAGTTCCGGTGTCAGAGAAAGATTTACCCCTTAAATTGCCATTTGTTAAAAAATATCAGCCGACTGGAACTGGAGAGTCGCCTTTGGCAGCCATTTCTGAATGGGTTAATACAAAATGTCCAAAATGTGGAGGTCCAGCAAAAAGGGAAACAAATACTATGCCTCAATGGGCAGGCTCTTGCTGGTATTACCTCGCATATGTGATGCTCGGAAATCAAAAATCCCCGAAGGAGTCGCTTCGCGACCCTACGGGGCAGGCAAAAATCAAAAATCAAAAATTTGTTTGGGACAAAGAAAAAATCAATTATTGGTTGCCAGTAGATTTGTATGTTGGGGGAGCCGAGCATGCCGTTTTGCATTTGCTTTATGCTAGATTTTGGACCAAAGTTTTATATGATGCCGGCTGGATAAAATTTAAAGAGCCATTTTTGAAATTGAGAAATCAGGGTCTAATTTTGGCTCCTGATGGTCAAAAAATGTCAAAGTCAAGGGGAAATGTCATTAATCCCGATCCCTTGATTGAAAAATATGGAGCCGATGCCTTTAGATTATATGAAATGTTTATGGGTCCATTTTCTGAACCAATAAATTGGAACACAAAAGGATTAATTGGAATGAAAAGATTTTTGGATAAAGTTTGGAATTTATTTGGGAAAGAAAAATCGGTTATTTTGATTGAAGAAGATAGAGAAATTGAAAAGTTGGTCCACAAAACCATTAAAAAAGTAACCGAAGATATTGAAAATTTCAGATTTAATACGGCAGTTTCGGCTTTGATGATTTTGGTTAATGAACTTCAAAATCGAAATTATGGCATTTGGCATTTGAAAACTTTGCTTTTGCTTTTAGCTCCTTTTACTCCTCACATTTCAGAAGAACTCTGGCAACAATATTTTGTTAAAACTTTAACCTTCAGCCTTCAAACTTCCATACTTCAATATCCTTGGCCCAAATATGATCCAAAATTGGTAAAAGAGGAAACGATAACTTTGGTGATTCAAGTTAATGGAAAAGTTCGTGATAAAATCGAAGTTGAAACCGATATTTCAGAAGAAAAAGCCAAAGAATTAGCCCTTTCTCGTGAAAAAATTAAAAAGTGGATAAAAGGAAAAGAAATAAAAAAGGTCATCTTTGTCCCCGGGAAATTGATTAATATAGTCGTGTAAAAAACTATGGAAAATAAGGATTCCGAAATTGAAAAACTTGCAAAAAGAGTTAGAAAAGCTCAAATTGCCGGAGCATATTTAGGAATTGCCTTAGTTATAATTCTGGCGTTATTAGGCATAAAACCTTGGATTGCTTTCTTAGTTGTTTTTATACCAATATGTATAATTGTATTTTTATTAGGTCATCAGCTTGGCAAAAAATTAGGCATTCCTGAAATTCAATTTAAGCCTGCGTTATCAAAGAAAGACGTTGCCATTTTATTACTTCTATTTATTATTGATTTGGGGATTTTCATTTTCGGCTCACAACTTCTTTCAATATTATTTTTCTTTTTTGTATTTCTTCCGTATGGATATAAACTTCGCGCAAAATGGGTTTCTAGACTTAAGGAAACGGTAAAATCAGAGAAAAAAGAGGAGTTTGAGAAAGCCGTAAAAGAAATTAAATAACGAAATTTAACTATGACTCTCAAACAATTTTTAAAACCAGACTGGAAAAAGTCACAATTTAAAATTTTAAATTTAAAATTTGAAATTTATCTTCTCCTGTCTCATAATCTGGATTTGGGATAAGTCGAGAGGGAAATCTTAAAGTTTTAAAGAATAAATGGTAAAATAAAAAATATGAAGCTTTGGGACTATAATTTACCTAAAAATTGGAAACCTAAAACCGAAAGGCAGTGGCTTTGGTATTTAGAGAGAAAAATCAATTACGATGATTGGCGAGGATTGAAAAAAGAAATAGTAAAAAAATATTTCAAAAAATTAAAAAAAAGATTAGATCCTGGCAAAAGAATGATGCTCGATTTTTTCTTCAAAAAATATTAATAGTGAGTTTATCGAACTATGGCTGAAATTAGTTCTCTTCAAAAAAAAGTTTTAGATTTATTCTCTAAATCTCATCTCAGAGATAAATTTTATTGGACAGGAGGCACTGCTTTATCATTTTTTTATTTACATCATCGACAATCAAAAGATTTAGATTTTTTTAATGATAAACCATTCAGTTATGATCAAATAATTAGTTTTGCTCAAAATTTAAAAAAACAACTTAAATTAAAAGAAATTGAAGAAAAGAAAATCTTTGATCGCTGGGAATTCTTTCTTCATGATAAAGAAAAATTAAGGATGGAATTTGTTTTTTATGAGCATCCAAAAATTAAACCTAGGAAAAAATGGCAGGGAATTTTTATCGATTCTTTAGAAGATATTGCAGCTAATAAAGTTATGGCTTTTTTTGATCGCAATGACCCAAAAGATTTAGTAGATTTGTATTTTTTATTAGTTAATAAGAAATTTAAGGTTAAAAATCTTTTGAGGCTGGCAGAGAAAAAATTCGGAGTTAAATTGGCCGAAAGCTCTTTTTGGTCAGAATCCTTCAAATCTTTTAAAGATTTAAAAGAAATTTCTCCCCTTTTGATAGTTAAAAATAAAAAAGAGAAACAAAAAGTTATAAATGAAATTAAAGATTATTTTACTTCCCATTCAACCGGATACCTTTGGAAAAAATTGAGATGAATCAAAATAAAATATTAAAAATTGTAAAAACCTGGAGGATAAAGAAAACTCCTGAGTATAGAGGATTTAGATGTGCCAAGTGCCAAAAACCAATTAGAAAGGCCTGGCATGTTTGGCTAAATAAAGGAGGGTTTAAATTAGAAGTCCATTTTTGCAATAAATGCTTTAAAAGTGTAAAATAAACTTAGAATCATTA
>Ga0315282_10006844_pt1 | contig 18936 bp, 39 predicted proteins | sample YL17G07_20_MG_FD_203693 | JGI IMG/M metagenome (GOLD analysis project Ga0315282, IMG submission 203693) | Sediment microbial communities from Yellowstone Lake, YNP, Wyoming, USA - YL17G07_20 | ecosystem: Environmental > Aquatic > Freshwater > Lake > Sediment | place: USA: Wyoming | collected...
TTTAATCCGATTAGAATAGATTGCAATAATATATTTAGTTTTCCACTCTTTTAGAACTTCAAGCGCACTCTCATTAAACTGAGGCTTGCCCCATACTTGGTCATGAAACATTTCATCAATCCTTTTAGAAGATACTCCTAGAACATCGGCTAGATTATAGGCACGGATTTTAGAGGCATCAATTCTGACATGGAATGTATCCCAGACTATCTTTGCAAAGTCGTAAGTTACAACGACACCATCTAAGTCAACCAGTAATCTCTTGACTTCCATAAACTTCTTTTCTACAATCTGTGCTTTTTCTAATAAGTCAATCATCATTTAAGTAACTCCTTTCTCGCCATTATATAAGCCTTCATAGATATTGCCAATGACTTCCATACATTTATTATTTTCTTCGCCAACCATATCACGATAATCTGGGTCATTGGGTATCGTTAAAACAAATGCAGCATCTTCATAAATTACTACCGTGATAATTTCTCCTCTTCCCCAGTTAGCTTTTAAGATATCCCCCTCGTATATTTCCTTGCCCTGTTTGTCTTTAAGTCCCGTATATTGCATAAGTTCAACACAATTAGATTCCTTCCATTCACCATCAGTATCCTTAACCATCCACTTGTTCTCAATGAATCGGGGGGAATATTGCATTTCACCAAGAGTTCTATCAACCCCAATGTGATACCACGCCCTGAATTTAATTTCTCTATTCATCAGTTATTCCCTCCAACTTAAATTTATTTACTACAATATGAATTAGGTTTACAATTTCCTCTATGTCCTTTTGATGTCTTTTCATTTCTGATTCCAAGAATAGAATATATACTCTGGCTTCAGCCCTGTTCATAGAGTTTATTAAAACTTTGCACTCAGAATTAAAGTCCATTGTTAAACTCCTATATTACCATAATTAGTCAAGCTTTACCCTCTTTGTTGAACCTCACTTTTTTCTCCTGTTAGATAAATAATTCGCTTAATTATCTTCTTGGGAATGGTTGAAATGTGCCTTTCATCTATAGTTTTATCCAAATCATAAAACTTATCCATCGCAACTAAAATCTTTTGTCTGTCAGATTTTACAAGGAAACCTATAGTCTTGGTAAAGACTGGCTCAAACTTCTTGTTGTCATTTTTATCATAATAACCACTATTGAAACAGGCATCATCCCATTCTACGCATATCATCTTTTCTTTCTTCATTCTTACCTCTTTTTCTCCTCTAATTTCTTTGGCATTTCTCCACGTTTTAGACTACCAAATTCTTCTGCATCTATAACAACTGTAAGTGCACCCTCTTTGCCATAACGGGGGAAACCTTTCTCCCGTAGCCATTCTCCTATTGCTTTAAGAGTTTCTTCGTGTTCGGCTTCAGCCACATCTCTGCCCTTTTCATAACCTATACCTTCCGAAGCCATCATTATAGCTGCTATCCGAGCATCATCTAGTATTCGTTCCATTGCCCTTCTCCTCTAATAATCGTTACTCTATTCCCGAAATACCACCGTGACTAACCCAACCACTTCCCTCTGTTCCCTCTTCTTCCCCTAATACTTCTAAAGCCTTCAAAGTTCTCTTTACCATCCACGCCTGCAAAGTCAGAGGGAAACATATTTGAGGTTCACATAATTTAATAACTTCTGGTGAATTCCCTAATTCTACTATAGCTTCAATTTTGTCATCATCAGTCATCCTACACTCCTAAATACTCCTGTTGACATCTAGGGTCTCTGTGATTTTCACGGCATTTCTAACTTCATCTCGCCCGTATCAGGATGCAATAAAATGCAAGGTGCTCCAATTTGGCTGGGCGGATAACCTTTTTTCTCACTATACGATGGAGTCATTCCCTGAGTATAACTCCTCAGCCACGAACCAGTAGTAACTGCTATCTTATGAACACTTTTTATCCTGTGGTTTCTGAGGGCCAACTTCTCAGGTAGATAAGAACTCATTGAATGCAGATGCCCCATTAAGTAAATGTCAGCTTCAACACTGTCAATCAACCGTTTTAACCTCATAAGTCTAGCCCCTTCAGTAACAGCCGCTCCAGCTCCATGAAAAGCGTGTATAGTATATCTATAAGATTGTGTGCCACCCTTTGGCTTTAATAGTAAGTCAATAAAGCAGGAATATCCTCCCCAGGGAACACCCAAATCATTACAGATATTATGCATAATATCATTCTGATAACGCAGATGAATGTTCTCCTCATGGTTACCTGAGAGTAAGGTTATAATTTTATCCTTTACTGGCTTAAATAATTCAACAATCCATTCCCTTTGTGAATCTATGATGTTATCCTTGAGCACCCAAGGAGCCAATCCACTCATATCAAATCTGGGGTCATCTTTAATAATGCAATCTACCAAATCTCCAATGCCCACAATGTAACTATTTCTTTCACCCCTGATAGACTCTATCTCATTCTTAATTTTGGCCTCAGCAGTATGGATGCTCCCAGCATGAATATCGCCAATCGCATAAATTTTTATCCAACCTCTGTGCGAATAGACTATTTCCCGTTCTATAACTTCCATAATACACTAAAAATCCCTTCTACGTTCTTGCTTCCCGCATCTTTTGCATTGTCTTATAGACCAGTTCGCATAATAAGGGTCTACCCTCCATTCCCCAAATTTATGAATCCCAAGTTTACAAAGGAATTTCACTTTTAACCTCTCTTGCGAATCCAGCGGAGATATATTCTTTGGCACACTCTGTGCAAAAAGAACCATATTCCTTGCCTTCTGGTGTATCTATCTCTAAATTAATTCCTTCATCCATCTCCTTAACCCAATGACCGCAACATAAACAAATATGGTAAAACTCTTGCAAAATCGTGTCTGCTAAAGAAGAAATATCCCTTGCTCTTAATAATGGAGTGGCTTTCACAAGATTACACCACCTTTCAATATCCTCTTCTATTACCTGTCTCATTTCTTCTGATTCAATCATTGCTTTCCTCCAGTTCTCATTCCCATCATAATATCAAAATCAGCTAAATAGGCTGCTACCCTGGCAGGGTCTACAGGCAAATGTTCTAGCCATTCCCTCATTGCTTTAAGCATTTTTATATCTTGGGCTTCGGATATTCTATCAGCAGCGTGTTTATGTTGAAGTAAATTCCTTTTAGGATTATCCCCACAAGCTGGGATTCCCAATAAAGCAGTTTCCTTTTCTTCTTCATTCAGTAATCTATCCATTATTCTCCTCCAAAAATAGTTTGTTTTTTGGGGAATTCTTCCGATTCCATATATTTCCCACACTCCTCGCATATTTTCACCCGCCTGCCGAAATGTCCAGGTGCCCACATAAAAAGCATCCAATCAGAAATTTTCTTATGTTTACAATTTGCTTGTAGTTGTTCTATCTCCTTTTCGTGGCGTTTTCGCATTTGGTCAATTGTCTCCATTATTCGCCTCCAGTTGTTTGATTCTATTGATTAGTTCTTCCTTGATTTTTTCCCTTCTACCTTTGTCCATTTTGTGGTATGTTCTAGCAATGATTTTTAATTCCTCTGCTCTCTGGCTACCTACCCGTTTAACAAAAAACGCTTGACTTTCATCGGGGAAATCTCCCATCAGGTTATGACAAGACATACACAAAGCCACACAATTATCTTGTTCATATCTAGTATTCAAATAGCGTCTTCCTATAAAGTGATGCGTATGATAACCTCTAGAATTAGGTCTTTGCCCACAGTATTCGCAAATCCCACCTGCTAATAATTTTATATATCTGCTGAATAAAATATCCAATGGGTCTAGTTTCATCCTACACCTCCATTACGAATTGGGAACAGCTTTATGGTCTTCTACTCGGTGTAATCCACATTCTTGTGTTTCATCACATTTAGCACAGACAAATTCCTTACAGCCAAAGCAATAAAACATTCCATCTATTTCTTCCCCACAAAAGTAACACTTCCCCAATACAGCTCCAGCCCCCTTCTCCCCAAGAATAGTCTCTTCTATTTTGCGTGCCTTTCTCCAATGCATTGATTCCCTCCTTTTTATTTTAGTCTCCCTATAATCTCCTCAAAGGTCATCCTCCAGTCTCATTATAGAGCCAAATCCTTTACTTGTCAAGATACTTTTTACCCTGGCACAAAGGGCATCTGACATTATTATTCCCCGATCTCAAATAACCTTTGCCCCAGCATTTAGTGCACTTAACTATTTCCCTTATGTGGAGGAGGTTTGCTCCATAATCTACTATATCAAAAGCCCACATCCGCCCTGTTGCTTTGCCTTTGGGAGATTTAACCTTTCCTAGCGTAATCATACTCTCATTACCGTAGGAATCAACTGTAATATAAACATCTGCATATCTTTCAGTCCTGGGGCCGCCTTCCCCCCATTCAGCCCCAGGGTTTTTCTGTAAAACAAGAGCACCTATTCCGTGTCCCACCTTGTCTTTTATGGATTTCATCACAGTATCAATCAGATAATATTCCCCTGGTAGAGAAATCCAATCTACTACATTAAATGAATCAGGCTGGATATAGTCTTCATAATCAAACCCCACGGGTAGTAATTGGAATTTTGGTTTACCATCTTCTACCCAATTGACCCAATTCATTCTTTTCATCCGTCTTTTGAATTTAGGAGTTATCTTACCATCGACTGCCGTATACTCACTTCCCATTAACACACAAGGCATAAGATTGAGATTTTCCCCTAGCATATTAAGTGCTAAACAAGTCTTGCCGAAATTAGAAGTGCCTGCGATTAGTATTATATCCCCAGGAAAAATCTCTACTAAATCTTCAATACCAAATTTTGTTTCATCTTCGTGGCTTCTAGGAAATAAAAAATTGATAGGGTCTTCGCTTATTTCGTCATTCCACCATTTAACAGGTTCAACTTTCTTAATTACTCTATAATCCCCTCGCTTTCCTATAGGACGAAGAATTTTCTGCTCTACCAATCTGGCAACAATTTTCCTTATATTAACAAAGGACTTCGTGCCAGGCAAAATGTCAAATTCAGCCCGTAACTTTTGAAGAGAAATATCCTGCCCCTCAATACTAGTTAAATATGCTTTGATTTCATCTGGCGTAATCTCTGCCATAATAGTTCCTTCCTGTCACTATTGTCACCTTTGTCACTATTGTCACCAATGACACTATGTCACTAATGTCACTACATGTCACCAAGGTCGTATCTGGAATGTCACTAATGTCACTAACTTACGCATAAAAGCACATCCCTATATATATATTATATTATAATATAATATATATATATTGCTAAGCGTACGCACTTTTCCTTTTACGTGGTATAGTTTTCAGGATAGATTCTACTTTACTCAGGCGTTTGTCTAGGTATCTAATATAATGACTTATGGGAGAGAATTTGCCTTCAGGTTTAACTGGCTCTTTCTCCCAACATTCAGCGACTTCAAGGGCGAATTCGTAACTTGTTCTATACTCTAACCAATAAGATAGTTGGTTTTCAGGAAGCGTTCCCTCAAGCCAGAAATTCGCTAATCTAATTTCTCTTTTGATTTCTGGTATAGTTTTTGTCTTTACAGTGTGGTCAATATCAAAATAAGGATAACCCAATAGATATTCAGCCATCTATTCTCCGTCCCTTGACCTTTCTCCATTCCTTGAGCTTGGCTTGCCATTCTAACCTTTTTGGATGTCCATCATAGACACTCGGTAGTAGAAGTTCATTTGCTGCCTCTGCTACTTCCCTTATTCCCGAAAGATAACTCGCATAACGAACTTCATCCAGGACTTCTAATATTTCCTTGACCCTAGGCTTAATATCATTCTCGGATAATGCCGAAGCTACTATTTCTGTTATTTTTTCCGTTAGGAGCTTCTGATTGGTCATCTCTCTCCTCCTTTATCCTGGAGTGAGGGCTGGTGAGCAAATCTACCCTTTGGTCTCACCCATTGACCACAAACTGAGCAGAAATCTCCAACATCAATCTCTACCCAATCAAAAGACTTTAAGCGTTCTCCGATATAGGCTTCCATTACCTCTGCTGGAGTTGTCTCTGCAATAATATTCGGGTCTAAGGTTACCTCCCCATCATTCATCTTCTACCCTCCTTATTTAAGCTCCTTGAGAAGTTCCAATATCTGAACAGTCAAAACATGTGCCCTCATATCAATCAGCTTTAATAGTGCTTGATAATGGTCGTAATTGGAGATATCAATATCTTCCCAAGAACCTATTACTTTTGGAGTAATCTCCATTTTATTATTAAGCCGCCTTATTTCATAGGCTTCTGACATTTTCTCTCCTCCTCTATCCTCGAAGGGGAGGGCGAGGGTTGGTGTTATGTCCCACCACTCCATTTTGAAATGCCTCCTGGCTGAAATATTGTTGCCATTGTGGCTTCACCCTCACCCTTGAGGGCTGGTGTGCTCTGCAATTCACACCATTGAGATTGAGCTTCCCAATCACACCCCCTGCCTGAACCTACTACTTTCCCTCCCTGCGCTGGAATACAGTTCTCTTACCAGCACTCCTTTCATCGGTGCGCTCTGGAACTCCATACACCGACCTCGGCTCAGGCAGCCTGAGTCTACACAACGGCAACTTAATCCGTTCCTACCTATCCCTCCACTCCTCGACTCAGGCTTGTTGCCAGCTTATTTTCTTCTAGCGTCCTCCCTATTTGGGCTTTGGTTCTTTTTCAAACCTCCTCCCTTTCGTCACATTATCGGCTAGGTAACTGGCAGGCTTGCTGGTGGAGGTCGTTACCTTTCCTAGTAAGATAAGTCAACGGGTATTCCTCACATTTCTGACACCAGCAAACTATTCCTTTATTAAAGTTCAATCAGTCCAACCCATAAGTTCTTTAATCTTCTCCCAACACCCGGCAGGATTTTCATTGAGTTCTTCTTCGGTTAGTTTGCATTTATTTACCATCCAAGAATAGGCGGTTGACGATTGTTTCCATCCCATCTTTTTGGTGACTTTTTCCTTTAGCTGGTCTAGGGTCATTTCCTCGGCAGTTGGTTCAATCTTGGGTTGTTTTGTTGCGAGGGGAGTGGAAATACCGCTTATCTTGATTCCCAGAACCTTGGACATTCTATCCCAATAGGCATCGGCAAAGCGTTGTTCAATTTCCTCGCCACCCCTAAGCCATTCCCCAACTTCCTTCCACCACATTCCGACTTCCTGTGGACTAAATTCCCCCCTTGTTTTGGGTATTTGTTCTTTATCGGGATATTCTTCTGGCACTTCTGGTTTAACTGGCGGCGGCAATTCACCCTCAACCAACTTGGCATCGGCGACATAAGGTTTATTCATATAGGTTTCCCAATGAAGCATTACAGCCCTGCCTTGCTCAAACAGGGGATAAAGATGTTGTCGCTTTATGCCTATTTTAATCTTATCGCCACCGCCTTGTGGGGTAACAAATAGATTGCCAAAGCCATCCGTTTCTGTAACCCCTACGACTATGATGGTATCCTTTATCTTCTCACTCATTTGTAACCTCCTTCTCAATCTTCCTGAAGCCAGCATTGAGCATAATCTCTTTTGTTACTTCAATGTTAGCACCGATACCAGCCTCAAAATCTATCAGAACCAAAGGCAACTCCTGATTTTCCGCTAACTTTACATATCCCGCCTCCTTGATGAGGGCTAGGATTTCGTCTCTAGCTATATGGATTTCAAATCTGTCGCAACCGTGTTTAAGTAAAATATCATCTATCTTTTCTCTCAATTCCTTATCCATTTTATATATTCCTAGTTTCATTTTACCTGGAATCATTGTATTGTGTTTCATCTATTTTCTCTAGTTCATAATAACGATTTTCCTTCTCATTTATGAGGTCAGCAGTTTCGTGGTCAAATTTGTCTATTGCCTGATTTTCCCCTTCTGCCTCTATTAAAAACTCTCTGATAATATGAACGGTCTCTGTAATCTTGTAGGTCATTTTACTCTCCTTTATTTAGATTTGGATTAACTCTCCCATCAAGATTATTAGCCAGTTATAATTAGCAAGCCCTTGAATACCTTCATTTTTATACCAGTAAAGTATAGAACTTACCGTTTCTATCCGTCTGATAAAACTAGCCCCTGTTGAGGGACAGGTTATCCTAATTGCCCAGTTGTATTCTGGTTTCCATTGAGAAAGTGCCCTGAAGCGAGCATCCTTGCCGTCAATCAAGCGAGTAGTGAACGGCTTGATACCATCTCTCTCCATCTCAAATAAAGGTGATACAGTTTTGAAGTCTAGTATTTTGGTCATTTTAACCTCCTTCCCTATTTTACTTTAGATGGTTTATGTTTGTCAAATCAACGGCAATTGTCTGGTCTCCCGTTTCTGCTTTGTTTTGCTTCTTTCTTAATACACTCTGGGATAGGTTTATATTTAATATATCCGCAGTAAACACAGACCAGACCATCCTCTTCGTTAGACCAGCACTTACCACCACACTTTGGGCAGTTATTATACATATTATGCCTTTCTTTTAAATCTGCCTCGTCCTCTTTGGTTAAGTCGCCCATCAATTTCCATATGGCATCTTCTACAAATCCACCACCAATCATTTAAGTCTCTTTTATATTCATCATTTTTATTTGCACAATCAAAAGCTGGTCGCAACCCACACCTTTGGCACAAAGTTGGTTTTGGTAAACGGGATTTTATCCAATCATGCAAGGCGTTATAGCCAACATCATCACCACGCCATAAAGGGTTGCGTGCTTCTAGCTTAATCACCCTCATTTTTTGGAGAGTTTCCGTTGTATGTTTTTTACCGTACATTGGATTGTTTTGCCCAACATTATATTTGTTTTTCATATATAGCATTCTAACACAATATAGATGAGTTGTCAAGCACTGCAGGGCATTTCATCTTATTTGTTCCCTTTCGGGATATTTCAAGACGAATACCTGCCGACAATATGGGCAAATAATCCTATCAAATGCTGGGAACGCCGATATGTGTTTGCTTTTATTCGGACAGTTGAATTTACTAGGATATGCTTGCCTCATAGCAATCAAATCTTCAAGTTCTTTAGAGTCTCTCAGGTTCATTTTGCTCCTTTTCAATTTCCATAATTTTATAAGCTGCCTGCAAATCTCTGGGTGTGAGCTTGTTTATTAGCTCATCAGTCCATCCATACCATTCCTTCAATTCTTTTATCTTTTCTTCTTTAGTCATTTTCCATCTCCTATTCCTCTGTCTCTTCCGGCAGTAGTTCTGTCTCCAGGAAATATCTGATAGTTGGATGCTGTTTTATTAGCTTCCCGGCTTCAATGAGTAGCTCCATATCGCTTACATCTTCCCCGGGGTAGTGATTTTGTATCCAGCTCATTCGTGCCTCCATTCGCTTAATAGCTTCGTCTAGAGTCATTTTCCATCTCCTCTGTCTCTCCCGGCAGCAGTGTGTAATCAGGATATACATTATCCTGCCGCCAGAACTTAATCCTTTTCCCAGCTTCAATGAGTAGCTTAACGGCTTCACGCATTTCTGGGGGAAACTGAGGTAACATTGTATCCAAGTCTTGAAGTGTCTCGATAGCTTTGTCTAGAGTCATTTTACTAATCTCCTTCTATTCTCTACTCTCCATTTTCTAAGAGCTAATTGATATTGCCTATAAGATGTGAATTTACTTTTTCTTGGGTATCTCATTTTAGCCCTTAAATTGGTATAGTCAAGGGTCTTGCTGGTGCCTTGTCTAATCTTACCCTTGCCCAATGATTACAAGTTAATTGAACCGCAATAAATCCATTCATAAACCGCCTAACTTTGGGATGCCCATTTTCTAGTTGGGCTGGTTGAAGTTTCCTACATCTTGAACAGTGCCAAAGTTCCATCTCAAGCCTCCTTATTCCTTGATTGGTAGGTTAAATCATCACCTGTGTCGTGTAAGGCTATATCAAATGGTCTAAAATTCCTCTCACAAGTGCCGTCATCAATATGTTTGAGGATTAGGTTATATACCTCTTCAAGCGTATTACCAAAAAAACGGCTACCGCATAATGGGCAAAAATCCCTGAAGTATGCTTTTGGATTACCATAAGTTGACATCTCAAGCCTCCTTTTTATTGCTCTCATAAAATGGTGATTTCGTTCCCATATGATGCCAAATCTGTCTATTAAATTCCTCGTATGCTTCCCAGTCTTGTCTCCAGTAAGCGTCCTTTTCCAATGCTTCTAATTGTTGCAGTTCAGAGCAAGCAAAGTAGCCTATTACACAACCGCACTTCAAACTTGGGGTTTCAATTTGTGATGTCATCTCAAGCCTCCTTTGTTGTTATGCCCTTAAACAGCCCGCCAATCCCCAAGTATAATGTGACGGTTGATAAACTTCTTGGATTGGCTTATGTGGCTTTGTGTTTATTCTGATTATATCTCTTATAATGCCTTTTGCGCTGGGTGATAAACTGAATTTATGGGTAGTGCCATTGACTCTTAGTTCTATTGTTGCTTTCCAGTTCTTATAATCCCAGCGATGCTCAATTAGCCAATCCCATCCACAAATCGGGTCAATATCTTGATGGAGTTTTAACTGTTCCCGTATCTGTAGACGCATATGATAAACGGAATAATCTATGGCTTTGCCCTTATATAATCTAACTCGCATCCAGTTGGTCTCATAACCAAGCCAGATAAACCCCAGCCCCACTATTATGATTGTTGCTATCATACCCGTATTATGCATCCATCTTTAACTTGTGTCAATACCCCTTCATATCTGGGTAAAAATGACTTTGCTTTACAATAAAATATTCGTTTGTATTTAAAAGAGCCTTCAAGGGCGTAAAATGAGCAATTTAGTGTGCCCTGAAAGTGTGCTATAATAAGATATGCCTTGGATTGGTCAGGAATTTTACTACTCCTCTAAACTCTTACGACAGATAGCAGAGAGTTATCATCATATCTACGAGGGAATAGTTATCAAATCGTGGAATGAAACTATTGACGGGCAAACAATCGGCTGTGAAAGGTGCATCTCTAATCCCTGGGAAATAGCTGAATGTAAAGCCGACTTTGATAAAGCGCTATCGGCTATAGGTAGAGGTAAATGGCAGGGAATAGCAAGCGAAAAGCTATCTAACTACAAAGGATTCGGTAGACTGCAGAGAATAGTGATAGCCGATATTGTGGGAATAGATGATTATGAACTTAAAGGATTTTACGATATTCCAAGATTGCGGGGGTATGCGTATTCTCAAATGGCAAGGTTTCTTAATGGCTTGCCCCTATGGGGTGCAAAGAATTGTATAGCTAAACTAAAAAGTGATATGGTAAAATAGAATAGGAGGTTAAATCTTTGACCTACCTTATACCAGCTCGGTCCTTGAATTAAGGCGTGATAAAGAGCTGGTCATAAATAACTAGGGTAATCTAGTAGTAATATTAGATAGCTTCGGCTTTCAATCCCCTAGTATTAAGGGCGAAAACAGTCAGTGGAGAAGACTACAAACCAATGGCGAGAGGACTGTATTGTAGGTAGTACATCTCTTATAGTCCAGGTGGAAAGACACCTGCCCACTAAATAACGCACCCCAGAGTCTTATATGCCATTAAGTAAAGAAGATAAGAGAACCTGGAGTATATGAAGCGCAAAAGGTCTAACAACTCTGGTCTAACAAGCCATTCTAAACCAGTCCCTTATCCTGTTAGACCTAAACAAGCAAAAGACTGGTTAGAAAGGAACAACGTTAATTGAACTGTGTTTGTTAGACATATGCGTAGGCGTAGACATATGTGTTTGTTAGACATATTCCCACCGCTCTCAAATCCTAATAATATCTTAACAATTGGGCCGCACAAGAGTTCTTATGTAACCCAAATTCATATCTAGCTTAACGTAATAACTTTACAATTTGTATTTATTTGGTTATTGAAGCCTGAAATACGAAGGGTTGACAGGGAAAAATTTTTGCAAATCCTTATAGATTAACCCAATCCCAGCGAATACAGTTAAAAAAGCATTTTAACATTATGTAAAGGAGGTAAAATGGCAAAGAAAGGTGCAAGTTTTAGTTACACACTTCCCGATGGAACGCAGGTAACGCTTGGGCACGAAGATGCAAGCAAGTTACTCCAGCGGATAGGGACTGTGCGAACTCCAATGATTCAAAGACCAATCCATCCTTTTAGGCAGCCGAGAGTTCAGCCCTATCCCTTCAGGAAACCGATGAGCCGTGGCCCTGCAACAGTTCAGCCATACCCCATAGTAACTGCTGACAAGGGAATAAAAAAAGCGCCGCAAGATATGCTGGTTCTTATTCGGAAAGGGGAAAGTGTTATACCTACTAAGAAGAAAAGGAAATGATTACTTCCGAGGAAGACATACAGGAAATAATATCCCTTGATTATGAAATATTGGATGTAATGTTGGAGCTAAAATTAAGGGATTGGTATAAAGAACACGGGCTTGAATTTCCCGTTAATCCAGTTCTATTAAATATTATGTGGATGAATTACGCAAAATGGAATTAAGGAGGTTAAAAGATGGCACTCAGAGTAGTCAAAAGAACATCGGCTAGGGCAAAAGCAACCAAAGGAACGAGTTGGGTTATCAAGGGGAAGAAACCCGCATTGGGGCAAGGTGGAAGATTCAAGGCCCTAAAGACGGCCATTGGCAAACGGGGAAAGGTTAAAAATCCTGCTGCCGTTGCTGCCTGGATTGGCAGAAAGAAATACGGCAAGGCAAAGTTTCAGAAAATGGCTGCGGCTGGTAGGAAGAAGTAAATGCCCTATAAATTGGTTGGCAAAACGATATACACGAAATCATCTGGAACCTGGAAGAAAAAACAAACTTGCAGTTCTGTTGCCAATGGTAAATCCGCTCTCCGTCTCCTGCGGGGTATTGAACACGGAATGAGAAAGAGGAAATGAGTAGAGTTCGCCCGAAATGGCTGTATATTCCTCCCAAAAGCAAACTGTCTTTAATGGAACTCTGGGAGAAGAAGAATGTTATCATTAAATGGCTAAAAGCTCCAGCTGCTGAAAGGGGAATAAGCCGAAGAGGTTTAGCCCAGAGGTTGGGAGTAGGACTTGCCTATATTGATGAGATAGAAGCGGAACTTCATCCCTTTGGGCAAGTGGCAGAAGATATGAGCGAACAACTTTATGATTCCGATAAATGGCTGCAGAAGAGAACCCCCGAAATGGACAAAGCCCTTGTTACTGCTTGTGAAAAGGGAAGCCCTGCTGCTCTGCAACTTTTTTACAAATTAAACAAAAGACTTATAGAACAATCAGAAACAAAGGTGAAATTTAGCCTTGATGCAGACGAACTTGCTAGAATCAGAAGCGAAGCCAGACGAGAACTTGAGGCAGAAGGCTTTTTACCTCAAGGAAATAGAGAAGTGCGCCCAGAGTCCCCGATACTTCTTAAAGAAATACGGGAAGGTGAGGGACAAACTCAAGGGAGTAATTCCGTTTGATACTCCCCCTCATATAGTAGAAATCCTTCGAATCTGTGGCGAATATAGACTTATAATTATTCTAAAGGCAAGACAGATTTATATGACCTGGACAATGGCTGGGCTTGCCTTGCACGGTGCTTTATTTCAAGAAGGCTCAAATACTGTCATTCTGTCAAAGGGTGAGATAGAGGCGGGTGAAACTCTTGATTATGCCCGTTTTATACATAGCCAACTACCAGATTTTTTAAGGATTGGGAAGGGGTCTGACCAATCCAGTTTGATAACTTTCCCTGCGATGCATTCCAAAATAAGAGCCTTGCCAGCAACAAAGGATGCGGGCATTGGGCTTGGTGGGGCAAGTCGTATTATCGCTGATGAATGGGAATTCCACGAATACGCCAAGGAAAACTATGCTGAAATAAAACCAATGATAGATGCAGGGGGGCAGTTTATCATTCTATCTGCGGTAAATAAATACGACCAAGAGACCAAGTTCAAAGAAGTTTGGTTTAAGGCTCAAGCTAAAGAAAACAATTTCTATCCTGTGTTTTTGCCTTATAATGTCTTATCTGAAAGAACTGAGGCTTGGTACGAAGACCAGAAAAGGGAATACGACCAGTGGGAATTAGAAGGGCGTTATCCCCGCAATGAACAGGAAGCCCTCTCTGCTCCACAGTTAGTTTGCCGTTTTGATGTGCAGGCACTTAACGCTATGAGAGAGGATTGCCGTAGCCCCATTCATATAGAACGGAATGGGGCAGTTAAGATATATAAAGACTCTTCTACAAATCTCAAATATTGTTTAGCTTTTGACCCATCGGAAGGAGCTTATGACCCCTGTGGGGGAATGATTGGGGATTGGGCAACCAAAGAAAAAGTAGTCCAAATCAGTGGCAAAATACCCCTAGACGAACAGGCTCAAATAATATTTGACCTTTACACAAGGTATAACCAACCCTTCACTGCTGTAGAACGCAATGCAAGCGGATTATCTCTTATTGAAAGATTAAAGAACCTTGGTCTAACCAATTGGTTCCATTGTGATAAACAGGGAGAAAAAGAGGGTTGGTGGACTAACAGTGCAAATCGCCCAGTAATGATTGGCGAACTTGCAGAAGCCATACGATTGCGTCAGATTCGTGAACCAGATGAAGATGCTCTTAACCAGTTTTATTCCTTTATTCGCACAAGAAAGAAATCAGAGGGAGAGGCTCGTGGCGGGGCACATGATGAACACATAATGACGTGGGGAATATTCTTGCAGATAAGTAAGGAATTCCCCAGAACCCATACCAGTTTTAAGACTTACATAAGGCGGGAGACGACCTACTGAAGTGAGGATATAAATGGCTAAAAAGAAAGTAATTCCTACACCAGAAATTCAAGAGATAAGAGAACTCAAAGAACAATATAAGGCTTTTTACTCTACCAAAATCAATGAGCAGGAAGCAGACCAGGAATTTTATGATGATAAGTTCCCTGTTGCCATAAAAAAACCCTATCATATTAAGCGAACTGGAAGTGCTGCCCGAATTATAGATATTGCCTGTGCCACTATTGATACATCCAATCCCGTGGTTTTCTGCGAACCTAGAAAGAAAAATGAAAAGGAGATAGCACGGGCACTTAAACGAGCCAAACTTCTCAATCATTGGATACAATTCTTTATCCCTGAAATCAATGAAGCCAAAATGAACTTGTTTTTAAGGGGGGAAAGTTTCTTTCAGGTTGATTACAATGATGCTTATGACAAAGAGGACAACTCTTGTTTACCCGTTATTATATCTGCCCCAGACCCAATGATTATCTACGCCGACCCACAGGAAAGCGATGGCTTACCTGCTAGAGTAATTAAAAGTTGCAATATGAATGTGGGGCAGGTCAAACAGTTATTCCCTACTTGGACTAATCCCCGAAAGAGAAAACTCAACGATAAATCTGGTGTGGAATATTTAGCCTATTGGGATGCGGGCACTCGTTATATTGAAGCAGACAAAGAAACCCTGTTGGGGCCGCAAACTAATATATTCAATCTTGTTCCTTTTGCCCATTGTTATTCTGGTTTTGGTAAACGTTCTCCAGAGGGCAAACCCGAAACCCTAGTTGTGGGAAGATTAAGGAAGATAAGGGGCAGACTTGAGGAAGAATGTGAAATTGAAAGTCGTTTAGATAGTATTATCGGATTGTTTGCTAATCCCGTTGTAAGATTAGAGCCAACTATACCAGATGCGGGAGAACCTCCAGATGAAGATTCTATTAGATATGTTCCTGGTGCAGTTATTCAGGGTTCTTATGGATGGAAAGTTTTTATAGAGCAACCAGCGGTTCCTGGCCCCCAAATGTATCAACACCTATATCAAATCAGGTCTGCACTGGGACTGGAAACCCCTAATATAGCGATGGGACTTCCCAGCACATCAAGGGCTACAGGTAGGCAAGAAGACATTTATGCTGAACAGTATACCAAGCAATATAGAACACTGAGAAATAATCTGGCAAAAGCTACGGCACAGACCCTTAGTATGGCATTGAAAATTCTTGATACCGTTCCAGGGCTTCTACCGATTACAGTTAGAGCAACAACTCTCAAAGATGGCAAGGAAATCAGAGAAGAGGAAACTGTTACCAAGGATGATATAGATGGTTATTATGATTGCAGAGTTGAATTTAAGGTTGAGGATGAGTTCGGGAAGAATTTTATAATGTATGAAAGACTTGCCAATGAAGGTAGGGCAAGTTGGAAATCCCTCCTGATAAAGGGGATGGATTATACAGAAGATGCGGCAGACGAGGAAATAAACGAGACATTGGCTGAAATGGCTTGGAGAACCAACCCCCAAATGTTGGCTATGGTATTACAAGAGGCGATGGAAAAATCGGGGATGAACAGTACTTTAAGAAAAATGGAGGAAGAAGCCCAAAGAAATGCCCAGATGGGACAAGGCGCACCTGCGGGTGGTCAACCAATGTCTCAGGGTCAAGGACAACCAGTAGTACAGGGACAAGGTGAAATGGGGCAACAGATGCGTCCCTCAGAGGCTGAAAATCCCATAGCCCGTGAAATTATAAGACAACGACTTGAGCAAACGGCTTCTGGTACTAGGATGCCGCCAGGGGTTCGGAGGTAATACAAATGCGTGAAGGTTCCATGGATATAGTTTTGAATAAGGTAATGAAGCGTAGGGAATCTTTAATTAAAACATTAACCACCCAAATGAAGGGAACCCAACCCTTTGCCGAAATCAAATTATCGCCCGAACTGCAACTATGGGCAATAAATAATCTCCATCCTAATGATATGCAGAATTTTATCAATGAATTCGGGCAAGATAGAGTTGGTTATATGCTTTATCAAATGAATGAACTTAAAATGAAACAAGGATTAAGACAATTATAGGAGAATAATATGGCAACGTATCAAGAAGCAGTAGAAGCAGGCGGTGAAATAGGCAAAGCTTATCTAGACTGGTTGGCTGGTCAAATAGGAATGACTCCCTCAAAATTAGAGGAGGAAGTATTTGGTTTCTGGTCTGGCACAGCACCTGGCGGAATTACACATGGTGCGTATGCAGACTGGGAGGCTGCCAAAACTGCAGTTTCTTTGAACAATTTAATGGGTGCTCCTAAGTTCGCTGAATTTGCTCAGGCATATGGTATTTATCAAAAAACTTTTCCTTCTACTGGTTTGCCAGCTGGGGCTGAATTTGTAATACCAAATCAACTTGTTAGATTATCAGATGGCACTTATACTGATGCTAATCTAAATCCAGTAAATGCTGATACTGCTGCTCAAATGCTTCAGTCTTATTTGGGGCAAATTCAGGAAAGTGGCGGTGAAATGACTGAATACCAACACGCCCAAGTGCAACAGGCTATAAATGAACTGGCGTGGCAAAAACAATATCAAACAGCAGAACTGGGACTTACAGCGCAACAACAGCAAATTCAATATAATCAATATCTTGCTGGGCTTGCTGCACAACCTGCAAACTGGATTGAAAGATGGTTTGCAGAGAAACTGGCTCCTGGGACACCTTATCAATTGGCATCATATAATACACCGATGACTCTTCCTGGAGTAACTATACCGACTGCCACAGGAACACCCTGGGCTGGTGGGACAACCATTCCAGGCGGAGCGACTACACCAACTACGCCAGCGGTTGCTTCCCCTACATATCAACTTGGCACTCCCCAAAATCCCCTTACGCCTGACTATGGGCCTACAGGGGATTGGGTAATGCAACCAGGGGCCCCTTTGAGTGCCTATCCAGTAGAGGTTATCTACGCAGCATTGAAAGCGTTTTCGCCTGAACTTGGTGACGAATGGGCAGCACGGCGTGCTCAGGAAATTAAATATGGTGTTGAATGGGGTGTAACTCAACCAATCCCAGCAGATTATGTGCAACCTACGAATTTGCCAGCATATGTGGAGACATCTGGTACACCCGAACAGAATTGGGCAACTACACAAGCAACCCAAGCAGCCCAAGGAATAACCCCAGAGACAGGGGTAGGACTTATAGGGGGTGCACAACCAATATCTACTCAATCTGAATTAGATGCTTATTTAGCAAATGCTGCAGCAACAGGACAATGGTAGGAGAATAAAATGGCAGAAGATATTTGGTCTGAGTTTGGAGGATATCCTTCTGGATATACTGGGTTAGGAGAATATGCAAAGGCGGGAATAGACTATCCGTTTTCGCCAGAGTCAACCTATTATACACCACCCCCTGCTACTCCCAAAATAACCTACCCCACAATAACCTATCCTACAATTACTACTCCTACAACAACTTCTACAGCTACTCTTGGCGAATGGAGTGCTGCCAATGCTCCTCCAACTCCATATTGGCTACCTCAGGTTTCGCCTGGGCAGGTAGCAAATGAACCAATGCAAAAGTTGCCCGTTAAAATACCAAGTGGTCAATTGTGGTCTCAGTTTATGCCATCTTGGAAATCAGGATTAGAGAGTTATATCAATTATGCCGCAGGCACGGCAGGTGTAATAGCCTCATATCAAGACTTACTGGCTCAAATTTTAGCGATGCAACCATCCCGGTCTCCTTATCGTGCGGGTCAATGGAATACAGGAGGAGTTTGGTAAATGACTTTATGGTCTAAAATAACACCCTGGGAAGAAGAACAGGGTGAAACTTTTGGTAGTTGGCTACAAAGAATTGCCCAATCAACACCTGGATATAAGATGCAACACAGACTTGAGCAACAATATCCTGTGTTGAAAGAATGGTCACAACCAACTCAATTTGGGCCATTGCAGGTTCCTAAATATACAAGTGCTTTATGGGGACAAATACTGGAACAAGCACCGTGGTTCGCAATGGGAACGGGACTGGAATCTCCTATGGGGGGTATGTTGGGGAAATTACCCGCACCAAAGAAATTATTCTCGGAAATACCCGAATCAACTATAACTGAAATGTTATCACCCAAAGTCGCAGAACAATTAGCCCAAAAACAGTTGGCACAAGAGGGCAAGATTGCTCCCGAATTGGTTGAAAAGATTGCGCCTAAAGTTACAACGGCTTTGGCAAGAACACCAGAAGCA
>Ga0315282_10006845_pt1 | contig 18936 bp, 14 predicted proteins | sample YL17G07_20_MG_FD_203693 | JGI IMG/M metagenome (GOLD analysis project Ga0315282, IMG submission 203693) | Sediment microbial communities from Yellowstone Lake, YNP, Wyoming, USA - YL17G07_20 | ecosystem: Environmental > Aquatic > Freshwater > Lake > Sediment | place: USA: Wyoming | collected...
ATCGTGGACACCTACGGCGGCAGCGCGCGCCACGGCGGCGGATGCTTCTCGGGCAAGGACGCGACCAAGGTCGATCGCTCGGCGGCGTACATGATGCGCTACATCGCCAAGAACCTCGTCGCGGCGGGCTTCGCCGATAGGCTCGAAGTGCAGGTGGCGTATTCCATCGGCGAGCCGTCGCCGCTGGCGCTCGGCGTCGACACCTTCGGCACCGGCAAGGTGGAGGATGAGGTTCTGATCCGCCTCATCCAGGAGCACTTCGACCTGACCCCGGCGGGCATGATCGAGAAGCTCGAGTTGCGAAAGCCCCAGTACCGGCAGGTGGCTGCGTACGGCCATTTCGGGCGCACCGACCTCGACGTGGCGTGGGAGCGCACCGATATGGCGGACGCGCTGCGCGCCGCGGCATAGGCCTACTCACCGGTGGATCCGCGTCGCCACGTCCGTCCCGGGCGCAGCCTGCGCGCTGTACTACTAACCCGCAAGTCTGTCTTCCCTTGCGCAAGACTCTCGCGGTTGCTCTCGCGGGCTAGTAGTACAGGTCTTTGCCTCGGCATCGCTGGGGCGCTTGTTCAGGGACGTCCGAGGGGCCTCCGTTTTCGGTCGCGGCCCTTGGGCCGCGCTAGGGTGACTCACGATGTACTGCGCTGACGTCCTCCCCAATCCGGGTAAGCCCTTCGACCAGGTCTTCACGTACGAAGTGCCTCGCGAGCTGGCATCGCGCATCACTGTGGGCTGCCAGGTCGTGGTTCCGCTGGGCACCCGCGCGGTCCCGGGTTTTGTCGTCCGCCTTCACACGGACCCGGAGTCGCGGGACCTCAAACCGGTTCAGCAGATCCTGAAGGACGCGCTCGCGCTGCTCACGCCTCTGATCCAACTCGCGCAGTGGATGAGCGGGTACTACCTCTGCACCATGGGGGAGGCGCTGCAGCCCATGTTGCCGCCGGGCAGCCCGCGATTGCTGCGCCAAGTCAGGCTCACGGCGCCGGCGGATTCGGAGGCGGCACGGCGCCTGGCGCGCGAATCGGCCGAGTGCGCATCCGCCATCAGCCTGCTGCGCGATGCGGGTGGCGTGCTGTCCGTGCGGCGGCTCGAGAAAGAGGCGGGATCGGAAGCCCTGCGGCGCCTGCGCGCCGCGGGCGTCGCTGAGGTGGACGCGCGGGTCGTCGCGGGCCGGCCGGTGACGGCGACGACGGTGCAGCTGGTGCAGCCGGCGCGCGAGATACGCGAGGCGGCGGATGCGCTGCGGAGCCGAGCGCCGAAGCAGGCCGCGGTCCTGGATGCGCTGCTGACGGCGGGCGGGCCGGTAGAGATCAAGCGCTTGGCGAAGCGGGCGCAGACGACGACGGAGGTCGTTCGCGCGGTGGCCGAGAGGGGCCTGGTGCGCCTGTTCTTGAGTTCCCTGCGCCGGGCGCCGTGGGACAAAGCCGAGCAACTCGTAGACCCGGCGCTCGCATTGACCCAGGATCAGGCGGACGCGGTTTCGAGAGTAACCGCCGCGCTCGAATCGGGGCGACCACAGACGCTTCTGCTCTACGGGGTCACGGCGAGCGGCAAGACCGAAGTCTTCCTGCGTGCCGCCCAGCGCGCGCTGGAGCTTGGGCGGCAGGCGATTATCCTCATGCCGGAGATTTCGCTCACCGCACAGGCGATCGGCATCTTCCGCGGGCGATTCGGCGACCAGGTTGCCGTCCTGCACAGCGCGCTGAGCCCGGGCGAGCGGTTCGACGAATGGCGGCGAATTCACGGGGGCGAGGCGCAGATCGTGATCGGCGCGCGGTCGGCCCTTTTCGCGCCATGCCCGAACCTCGGCCTGATCGTCCTCGACGAAGAGCACGACCCATCGTACAAGCAGGACTCGCCGCCGCGCTACCATGCTCGCGACACGGCGATCGAACGCGCGCGCCTCGAGAACGCGGTGGTGCTGCTCGCCGGCGCCACGCCCAGCGTCGAGTCGTTCTACCGGGCGCAGCAGGGCGAGTACGAGCTCGTTCGCTTGCCGGGCCGGATCGGCGACCGGCCGCCGCCGCAGGTCGAGATCGTCGATCTGCGCGGGCTGCGGCGCGGGTCGTCAGGGCGGCGGGCAACGCGGGCGCCGCTGCCGGAGTTGTACGGGCAGACCCCATCCGCGGCCAAACGCGAATCGGTATTCACGCCCCGCCTCGTCTATGAGATGAAGCAGGCCCTCGATGCGGGCGAGCAGATGATCCTCTTCCTGAACCGGCGGGGATATGCAACGGTCGTCCTCTGCCCCGAGTGCGGCGAGGCGCTGCGCTGCCCGCACTGCAACGTAGCCCTTGTCTTCCATCGCGCCGGGCGCGCCGTCGAATGCCATCACTGCGGCCTGAGCGATGCGCCGCCAACCACCTGCGGCAAATGTGGGGGAGCCAACGTGCAGTTCGCAGGCTTTGGCACGGAGCGAGTCGAAGACGAGTTGCGCAGGCTGCTGCCGCAGGCCCGGCCTACCCGCATGGATCGCGACACGACGACCGGCAAGGGCGCCCATGTCCGCATCGTCGAGGACTTCCGTAACGCCGAGGCCGACGTGCTGGTGGGCACCCAAATGGTAACCAAGGGCTTCCACTTCCCGGGTGTGACCCTGGTGGGAGTCCTGTGCGCGGACGTGGCGCTCAACCTGCCCGATTTTCGCGCCGGCGAGCGTGCATTCCAGCTCCTGGCGCAGGTGAGCGGCCGCTGCGGTCGTGGGGACAAGCCCGGCCGGGTTGTCATCCAGACCTACTCGCCGGATCATTATGCGATCGCCAGCGCGCAGAATCAGGATTACGAGGCTTTCTTCGGCCAGGAGATCGAGGCGCGGCGCGAACATGGGTATCCTCCATTTAGCCATCTCTGCAACGTCGTCGTCAGCGCGGAGGAGGAGAGGCGGGCGCGGGATTATGCCGAGGCGCTGGCGCTGGGCTGCGCGGAGTGCGGCGCCGAAGGCGTCACTATCCTGGGACCCGCCAGCGCGCCGCTCGCCAGGCTGCGCGGGCGCAACCGCTGGCACCTGCTCATCAAGGCGGCCGACGCGGGTGCCATCGGCCAGGCGCTGCGGCGCGCCCTTGAGCGGGCTCGCCCTCCGCGCAATGTCGCGGTTCTGATCGACATGGACCCCGAGTCGCTGGCGTGATGGACTGAGGGCGGCAGGTTTTGATACACTCATAGGAGTCAGGGCACGGATTGCCCGTCCGACCCTACCGCGATGAGCAAGGTGAACGACATCGTTCGATATGGCCACCCGGTGCTGCGGTGCAGAGCGGAGCCGGTGAAAAAGGTGAACGCGGAGATCGAGCGCGTGGTGCAGCGCATGACCGAGGCGCTGGCGTCCGCTGGCGGCCTGGGCCTCGCCGCGCCGCAGCTCGGATCGAAGCTGTGCGTCATCGTGTATGATGTCGGCGACGGCCCGGTGGCTCTCATCAATCCGCGGGTGCATCAGAGCAAGGGCCGAGAGGCGGGCCTCGAGGGATGTTTGAGCCTTCCGGGCCTCTTCGGCGACGTGCCGCGAGCGGCGCGCGTGACCGTGAAGGCTCGCGACACCCGCGGGCGGCCGGTTACCATAGAGGCGGAGGACCTGCTCGCGCGCGTGCTCCAGCACGAGATCGATCACCTGGAGGGCGTTCTCTTCGTCGATCGCGTAATCCCCGAGACGCTTCACTGGGTTGTCGGCGAAGCGCGGCAGGAAGGCGAGCCCCAGCGGGTGTACACAACCCTGGAGGATGCCCTGAAGGTATTCGAGGCCCGGATGGCCTCGCGGCGAGAGCCGGGCGGCTAACCGGGCTGCCGCGTTTCGATTCCCCAGTCTGACGCAAGCCAGGTAAACCAATGCGCATCGTCTTTTTCGGCACCACCAATTTCTCCGCGGTCATCTTGCGCGCGCTGCGCGAGGCCGGGCACGAATTGATTGCGGTCGTCACCCAGCCGGATCGTCCCGCGGGTCGGGGGCGGCGCATGCGGGAGTCGCCCGTGAAGCTGCTGGCCGCCGAGCTGGGGCTCACGCTCTACGCGCCGGAGAACCCCAATGCCGCGCCGTTTGTGCGCCAGGTGGAATCGCTGGACGCCGAGCTTTTTGCCGTAGCCGCCTATGGCCACATTTTCGGGCCGAGCCTGCTCGCCGCGCCCTCCGGCGGATGCGTCAACGTTCACGCCTCATTGCTCCCGCGCTATCGAGGAGCCGCGCCGATCCATCATGCGCTGATCAACGGCGAAACCGGGACCGGCATCACGGCCATCTGGATGGACGAGCGCATGGACGCCGGCGACATGATCATCCAACGGTCGCTGCCGATTGCGGCTGATGACAACGTCAGGTCGCTGGAGCGCAAGCTTGCCGATCTCGGCGCGGCGGTGCTGGTCGAGACGCTCGGCCTGATCGCGCAGGGTAGCGCGCCGCGGGTGGAGCAGGACGAAGCCTTAGCGACCTACGCGCCGTCGGTCAACCGTGTCCGCGCGCAGATCGATTGGACGCTCGGCGCGCAGGAGATCTGTAACCTGGTGCGGGGGACGAACCCGAATCCGGGCGCGTACACCATCGATCGTGGAAAGCGGCTAAAGGTCCTTCGCGCGCAGCCGTTGGAGAAGACGGTCTCGGAAGGAACTCCCGGCCAGATAGTTGAAACAGACGATGACGGGCTGCTCGTCAGGGCCGGCTCGGGAGCGGTGGTTCTGCGGGAAGTCCAGCCCGAAGGCGGGCGCCCCATGTCCGGCGCGGAATACGCGCGCGGGCACAAACCCGAGGCGGGAGCGGTTCTGGGGAGCGCCGGCGGCACCTGACCACCGGGGACAGGCGGCGAACGTGACCATGGGCTCCGACGAGTTGGAGCAGCACTACCAGCGAGGCACCGCCCACAAGAACGTCGGCGAGTACGATCAGGCCATCGCCGAGTACCAGCACGTCTTGGAGCGCCAGCCTGATCATGTGCCGGCCCGCATCGGCCTGGGATTGGTCTACGGGTTCATCGGCATGTTCGATGAGTCGCTCGCCGAACTGCGGCGCGCGGTCGAAACCGACCCGGATTCCGTGGACGCGCTCTTGTTCCTGGCGAAGACCTGCTGCATGCTCGGCATGTTTGGCGAGGCACGTGAGCTGTTTGCGAGGATCCTGGAGCTACAACCGGGCCATCCGGAGGCCAAGAAGCAGCTCGCCTATCTTACGCAGAGCATCCCGTAGCCCGGTGGATGCGCGGTCATGATTGCTTCCCCGGCGGAGGCGTTCCTGCCTCTGCCGGTCGTTTGTGAGGGGGAGCGTTCTCGCTGCAGCCGGCGGTGCACGAGCGGATGCGAGACAGTCCGCGGGCATTACAGATCCCGTTTCACATTTCGGAACGCGATTCTCCTGATGGCCCAAGTCGAGCTGGAATTCCTACCGGACAAGCGCAGAGTTCGCGTCGCCGCCGGCACGTCCATCGCCGAGGCCGCTGCAAAGGCGGGCATCGAGCTCGAGGCGCCGTGCGGCGGCGAGGGCCACTGCGGCAAGTGTCGCGTCAAGATCATGCGCGCGGCGCCGGCCGCGGTAGCGGAGGAAGTCAAGCTCCTGGGCGAGGATCTGGTGCATGCGGGATTCCGTCTCGCGTGCCGCTGCCGCCCCGAAACCGACCTCACGATCTACATTCCGCCGCAGTCGCGACGGATCGAGCAGAGCATCCTGGTCGAAGGCATCGCGCGCGAGCTGGTGCTCGACCCGGCGATCATCAAGTGCGACGTGCAATTGCCCGAGCCTTCGCTCGACGACCAGCGCGGGGACCTCGACCGTCTGCTGTGCGCCGCCGCCCGGCCACGAGCCCGCTGTGACCTCACGTTGCTGCGCGGACTGAGCGCCGGCCTGCGCAGCGCCGCGTGGGAGGTCACCGCAGTCTTCGCCAACGACGAACTCATTGCCGTCGAACCGGGCGATACGTCAGGTTCGAACTATGGCATCGCGTTCGATATCGGCACGACGACCATCGTCGGATACTTGATAGACCTCACCACCGGCCGGCAGGTCGCCGTCGCCTCCGATACCAATGCTCAGGTCGCGCACGGCGAGGACGTCGTCACCCGCATCCAGTTCGCATCCGAGCACGCGAACGGCCTGGCGCTGCTGCGCAAGGACGTAGTCGGAATCGTCAACCACATCATCCGCGAATGCTGCCGCAGCGCGGGCGTCGCCGCCGAGCACGTCTATGAGGCGACCGTCGTCGGCAACACCTGCATGCACCACCTGCTGCTCGGCCTGCCGCCAGAGCAGCTCGCCGTGCTTCCCTATGTCGCCACCGTCACCGCGGCGCAGTATCTGCGCGCGACCGATGTCGACATCGCCATCAACCCCGCGGGGCGCGCGTACGTGCTCCCGAACATCGCGGGCTTCGTGGGCGCCGATACCGTGGGCGTCATCCTCGCCGCCGATCTCGACCATTCGGACGCGCTCAGAGTCGCGATTGACATCGGGACCAACGGCGAGGTCGTAGTCGCGGGAGGCGGTCGCATCATCGCATGCTCCACTGCGGCGGGGCCTGCATTCGAAGGCGCGACCATCTCGCGGGGCATGCGGGCGACCTCGGGCGCCATCGATTCGGTCACGATCGGAGATGATGTCTCCTTCACGACCATCAACGGTGGGAGCGCGCGAGGCATCTGCGGCTCGGGGCTGATTGATGCGGTGGCGGAGCTTCGCCGCGCCGGCGTGGTGGAGGAAACCGGGCGCATGCTGCCGCTGTCGCGCGCGGGAGAACTGGCGCCGGCCATGAGACGCCGCCTGCGCGGTGACGATGACCGGCCCGAGTTCGTGCTGGCGTGGCCCGAGCAGACCGATGACGGCGAGCCGCTGACCCTCACTGCGCGCGATGTGCGCCAGCTTCAACTGGCGAAGGGCGCGCTTTACGCGGGAGTGGACATCCTGCTGGAGGAGATTGGGACCGATGCATCGCAGGTCGAGGAGATCTTGCTCGCCGGCGCCTTCGGCAACTACGTCAAGAGGGAAAGCGCGGTCGCCGTCGGATTGATACCAGCGCTGCCGGTGGAGCGGATCCGCTCCATCGGGAACGCGGCGGGGGTGGGCGCGAAGCTCGCGCTGGCTGCGCACCCCATGCGCAAGCGCGCAGAGGAATTGGTGGGGCGGGTGGAGTATGTTGAGCTGTCGCGCCGGCCGGACTTCCACCTGCGCTTTGCCGACGCCATGATGCTGGCGCCGCTTCTGCCCGGTGCGAGTAAAGCAAGCGGAAGGTGATTTGGCCGGCGGCATAGAAAAGCACAGGTCGCTGGTCACCATAGGAGGTAGCCAATGGATCTCAAAGAACTGGCCGAGGCCATCATCAGCGGGAATCGCGACAAGGCCCGGGCGCTGACGGAGCAGGCGCTCGCGGCGAAGGTCGATCCCGGCAAGATCATCAACGAGGGCCTCATCGCTGGCATGTCCGTGGTCGGGGCGAAGTTCAAGGCCAACGAATTCTACGTGCCCGAGGTGCTCATCGCGGCACGCGCGATGCATGCCAGCCTCGACCTGCTGCGGCCGCTGATCGCGGAGCGCGGCATCGAGCCTGTCGGCAGGGTGGCCATTGGCACCGTCAAGGGCGACCTCCACGACATCGGCAAGAACCTGGTCGCCATGATGCTCGAGGGCGCCGGCTACGAGGTCAACGACCTCGGCGTCGACGTCAAGCCCGAAGTATTCATCGAAGCGGTCAAGGACAAGAAGGCGCAAGTGATCGCGCTCTCGGCGCTGCTCACGACCACCATGCCCGCCATGGCCGACACCATCAAGGCCCTGGAGCAGGCCGGCGTGCGCAACAAGGTCAAGGTCATGATCGGCGGCGCTCCGGTGACGCAGAGCTACGCCGACGAGATCAAGGCCGACGGTTACGCGCCCGACGCCGCGAGCGCGGTGGACAAAGCCAAGGAACTGCTGGCCGCCTGACGAGCCGCGGGTTTTCGGCCCGCAGGCCGCGGGTATCTGATAAGTGACCCGGGTGGGCGGATAGGTAATGCATGGGCAGCGCGCGCAGACCGCGGGCTGCCCTTGGCATATCAGGCGCCGTCCGCCGTCGAGTGATGGATACGCCCTGCGGGTCATGAGGTAAGCGCATGTTTTACTTCGATTGGACGCTGTGGCTGGTGGCGCCGGCGTTTCTCTTCGCCTTGTGGGCGCAGTTCAAGGTGCGCTCGGCGTTCCAGCGGTACTCGCGGGTGCGCTCGTCAGCGGGCATGACGGGCGCGCAGTTGGCGCGCGAATTGCTGCGGCGGGCCGAGGTCTCGGCGTCCACCGAGCAGACAGGCGGCCAGCGGGCAGCCGCGGCCCTCGGCGCGGTCAGCGTCGAGATGGTGCCGGGCCAACTCAGCGACCATTACGACCCTTCCGCGAACGTGCTGCGTCTCTCCGAGCCGGTGTATGGAAGCGATTCCATCGCCGCCCTTGGCGTGGCTGCTCACGAGACCGGCCATGCCATCCAGCAGGCGACGGGGTACGGGGGCATTGCGCTGCGGACGGCCCTGGTGCCGGCGGCGCAGCTTGGCTCGAATCTGGCGTTTCCGCTCTTCTTCATCGGCCTCATCTTCAGCTCTCCGCGCGGCGGCGGGCTGGGTTTCCTGATGGACATCGGCATTCTTCTCTACTGCGCCGCCGTCGCGTTCACCCTGATCACGCTGCCGGTGGAGTACGATGCCAGCCGGCGCGCCATGGTTCTGCTGCGGGAGGGCGGCTATGTGTCAGCCGATGAGCTTCAGGGCGTCAGGCGCGTCCTGGGCGCGGCGGCCATGACCTATGTTGCCGCGGTCGCCGTGGCCGTGCTGACTCTGGTCCGGCTCCTCATCCTGCGCGGCGAGAGAGACTGACCGGATGGCGGTCGCGCGACCTGCCCTCTGCGGAGGCCTACGGCATGGCAGAAGCCCCTAAGCCCCGATGTCTCGGGCCCGGGGTGGCGGTCCCGTTCGGGGACACGTAGCCTGGGTTATTCATACTACGCTTGAAGAGCGTGCATCCTACGCGCGATGCGTGCGCGCATGCATAATGCGCGCTAGCCACTTGCCTCCTGCCATAGATTCCAGTCTGTCAACGAGCCGTCGCTCAGCACTTGAGCTCCCACGGGCGGCGGCGTCCTGCTTGCGCCAAAGCCATTCCCGCGCTATAGTATCGGGCGTACCCGAGCCTATGCGGTGCGACGCATAAGGGCGAGTTAGTCCGCGAGCAGTCGCGTCGGCATCCGCGTGGGACATGCGCAGGGACACGAGATGGAAGAGGACCAACAGCAACCAGCGCCGAACCGTGAAGAACCGGTAGAGGCAGCCGCGCCCCAGGCACGCCGTCCGAGAACGCGCGGGCGTACGGCGACGGCAGTGGTCGCCCTTCTCGTCATCGCCGCGGCCGTATTGCTGCGGCTGTACGTGTACGAGACGGATATTGTCGAGGGCAATTCGATGGCGCCTGGCCTGCACTCGGGCGATTTTATCCTGCTCTGCAAGCTCGGGCGCGGCGCCACGTCACCGCAACGATTTGAGGTCATCACGTTCCGGGCGCCAGACGCCAAAGATGTGCTCATCAAGCGCGTGGTGGGGCTACCCGGCGAGTGGATCTGGATCTGGGGCAATCATGTCTTCGTCAACGGCGGCTATCTCGAAGAGCCATACCTGGGCCGGTGGCGCGGCCAGTTTCAGGCCCCCGTGTGGGTGCCCGGCGGCAGCGTCTACGTGATGGGCGACAATCGGGATGACAGCGAAGACAGCCGCAAGTGGGGGCCGGTACCCTTATCTTCGGTGCGTGGACGGGCGGTTGCGGCATTCTTCCCCTTCAATCGCGCGGGCAGAGTTCGATAGGGCGGATTGCCGGCGCTCGATGGCGCCGAGTGCCGGTTAGCTTGACTATGGATACTCCCAAGAGCGTCGGCGGAATGGCCGCTGCATGAGCCACGTTTGATGCGCCTCCGGCGCATTCATGGTATCATGCGTGCTTTCCGCTGACACACGAAACTCTACAGGCAATCCTGAAAGGAGCGTCATTCCTTTGCGCACTCTAGTAATGGTCGCGATTGCCGTAACCCTGGGCAGCTTTGGCCAGGTCTCCATGAGATGGGGCATGCAGGTCTTCGGCCCCCTCGGGGAGCCCGGCAAGGCGATGGTGGTCAAGCTGGTGCAGGCGGTCTTCACCCCCTATGTCTTTCTGGGCCTCGCGCTCTATGCGGTTTCTTCGATGTTCTGGCTCGTCGTGCTCAGCCAGGGGAAGGCCCTGAACTACGTCTACCCCTTGATCGCCTCGTCCTACGTGATCGTCCTCATCCTGTCCTGGATCTTCCTCGGCGAGCGCAGCATACCGCTGACGCGGGTAGCGGGGGTGGTGCTGATTTGCCTCGGCGTGGCCTTCGTCGCCAAGAGCTGAAGACCCCGGCGCCGTCATCTGATGCGCTGAGCAGGCGCATGGCGGGCCCGCTGCTTATCGCGGCGCTCGCAATCCTCTTCCTCGGCCGGGCCCTCTTCACCGGTGAGGTGCTTCTGCCCGCCGGCTATCTTCAGCATTTCCAGCCGTGGCAGGCAAGCGCCGGCGCTGCCTCGGGGCACGAGGAACACTGGAACGCCCTGGTCTGGGACGCCATGGCCCAGTACTATCCCTGGCGTACGTTCGCCCACGACAGCCTTTCCCGCGGCATCATCCCCCTGTGGAATCCGTTTCAGTTCTGCGGCATGCCTTTCGTCGCGAACAGCCAGTCGGCGGTGTTCTACCCGCCCAACGTCATCTTCTACCTCATCGACCCGGCGCGCGCGTTCGCCGTTTCTGCCGCCCTTCATCTCTTCCTCGCCGGGCTATTCGCTTACATGTTGCTGCGCGCCCTGGGGCTGGGGCGATTCGGGAGCACCTTCGGCGGAATGGTCTTCGCGTTCTGCGGGTTCCTGGCAACGTGGATTCAGCTTCCCACGGTCGTGAACACCGCCGTGTGGCTGCCGTTGACGCTCTTCTTCATCGCGCGATACTTCGATACGCGCCGCATCGGGTACGTCATCGGGATCGGCTTGTCGCTCGGCACCGCGCTGCTGGCGGGGCATCCGCAGGTGTTCCTGTTTGTGGCTGGGGCGGCGGCCGCGTACTTCATCTTCCGGGCCTTCACGGCGGAAGGCGCGTTCCATCGACGCCTTGGCCGTGGCCTTCTGGCGGGGGCGGCAGTCGCCGGGCTCGCGCTGCTCTGGGGTGCGGTGCAACTGCTGCCGGCGGCGGAGCTGCTGCCCCTCAGCCATCGGGCGACCGTCGCCAGCGCCCAAGGGTATTCCGCATACCTGCGCTTCGCGATGCCGTGGCAACAGCTCATCACTTTGGCGCTTCCTGAGTTCATGGGCAATCCCGTTTACGGCACCTACTGGGGCCGAGGAAACCTGGCCGAATATGCCGCGTACGTCGGCGTCTTGCCGCTGATCCTGGCTATCCTGGGCATTGTGTGGCGGCGGGACAAGCACGCCATCTTCTTCGCGGCAGTTGCCGCGTGCGCGCTTCTGCTCGCGCTTGGCACTCCGCTCAATCTCTTGCTGTTCTACGGCGTGCCCGGCTTCAGCAGCACGGGTGGCCCGGCCAGAATGCTCTTCATCTACTCTGCCGCGATGGCGCTGCTCGCGGGCATGGGCGCCGACGCGGCAGCCAAAGCGCTCGGTGATCCGGACCGAGCGCGCCGATTCGCGTGCCATCTCGTCATCGGATCCATCGTGGCCGCGTCAGCCGCCGGCGTCTTCATCCTGGTGCTGGCGGTGACCCTGGGAACGGCGCCAGGCAATCTGCTGGAGGCGCCGGCATTGAATATCATTGTCATGCTCCTGGTCCTCGCGGGTGTCGCGGGTGTGTCATGGATAGCCGCGCGCCGCATCGGCGTGAGCCCCGAGATTGCGCTCGGAGTCCTTTTCGCCGCATCGGTGCTCGAGCTGTTCGCCTTCGGCATGGGCTACTACCGCACGGCGCCGCGCCAGCAGGTTTACTCGCCTACTGAGCTGACCGACTACCTCCAGAACCGCGCGGCGATCGGCCGCATCCTGCCGCTGTACCGCGCCTGGGGTCTGGAGCGATTCCCCACCGCGGTTCTTCCGCCGAACTCGGCCATGGTGTACGGCCTCAGCGACGCTCAAGGGTACGACTCGCTCTACCTCGCGCGATACCGCTCGGTGCTCGCCGCGGTTGAGGGGCGCGATCCCAGCCCTCCCGCCAACGGTAATATGGTCCTCGGATCGCTCGGTGACGCGTCGCTGCTGCCCGCGTTGGGCGTCGTCTATGTCGTGTCACATGAGCCCCTGAGTCTACCGGGTCTTACCCTCGAGCGCTCGGGGGAGGTGAACATATACCGCGTCGAGAAGTTCTTGCCGCGGGCGTACATGGCACGCAGCGCGACGCCCACAGCGGATCTGCTCGGCTCGCTGGCCGGCCTCAAGCAGGCGGCCCAGGGAGGTGTCGTGCTCGAGACGAGCGAGCAGGTGCCGGCGACGACACCTGCGCTCGGTCCGCGCAGCGCCGTCACCATCCTCAAACAGGACTTGAACCGCGTGCGCCTCAAAGCATGGCAGGCGGGATACGTCGTCCTGAGTGATGCGTACTACCCGGGCTGGCGGGCGTGGGTTGACGGCAAGCCGGCGACGATCTACATCGCCAACGGAGCTTTCCGGGCAGTCCGGGTCGGGCCTGGCGAGCACGATGTGGAGATGAGGTTCGAGCCGGGATCGTTCCGCCTCGGTCTTTTCGCGACGCTGCTTGCCGCCGCGATAGGTATGGCTGCTGCGGCGTTGGCGTTTGGCCTGCGTCTCCGTCGGCGACCCTGAACTCGGCCGGATACCGATAGCAGATGAAGCCCTATCAGATCAAGCGCATCGAACGGGCGACTCTCGCCGCCATCATGCTCGTAGCGCTTGCCTTCCGCCTTGCGGGGCTGCGCTGGGGCCTGCCCATCGCCGCGCACATGTTCTCGTACCATCCCGACGAGGCGCCTCTGCTCGGTCCGGTGTGGTACATGCTCGTCACCGGCGACTGGGACCCGCATTTCTACAACTACGGCACGTGCTACGTTTACCTCGTCGCCATCATCGCCAAGGCCGGCGACGTCATGGGCTTCATTCCCATTCCGCGCGCCGGATGGACCGAGCTCCACCTGATCGCCCGAACGCTCACCGCGCTCATGGGCACCGCAACCGTCTACTTCGTTTACGTGATCGGCAAGAACGTGCGCGGGGCCGGCCTCGGGCTTACCGCGGCGGCGCTGCTGGCGATCCTTCCGGCGCACGTCGTGCACTCGCATTACGCCACGGTGGATGTCCCCGCGACGTTCCTGATCACCCTCATGTTCGTCGTCGTGCTGCGATTCTTCGGCCGCGCTGAGTTGAGCACCTATCTGCTCGCCGGGATCCTGCTGGGCCTGGCCGCGGCGACGAAGTACACCGTCGTGCTTGCGGTCATCCCGTTCATTGCGGCACACTTCTACGCGACCGACGAATACGGCGACCCGCCGTCGCCGCTCTATCCCCTCGCGGGCATCGTGGTCGCCGCGCTCGCATTCTACGCAGCGACGCCGTTCCTGCTGGTGCTGACGGACCAGGGGTTCCGCATCAACCCAGGCCTCATTCGCGACGTGCGGTTCGAGATGGAGCATATGCGCATCGGCGGCACGTTCGCGTTCATCAATACCGGGCCGGGCTGGATCTACCACCTGGCGCGATCATTGCCGGCGGCGATGGACTATGCCGCGTTCGGCCTGGCGATCATCGGTGCCGTGCTCATGATCCAGCGCGGCGGGCCGGCGGCGATCGTTCTCTTCAGCTTCGCGCTGCCGTATTTCGGCCTGGTCGGGGCCGGAAAGGAGCGTTTCCTGCGCTACATGATGCCCCTGCTGCCCGTGCTCGCGCTAACGGCTGCATATACCCTCGACCGGCTGCGCGAGGCGAGCGTGCCGAGGCTCGGCAATCGCGGGGCGCTCGTCGCGCCGGTACTCTTTGGCGCGGCATGCCTCGCTGTAACCGCGTGGTATGCGAGCCAGATGGTGGGGATCATGGTGAGGCCGGATGTCCGCGACCAGGCTGCCGCGTGGCTTCAGCCGTACGCCAACCGCAAGATCAGCGTCGGCCTCGCCTCGGATCCATGGTATTTCACCCCCCCAATCACGCCGTATAACGGAGGCCGGCGCAGCCTTCCCGATTTCCACCGGTGGCAGCAGGAGAACCCGCCCTATCGCATCACCGTGATCGGCTGGGACGCTGCCGCGCTGCGCCGCGAGCATCCGCATTTCTTCATCGTCAGCGACGCCGAGTACGCCGACTTGCTTCGATTAAAGCGCCCGGACGCCGTGGCCCTCATGAACACGGTGCGTGAGCGCCATCGGAACCTGCGCGCCTTCGAGCCCCCGCCGCCCCTGCCGTTCCTGCGGCCGGCGAAGCTCGATTGCCCGCCCGATTGGCTCTACACTTGGCCGCGCATCGAGGTGTACTACTGATGGCGGCCGGGCGGCCTTCGAGCGCCGTGACAGCAGAATCACCCCACATGGGTCCGCCGGCGGACACGCCTCACGTTGGGGTGGTAACCGCCCCCGAATGGCGCTGGGTTATCTTCGCCTCGCTTGCCGTCATGGCCGCGACCTGCGTTCCATACCTCTTCGGCTGGTACATCACACCGCCCGGCTTCAAGTACATGGGCCTGCTCGCCAACCCGGACGAGCACAACGTCTATCTCGGGTGGATGCGGCAGGCCGAACGCGGACGCCTGCTCTTCTTCGATCCCTTTACCACGGAATCGCAGCAGGCAGCGTTCTTCCACATCTTCTTTCTGGCCTTGGGGGTGGCGGGCCGGATAACGCATGCACCCCTCATTGTCGTCTATCACGGTGCGCGAGTCATATCGGGGCTGCTGCTGCTGACCGGTGTATACGCGCTGGCGGCACAGCTCTCTGAGCGGCTTCTGACCCGGCGGCTTGGGTGGGCTTTTGCCGCCTTCTCGTCCGGATTCGGCTGGCTCTACGCGCTCGCCAACCCAGCCGCCCCGGTGCACCCGATTGACTTCGGCCCCGGCCTGGTCATGCCCGAGGCGATCACATTCCTGTCGCTGCTTCTGAACCCGCTGTTTTGTTTCTCGGTGTGGCTGATGGTGGTGCTTTGGATCGGCTACCTCGTCGCCGTGCGAACGGGCTCCTGGAAGGCCGCACTGCTGGCCGGTGCAGCGGGTTTGGTACTCGGCAACGTGCACACCTACAACGTCATAACCGTGTGGCTGACACTGGGGGCTTATGTCAGCGTAGTCGCGATCCTCGGCCGCCGCGTCCCGGCGCGCGAGTTGAAGTTCGCGGCGCTCATCGGCGCCATGGCGGCGCCCTTCGTCATTTACCAATACTGGCTCTATCAAGCGAACGCCGTGTTCCGGGAGAAGGCGCTGACGCCGACGCTGACGCCGCCGCCGGCGTTCTTCGTGATCGGCTACGGCATCGTGCTTGCGCTCGCGATCGCGGGCGCGGCCATGGTTCTGGCGCGGCGCAGCAGACCCGCTATAGTCATGGTCGCGTGGACGGTGGTAACGCTGGTCCTCGTCTTCGCCGCCCCGTTTTCCTTCCAGCGCAAGCTGGCCGAGGGATTGCACATCCCGCTGTGCCTGCTTGCGGCGCTGTTTATCGGCGAATGGGCGGCGCCCCGAATGCGTCCGCGAGCGGCGACGGCCCTCGCGGCGGTGCTGGTGATCGCTTCGGCGCCGTCGAACGTTTTCTTCATGGCGCGTGGTTTCCGCGACCTGACCAACAACAACGCGGCCTATGTCTCGGTGCTCATGCCTCCGCTGTACCTGCGCGCGGACAGCGTCGCCGCCATGACGTGGCTGCGCGGCAACACGGCGATGGAAAACGCGGTGCTCTGCATGCCGCTGGAGGGCAGCTACCTGCCGGGTGTCGCGGGCAACAAGGTCTTCATCGGCCACTGGGCGGAGACGCTGCACTACGCGGACAAGCTGAAAGCGGTGCGGTGGTTCTTCTCGGCGCGCCCGCAAGCGGGAGAGCGACGGGAGTTTGTGCAGGCGAATGGCCTGCGCTATGTGCTCTATACACCGAACGAGGCAGCGTTGGGGCCTTTCAGCCCCGCGGCGTCGAGCGAATTCGAGCAGATCTTCGCGCGGCCGGAAGCGATTCTCTTCCGGCCTGCGGGCTCCGGTTAGATCATGCGCGCCAAAGCTCTTATCTTTCCGGCCATAACGCTGGTCGCCGCCGTTGGAGCCAGCCTGCTCGCCGCGTACGGCACCTGGGGCGTGGCGGGCGAGTGGCAGTGGCGCCACCGTGTGATCCAGGGCGCGCGCTGGTGGATGCCGCTTCTGCCCGGTCTGTGCCTGATCGGCGTGAGTGTGTTGCTGTTGAGATCGGCACGATGCGGCAGGCGGCGGTCGGTGGCGTGGGTCCTGGCGCTCGTTCTGCTTGCCTTCGCGCTTCAGTTGACAACGTCAGCGATTGCCCCGACGCCGCCTTCCACCATGTTCGCCGGTGCCATCATCCTCAGCCCGGTGGCGACCACATACTTCGACGAGGCGGGCAAGGTGCAGGATATGCGCGAGTTCCTGCGCGACTACGCGAGCCGCATGCGGAGCTTCAGCCAGCACGCGCAGACCTACCCGCCGGGCCCCATCGTGTTCTTCTGGACCGTGCGCAAAGCAGTGGAGCGGTGCGCGCCGGTTCAGACCTTCGTCGCGATCATCACGGCGCTCGCATCGGAACTCGGCCTCCGCGATCTGGCGACCACGTATGGCGTGCTCTTCCATCGGCCGGTGACTGACGCCGAGGCCGCCGCGGCGGTTCTCGCGGCTTGGCTGCTGGGCTTGCTGGGATGCCTCAGCGTCGTGCCGATCTATCTGCTCGCGCGTGGCCGCTGGGGCGCCGAGGCCGCCGCCTGCGCCGCGGCGCTGGCTGCTACCATACCAAGCATCATCCTGTTCGCGCCGTCCATCCTGCAACTGGTGACGCTTGAGACGGCGTTCGTCCTTTACCTATTCCACCTCGCGTGGTCGCGCAGAAGCGCGGGGTGGGCCGCGGCAGCGGGCGCGATGTGGACCATCGCCGCCCTTACCAGCCTGGCGATGCTCGCGATTCCGCTGTTGCTGGTGGTGTGGGCTCTGATCGAAATGCGGATGGAGCGAACTCCGAAGTCAGGGGGTAGCCTATGGCGTGTGGCTGGCTGGTGGATTGCCGGCGGGCTGGCGCTACTCGCGCTCGCGTACCTCGCGTTGGGAATCAACTTCCCAGCCATCGTGCAATCGGCGTTGGGTGCGCATCGGGACGTGACGACGCGCGCATTCGCGCGGACCTACTCGCGATGGTTAGGATGGAATCTGTTCGATCTCTGGATGTTCCTGGGCGCCGGGCTTGGCGTCTGGCTGCTGCGGCAGATGTGGGTCGAGGGCGCGGCTCTGATTCGGCGGCAGCAGGCATCACTGACGGCACTCCTGTGGGCGACCGTCATCACCCTCGCGGCGTTGGATGTCTCGGGTGTCGTGCGCGCGGAGGTCGGGCGCATCTGGATGTTCCTGATGCTGCCTGCGGCCGCCGCGGTGGGCAGGGATATCTCGACCACCCAACGCGCTGACGTCGCGCTCGCAGTTCTGCTCGTGGCACAGTTGATACAGATCTGCGCGTTCCAGACCCACCTGGCGTTGTTCGTCGTTCTGTGAGAGAATGATGCGGCGCGCGGGCATCATCGCGTTTCGTCCTATCCGGCGCTTGCGCTCGACAGGCCGCGTGCCCCGTGGGTCGATGCAGGCAAGAGGTAAGGGCCAACCATGAAACCCGTAAGCGCCATCATCCCCAGTCGCGACGGCCGCGATCTGCTGGCGACATGCCTACCGGCGCTGGAGCGGGCGCTGCGGCCGGGCGACGAGATCATCGTCATCGACGACGGCAGCACCGATGACACCGCCGATTTCCTTCGCCGCCATCATCCCCGCGTGCGGCACGTCCGCGTCGAGGGCAGCCGCGGTTTCGGCCAGTTGTGCAACCTCGGCGTGCGCCTCTGCTACTTCGACCTCGCGCTGCTGCTCAACAACGACATGGTGGTCGCGCCCGGGTTCATCGAGCCCCTGATCGCCGCCATAGATGAACCCGACGTCTTCGCCGTCGGCCCGCAGTACCGCGTGCGGCGCGGCCTCGACGGGTTCTATCGGTGCAGCATCTGCGGCGGAATCCATGCCGAAGGCCCGCAGCCGCACTGGGGGCGCGGCGTGATGCTCGATGCCCCGGCCGGGGGAGGCCTGTTCGACCGCCGCAAGTTCTGGGAGCTCGGGGGCTTCGATTCGCTATTCCTGCCGTTCTACTGGGAGGACGTCGACCTCGGCTATCGCGCGTGGCGCGCGGGCTGGCGGATTCTCGTCGAGCCCGCGAGTGCCGTGTACCACGAGCACGGCGCGACGATCGGGCGGCTCCATCGCCGTCACCGGGCGGAAGCGATCGAGGTGCGCAACAGCCTTCTTTTTGCGTGGAAGAATGCGCGCGACGGCGACGTGCTGCTGCGCCACCTATGGCGACTGCCGCGGCGCATGGCCGCCGAGATCATGAATCGCAACGGCGCCCCGGGCGTGCGCGGACTCGCGGCGGCGATGCGACGGCTGCCCAATGCCCTTGCCGCTCGCGCACGCGAGGGCGCGGGGCTGCGCGGCGATAGGGCTCTCGCGCGCGATGCGACGCGCCACCCACGGCTGTTTCTGGACCGACTCGCGTGACATCCTCCGCGCGATCACATGATGGGTCGAGAACCGTGGTGGTGCTTCAGGTGCAGCGCCTCGCCGCGCCGGAGGAACTGGAGGAAACGTGCGGACGGGTGCGCGAGTACTTCGGCGATTGCCGCATCATCGTCGTCGCGGGGGCCGCGACTGCCGCATTCGTGAATCGGCTCGGCTGCGCGGAACAGGTCGTGTCCATGACGCGCTGGAGCCGCTCGCGGATGAGCGCTCTCGCGCGCCGGCTGCGTCGACGCGGGGCAACCGATACATGCATCGTGTTTGATGCG
>Ga0315282_10006846_pt1 | contig 18935 bp, 17 predicted proteins | sample YL17G07_20_MG_FD_203693 | JGI IMG/M metagenome (GOLD analysis project Ga0315282, IMG submission 203693) | Sediment microbial communities from Yellowstone Lake, YNP, Wyoming, USA - YL17G07_20 | ecosystem: Environmental > Aquatic > Freshwater > Lake > Sediment | place: USA: Wyoming | collected...
GGAGCTTCGGAATTGAACACCGGCTCCTGGATGCAAATATAGAAGGGCTTCTCCATCTCCTCCGGGGTCCCATCCCTCCAGGGAAAACGGATGTTGCATGGACGAGGAGGGCCTTCCGCAATCGTGAGCGCAATATTGCCTCCATGAGAGACCCCGGCCTGTACCAAACCCTCGATCGTTACACAAAGGCGGTTAAGGATATTGGCAGGGTCGTTGCTGAAGTTTCCCCGTCCGGCACTATGGTTGGGCTCGCAAATTACGAGCAGAAAGGACTTTCTCCAGTCAGGAGCGGTGACCTTCTGACCGCAGCGGAACGGCCTGAACTGAGCCCCTTTTATCCGTATTTCCGGTCAAGACTTGACAGGATATTCCATGATAAGGAGCCCTCGGCAGTTGGTATATCTCTTAACTATATGAGCCAGGCACTCTGCGCCTTCTCGATGCTCGGTTTCATCAGGCGCGAATTTCCGAAACAGAAAGTGATCCTGGGAGGCGGACTTGTTACTTCGTGGGTAAAGAACCCGAGATGGAAAAATCCCTTCTCCGGTCTGGTGGACCATCTCGTGGCAGGGCCTGGCGAATATCAGCTCCTCTCACTACTCAGCATGGATGTGACAGGAGAAAAAATGCCGATACCTGATTATCATGCACTGCCGCTGCACAGGTACCTTTCACCGGGTTTTATCCTGCCCTATAGCGCCTCGTCAGGGTGTTACTGGAACAGGTGCGCGTTTTGTCCTGAGAAGGCTGAAGGTAACCCTTATGTTCCCATTCCGGCGCGGCAGGTTATTTCGGACGTAAAGGCCCTTGTAGAAAGGACAGATCCTGTACTGATCCATCTTCTTGACAACGCGATAAGTCCGGCGCTCCTCGGTGCCCTTTCAGCCGACAGCATTGCGAGCCCCTGGTACGGGTTTGCGCGCATCGGTACCCACCTGGCTGATCCCGATTTCTGCGTTGCGCTGAAACGCGCGGGATGTGTCATGCTCAAGCTTGGTATCGAATCGGGCGATCAGGCTGTGCTCGACAGCCTGGAGAAAGGGATCAGTATTGAGACGGCATCCGTTGCCCTGAAGAACCTGAAAAAAGCAGGAATCGCTACCTATGTGTATTTCATCTTCGGCACGCTGGCGGAGACAGAGGCTGAAGCGAGGAAGACCCTTGAATTTACTGTGAAGCACAGCGACTGCATCAGCTTCCTCAACCTTGCGATATTCAATATGCCCGTCTGCGGGGCACACGACCCGGGGATCGAGCTAAGAGGGTTCTATGACGGAGATCTTTCCCTTTACACAGACTTTACCCACCCGGATGGATGGGACAGGAGGCGTGTCCGGCTGTTCCTCGATAATGAATTCAGGAAGCACCCGGCAGTTTCAGCGATCCTGAAAAATGACCCTTCGGTATTTACCTCGAACCACGCCCCGTTTTTTGTGACAGGACATTCAGGACGCAGGGAACGATAAAACCCGAAAAAAGAAAAAGATTAGGGAAGAATAGGGTGTCAGCCCGTTGACTGCGAAGCAACTTATGTATATGCTATGGAAGGATGCCAACGATAATCGTGTAAAAGGAGGCCTCATGCTCGATTTTCTCATATTTGCCTTCATAGGCATTATCTTCTTTCTGCCTGCGTTACGAACGCTGAAGCAAAGGCTGTACAAAAGGGCTGCGATACTCGTACTGTCAGGACTGGCGGCGCTTGCCGGCATCTACATCTGGAGCAACGTCTACCTTACATCGCTCTGGTACGACAACCTCGGATACGCAAGCCGCTATTGGAAGGTGCTCTTTCTCCGGGGGGAGCTCTTTCTCGCCGGTGGATTTGTCGCAACCTCCCTGGGTGCGGCGAATGTCTTTTTCTGGTACCACGGCGCAAAACCTGCAGGGCCATCGACGGTAAGGGACAGCCGCTCGAAGTTCATACTCTTCGTAGCGCTTCTCCTCCAGGTACCGTTGTTCATTGCCGCCGGAACGATAAGCTCTTCTTACTGGACTCAGGCGCTCCTTTTCTTCAATGCCGTACCCTTCGGAAAAGAAGACCCCGTATTTCTGAAAGACATAGGGTTCTACATTTTCAGACTCCCTTTTTTGAATTTCATCGTGGGTTCGCTCAGTAGCCTGTTTTTCTTGTCCCTTTTGCTCGTAGGAGGTCTCTATGTTGTCGAGAATGCCATTTTTCGCACGCTCCCGCGACTTACCTTCGACAACCTTACCCGTGACTCTTTTATCCACCGTCTCATCACACAGATCTCGGCAAATTTCGTCTTCGGCACCTTAGTCTTCATCGCCATGACCATTATCTCCCGGTACGAACTCCTCTATTCCCATCGCGGTGTCGTCTACGGAGCGGGCTGGACCGACCTGCACGCGCAGCTGCCCGCATACAACGTTGCCCTCGTGGCTCTTGCGGGTTGTCTAATCCTTTTCCTCTACGCATCCTTCACGAGTTCTACCAGGCGGACCGTAGGCATCTATCTTGCCAGCGCAGCTCTCCTTGGCGGGATATGGATCGTCGGTCTCCAGATAATCCCCGAGATAATCCAGCACTTCAGGGTAGCGCCGAACGAACTCCCCCTCGAAAAGCCTTACCTGGAACAGAACATAAAGTTCACAAAAGAAGCTTACGGACTCACGAACGTCGCCGAGATAGAGTTTCCCGTCAACCCTTTGCCCAGCGGGGTTCTCGCCCAAAGTGACCTGACTATCATAAACGGCATACGGCTCTGGGCCCCGGACATCCTTAAAGCGGTAAACGACCAGACGCAGTTCATACGCCTCTACTACAATTTTCCCGATGTCGATGTCGACCGCTACATGCTGAACGGGAAGCTTACCCAGCTTATGCTCTCTCTTCGCGAGCTGAACATCGATCGCCTCGCGGCCCAGTCGAGGACTTTTCAGAACGAGACGATGATCTATACCCATGGCTACGGAGATGTGGCCGCTCCGGTAAACAAGTTCACCCATGAAGGGTTGCCCGAATACTACATCAGGGACATCCCGCCGGTTGCGTCCTATCCCGAACTAAAGATAGACCAGCCGCGGATCTACTTCGGCGAAGAGACATACAACCATGTCTACGTAAACACGAAGCTGAAGGAATTCGATTTTCCTAAAGGCGACACCAACGCCCAGAATACCTATGCAGGGAAAGCGGGCGTGAAGATCGACAGCTTTCTGAAGAAACTTGCCATCGCAATCCGGTTCGACGGACTGAGGCTCTTCACTACCCAGGAACTTACCCCGGAAAGCCGCATTCTCTTCATGCGGGACATCAACAGGAGAGTGCGCGCGATCGCACCTTTTCTCTCCTTCGATAACGACATGTACCATGTGATAGCGGAAGGAAAGATCTACTTCATCTGGGACGCTTATACGACTGCAACGACCTACCCGTATTCCCAACCTACCATGGGCAGTGCAAACTATATACGAAACAGCGTGAAGGTAGTGGTCGACGCCTACGAAGGTTCGGTTGACTTTTATGTTGCCGACAAGACCGATCCCGTCATCCGGGCTTACGCAAAAGCATTTCCAGCCCTGTTTAAACCCTTCGACGACATGCCCCAATCCTTGAAGGCGCATGTGAGATACCCCGAGGACCTGCTCACCATCCAGAGCCACATCTATGCGATCTATCACATGGCAGACCCCGGCGTCTTCTATAACCGCGAGGATGCCTGGGAAGTATCCAGGGTCGCAGTAAGGCAAGAGGAAGCGCAGCCCATTCTGCCCTATTACCTGCTCTCGAAGCTGCCCGACTCGGACAGGGAGGAATTTGTCCTGACTCTCCCCTTCTCCCCTTACAGCACTGACAAGAACAGTCCGAGGAACAACATGGTTGCCATGATCATGGCGCGCTGCGACGGCGATAAGTACGGAAAGCTGATGCTCTTCAAATTCCCGAAAGACCGCCAGGTCTACGGCCCGCTCCAGATCGGCATCCGCATCAACCAGGACGAGACGATAAGCAAGGACCTCACTCTCTGGAACCAGCAGGGAAGCCAGGTAAGGTTCGGAAACCTCCTCGCTGTGCCGCTTTCCGGATACCGTATTATGTACGTACAGCCTATCTATATCCAGGCAGCCGTGGGGAAAATGCCCGAGTTGAGAAGAGTCGTGGTAGTGTTCGGCGATCAGCTTGCCTACGGCGCATCCTTTGAAGAAGCCCTCGGCAAATTCTTCCCGCAGATCGCGGGTTCTGCAAGCTTCAGCGCCGTAAAACCCACGGCAACAAAAGAGGAAAAGATTGCAGACAGAAAAGACCTCGTTGCCGCTGCGGCTAAAGCCTTCGAAAACTACCGGAACCTTATGGGCAAAGGGAAGTATAAAGAAGCAGGACAGGCCCTCGAGGAACTCGGCAGGATTCTCAACCAGATGAAATAACCACTCCCTTCTTTATTTCGGGGTATACTCCGCAGATTCGGTTCAGCGCCTCATGCAGGGTTCTGCCTTGGATTCGAAAGACTTATACAGTCCTTTTTTAGGTATTATTCAGTTTAATCCAATATTTCAAGAACACAACGCTTTTCGAGCTTAGCACCGGCAGCACTCAGTATTGTTCTCATTGCTCGTGCTGTATTTCCCTGCTTTCCGATAACCTTCCCAATATCACTTGTAGCAACACGCAATTCAAAAATAGCGGTTCTTTCTCCGTTTACCTCGGCCACTACAACCTCCTCCGGCTTATCTACCAGAGACTTCGCCATTAGTTCAACAAGTGCTTTCATATCCACCTCCATAAGCATTCGGGCTGTTTTTTTGCAGACCCATTATTTTCAAGAGTTTCTTCACATCAATCTCTATGTTTATTCAAATATCAGGTACGTTTCTTAAATCTTAGAGCCTTTATCCTTATCTTTCTTGCCTCTCTTTGCTTCCGTAGCCATGTAGCGTTTATTGGGATATTGCCTCAGCTACAGTAAGTGTTTTTCACATTAATACCTTACCATTAAGGCTAAATATGAAAAAATAAATGTTTGTTAATTTGGGGAGACTGCTAAAAGGTGAGTTTTGTGGAATGAAATATATTTATCAGTGTCCCTGTTCAACTGTTTCTTCTCTTCCTCTGTTACTGATCATAACACATTTAAGCATATGTTCTTGTAATAGCTAATTCTTGTCGCAGTAAAATGTCACAGCATGTCACAGTATCTTGTCACAGCAAGACATAGTGCCTTGTTGATTTTTGGTGTTATCGTGAATTTCGGGTTAAATGGCATTTTTAGCCTCTCTCCAGTTGGATTTAAATTCCACGTTCTGGGATTCAACTGATTTTAAAGCCATCTTTTCTTGCTCTCCCGGTATAATCTTTTCGGCTGCCCTTCTTCATAACTGATAATGGGATGTGTTGTACCACTTTTTCCTTAATATAGACTGCCCATCTTTAAAAATGACAACCTAATTGACAACTTAATCGCCAACCGCTTAGATAAGCTCATAATGAGCAGCACTGATAACAGCTTCCCGCCGGAGTGAAACCTCCCATTTCGGAATAAAAGGAGAATTCAGTACGAGTTCCCTTGCTGCGGCTATCTGAGTAAGATCGCCGACAATTTTGTCGGTATACCGAAAATTCGGTTTAAACATCTCCCGCCTCGTCCCGCCAGCTGGATTCAAATTCCACGTTCCGGGATTCAACTGATTTTAAAGACATATTTCCTTTCTCTTTTTTAAAAAGCGACCCGTGACACTATCAATCTGACTCAAGCAATCCTTATCCCGAAAATTATCACCCATTCAATTTAGAAACCGATGAAATCGGTCCTTTAAATTTTACATCTTCAAACTGTTCAAAGTGTACCTTTCCGCAATCAATTTTCATTTGCTCGCTTCGTCTCAATTCCTGTCCTTCACCTTTTGTCTCCGCCACGAAATAGATTTTCTTTTCGCTCTTGAAGACTATCGCCCAATCGGGGTTATAGGTGCCTATGGGGGTATTTATCTTGAACCAAAAAGGAAGTTTGAAAAAGAACTCGATATTCTCACTGCTCTCACAATCTTTGGCAAACTGATTTTCAACAGATGAATCAAGCGGAATGTAATTTTCATAAATGGTCTTGCCCGCGTTATTTACCGTAAAGGTAAACCGGTCAAGGTATATTTCAAGCTCATTGTCTTCAAACAATGCCATTTCATAAATCTTGTTCCCGATTTTCTCATATTTGATGCCGTCCACCATCAACCCACATAGCACCGCTTTGATAACACTTACAGCATTATCCATAAAGAACTGCGGGTTGAGCAGCACTTCACTTAATCTCTCTGATTTTTTGAGTATTTTTAGAATGGTATGCCGCGTCAACTCGGTCTTTGACTGAATATAAGTCAGCATATCGGGCATTTCAAACCTTAATCCGTAATCATCATTGATGCTGTCGCTTACCAAAAGCCCGTCAACGCCTTCCTGAGTTATCAAGACCTTTTTCTTGGTTGACTTAATGGAGGGCTTTTTCGTTTCCGGCATGTTCTTCACTGCCTTTGCAGACATGGCAATCAATTCATCTGTTTTGTAATCAACGCTGTATCGGGTATGGAATTGTATTTTCTCCCAAATCTGCAGGAATTTCGGGTCTGCCTCAAAGCCCTTGCGGAAATTGACTTTCTGCCTGTCGCCTCTGTTCTTTACCCTTCCTGAGAAATCCACTCCGCAGTCTTCCTGTATTTCATTCTGCAATGCCTTGGCAAAATCTTCGTAGCGTTCATTGGCAACAACGGTCAGTTTGTTGATGTTGCGGTCAAATATCCGCTCGCCGTCTTGATTCACCGATAAGCGTAAGCCCCGTCCTATTTCTTGCCTCTTTTTGATCTCTGATTTGGTCTCGTTCAAAGTGCATATCTGAAACACATTCGGGCTGTCCCAGCCCTCCCGCAATGCTGAATGGCTGAATATAAAGCGAAGAGGTATATCAGGGTCAAGAAGTTTTTCTTTGTCCTGCATTATCAGTTTGTAGGTGTCGTAATCCGCCTGACTCTCGCCTTCGGTATCTTTCACTTTTCCCTTGCTGTCCTGCGAGAAATAGCCGTTGTGAACATCGTGGGCATCGTAGGGCAACAGACCGCTATAAGCGGGTTTGGCAATCTCCTGCCGATATATCTCTTCAAACCATCCGGCAAACTTGCCTTTTGCAGGATTGCCGTTTGTGTCATACTCCCTGTAATTCTTAACCTTGTCGATGAAAAACAGCGAAAGGACTTTAATGCCTTTGCCCTTATAAAACTTTTCTTTTTTGAAGTGTTCTTCAACGGTTCGGCGGAGCATATACCTCATTACTTCATCATTCATTCCGCCCCGCATTTCACCTACTGAAAGCATTAGACCGTTAGTGAGAGTGATAGTACTGTTGCCAGCGTCAATTTCATCAATAATAAACCCGTCTTTGTAAATCTCCCGTTGTTTGCTGAGCTTGTAAATATCGTCACCGGTCTTGACGGTGACGGCTTTTTTCACCACTCCTTTATCTGTGTTGCAATCAATCTTGATTTTCGCGGTGATTTTGGTTTTGGTTGCATTTATACTCTCCAACTGAATGAATGCCTCATTCATGGCATTCTCGCTTATTACAGAGTCAACCTCTATCTGTTTCACCAGTCCCAAATCATAAGCCTTTACCGGATTGAGGGAATATACTAGATTGTAAAGGTTGGTGTGGGTGGCGGAATAGCGAAGGGTACAAAGCGGACTGAGGTTTTCAATCGCTTTTTTACGTATATCCGTTTCCATATTCTGCGGTTCATCAACAATTACAATCGGATTGGCGCTCTGGAGGAATTCAATAGGCTTTTTGCCTGTGAGCTTGTCATTGGACTTGTTGATGATGTTTTCGTCTTTGGCAAAGGCATCAATGTTTATAACCAATATCTGAATGGCATTGCCGGCAGCAAAGCCTCTTAGATTGGAGACCTTCTTGCTGTCATACACATCATAATTGATCTGAGCCTTGTCATAAAGGGTCTGAAAATGTTCGTGGGTAATTTGGAGGTTTTTCAAAACGCCTTCACGAATGGCAATTGACGGAACAACTATCACAAACTTTTTAAAACCGTAGAGCTTGCTTAATTCATAGATGGTCCGCAGATACACATAGGTCTTGCCCGTGCCCGTTTCCATCTCTACAGAGAAATTCATCCCCTGCAATGCTTTGTTCTCAGTCTTTATTTCGTGATGCTGCTGGATGCTCTTTACATTCTCCCAAACCTGTTCTTCAGTCAATGTCAGTCTGTTTCCCACACCGTTCTCAGAAAGCAATGCGCCAGTTTGGGTCAATGAAAATTCAAAATCACCGCTGCTCAAAGGCTGCCCTTCAAATAAATCGGTAACGGCCCTGATGGCCTCTATCTGGTATTCCTGATTGCTGTCAAAGTGGAGTTTCATGAATTTTATAACAACGCTCCCCTAAAGGCTTCCCCTGCTTCCGTTATCTGATATTTTTCGTTTTCTTGCGTATCTCAGACCATGTTGAAGAACATGGAATAAAAAAGCAGACAAGCTTATGATCCTTCTGTGCTAAATCATAAGCGACCTTTTCATTTCCGAACTTATCGCTCAAGCATTTTAACTCGTCCTCAAAGACATCCGATATGCGCTTTATGAAAATAAGCGGCAAAATATAGTCCTTAAACTTCGGCGTGTCTACCGCACCGCGAATACTGCACGCCGCATCCCACAACCACGACTCAAGTGTTTTTATGCCGAGCATAAATTACCTCAATTTTTATATCCACTTACAGCGACAGCTGCGTAACTATTAACTTCTTTAGATAGAAGCTTCTCTTTCCTTCTATGGGCTCCCCATTTCTCCAAATCCCTGCTATAAAAATCAAATCCGTGCCTTATCATGATATTCTGTTGCCTAACTTTTTTTCTAAAAAGCTTTATTTGCCTATCTGTCCATTTGGAGTGAATAAAATAATCATCTCTTGTTTGCTCCTTGCGGGGATTGTAATTGTCATATGTTTGATTTAAAGGCCTATATCTGCAATCAGCAATCTGCACTCCCCAGCTCTTGCATTGTTTAAGCTTTTTCAGCATTTCGTAATAATCTTGCTCAAAATTGTAGATCATAAAAACATAAATATCTTTTGCTGGATAGCCAGATTCAACAAGCATGTCAATCTGCTTTTTTATCATGCTCCGTTGCTTATAGCCATGGTCCCACGCAATTCTGGGATTCAAAAATCTTGCCTGCTTAAGCAACTTGGCGACCTCGGAACTAAGTAGCCTTCCATCTATCCCGCACTGGCTTTCAGAATACACAACCCTACCGTTATGCTTCGCATTTCTCAATTCTTCTAGAATGTCCTTGATATAAGGATTTGCCAAGAGATTATTATCGTAAAAGATGATCCTATTGCTACAAATCTCATCTTTTATGCTTTTCTTGGATGTAAATTGCGGCTCTATTTTCCAAGTGCCGCAAAATTTGCATTTCCGCATACACCCTCTGCTTGTATGCACAATTTGATAATCTACTTCTACAAGGTCATAAGCTGGCTTGAATTTTTCTGCTCTGTTGTCAACACCAATAAATACCTCATCGCATCCCGATTGCTTACAGTGTTCTGGCATTAATGAGGCGTATATCCCGCCAACAATCACTTTGGCATTCGGATATGTTCCCTTATAGAAGTTCACACTGTCCCATACATCATTTGACCAATATGTAAAAAGAGAGGTTATCTTTACTTGACCGGGTACAAAATCAGAAAAATACTGATTGCCTCTAACTAATTTAATTTCATCTCCCTTATCCCTATGGTAACTTGCCAGCTTCAATAAACCTATCGGCAAGAAATCCCTGTGGTTCTTGCTCTTTGGCGGAATAGGGAAATTGGGTTCAACCAATAAAACTTTCATATGTTCTCCACTTAATTTCACTGTAATTGTTGCGCATATTGCACTAAATCTGTGTTTGATTGTCTTATTTCTGGCGTTATCGATGTATTGTCTATTGTTATAGCGTTGTTCAGTTGAACAATTTTTAGCACATTATTGATGTAGTTTTCATCCCTTACAGAGAGAGTTCGCCGATTTCGGCGCGTGAATTTAAATACAAATTTAGTTATGTAATAATCGCCCGTTTCGCGGTTATGTCGGAGGTATTTTGCTCGCTTTCTTACTTCTACATCACAATGGCTTTGAGATAGATGACAGATGATTTTGGGAATACTTATTAATATAAAATCAACAAACTTTTGGTTGGCAAAAGTTCTGGTGTCTGGAATCAGAGCGTTTATCTGTCGTGTAAAATTAGCATTCGTCCTGTTTGTTTCTATGTTTTGAATAAGCTGTTCTTTTGCCTGAGGATTTGTTTCGCCATCCAAGGCTTTCATTGTAAGAAATATTATAAAGGGCTGCTGATTATTAGAAGTATGTTTACTTATTATTTTCTCAATCGCTTGAAACGTCTCAGAAAAAGGTGGCTGGTTATCAGGAAAACATGTACCACAGAAATCTAAGTTATAAATATCATAGGGAAAACCATCCCAAAACTCCTCTTGGTCATCAAGAACTAATCTTTCAAAATTATCTTTCTTTCCTATAGTATTTCCCAGTAATCGCTTTGCGTCTGAATAGGACTTTGAATTATTATCACAAAATCGCACATCAGGGAAGCCTCGCATGTCTTTTTGGATGATACCCTCTTTTTCAAAAAAGAAAATGTCATATGCCCACTTGCCGGGAAGTGTAAAATATCTAAGAGGCTTATGCTTATTTTGCCTTAAAGATTTTGCTTCTGGTAACCATAGGGTGCATCTTGCCGCATGCTTTATTAAGCCACTAAAGTCAGCGTACGAATCTACTGTTTTTTCATTTATTTTCTTTATGTCACTTTTAACGTGGCGCGTCATTTTTATTTCCCATAGCTAAATATTTTCAAAATATTTTTTTCAAATGAGTCCATATCCTTAGAAATTTCTTTTGCCCCTATCATAGCTAACACTATTTTTTCTTGAAAAAGTCGTTTCTTTTCATTCTTAGCCCAGAAAGAATTTTCGAAGAAAGTAAGTTTTCCATCTTTTTTGTTAAATTTATAAGGGTATTCAAAGGATTTTAACTGTCTCTCTAACTTGATATCTAAGGCCAACTTATCTTTTATTGAGGCAATAACATTCATCAATTCTTCTTCCGATTGTTTTTTGTGAACCTTACCCCGCCTTTCCTTTGAACGCTTCCTTATATCTTTAAAAACACCCTCTTGCCCCCCCAAATAATTCCATAAGAATTTTTGAAGTTTAAGAAAATGCGGATGCGCTTCATTAAAACTATTTCTATCGATATTGAGAGCTTCCTCAAGTCCATTTTCTACAAAAATCTCTCCCGTAAGCTGATTGAACATCGGCCCTTCTGCTTTGGGATAATGTAAAAAAGTTCTATCATATCCTCCAATCGCTACATCTTTTATGCGAATTAGAATGCCCTGCAATTCAGGAGGGAGGATTTTTTTTCTTTGGTGAAACAGATATCCAGTAAAGACAAGTTTAGAAATGCTATCTTTTTCTTGAAAGGAAATGTAGGGGTATATTTTGTAATCGCTATTTTTTTTATTTAAACTATTGTCTGTTGGAAAGAGAATCGGCTTTCTCATCTCAAAACCATCAACGAATACTTTAAAATTGTACCCTTTTAATCTTTTTATATCTGAATGGATAATCTCATTGTCAGGTAAAGGCCCACTGTCCATGTATTCAACTGGACAAAGTATTCCCAACTCCCAGATTAATTGGTCATATTGAGATAACTCATTAAAAATTTTCTTTTTTATGCTTTCGATAAATTTGATTAGGGTATCGCTTTTAGCTGCTTTCTCTGTAATTTTAAATATCATTTTATTCTCTTCTTGTACTAGTTTAGAACGAAAACCCTCTTTTAATTCTTCCATGATAATCTTGGTGTAATGAGTATCTTTTCCAAGCTCATCTTCTAGGTCTTCTTCTATCTGACACTTTCCTAAACTAATATCTCCTTCGCCATTCGTATAGCTTTTCTCTTTCTCTACATCCTCGAACTGTTTTAAATCGATTGTTGCCTGAAAATAATTTTTCTCCCCTTTTTTCTTAGAAATAACTGTAAATTTAGTGCAAATCTGGGCAACAGCTAAAAAACCGATCCCAATCTTTCCTATAATTGGCCGACCAATACTACTAACATTAGCTCCACCTGCACGTTTTCTGCTAGAACCAATAATGTTGATAATTTTCTCAAAATCTTTAGCGGAAATCCCGTCCCCATCATCTTCGCATGTAAAAACATCAAAATAAGGGGCATTCGTCGATATGACTACCTTATGAGCAGAGGCATCAAACGCATTACTAACCAATTCTTTCAAGGCATTTGCTGGGGTCCTATAGATTCCGGAACTAATATCTGCAAGGATTTTTTTAGAAACATTAATTGAAATGTCACGCATCTATCATCACCTCCGTTTTCTTACTGAAGCTATATACGAAAATTTAACATGTTCTACTAACTTTATTTCTTAGCGTTTTCTATAATCTATTAGTCCTCGCACGGACAAACGCCTTTAAAGCCTCCGGCTTAATTTTACTTCCCATCTTCATTCCTCTTCCGATTTGCCGATCAATCCCTTTGCATCTTTTTCTTCCAGTTCCAGTTTAGGAGCAGCGCTTTTTACACGCTTTTCGACCTGTTTGATATGCTCTGCAGGGGGAAGCTGTTCAGGTGGTGTCCCGCCGATTCGTTTAATTGCTTCTCTAACTTCTTTGCCGACACTTTCATGAGTCTTTATAGCTGATTGCTGGTCTTTCACCCGTTCACGAGCAAGTTTATCGCGAGTCTGTGTCATACGAAACTGGTTTGCCGCTAACTCCGTGGTATCCATGCGGTCCATGAGATTTTCTTTTTCAGGTATTCTCTTCTGTTTCTTTATCGCATCCCTGCCAAGCCCTCCATACATGCCTTTATATCCGGCATCATGGAAGACCCCGAACATCCTGTCATGCACTCCTGCATCACGTGCCGCGCCTGACAATGCCTTGAATTCTTCAGATGTCTGCTTACGAAGTTCCAAACGTTCAATATCAGCAGCGATTGCGTCAGTGATTTCCTGCCTGCGAGCTTGAATTGCAAAATACTTCTGAGCATTGGCAATTTCGGGCTTACGTGGATCACCGTTTTGGGCGATAAGATAACAGGCAAAACGTGACAGATGATAATCCATGACCTCTCGAGAGCTTCCTGACCCAATATCAACCATTTTGCCAACGCCGGCAAAATGGTTTGCAGGGATATTCCCTGATTGTTTGCAAGAGGTTAGAGCCCTATTAATTGCATCTTCAAATCGCCTCCATTGCGTATATCCTAAAAGAGGCTGAATTTCCCGCGCGCTCCAATATTCTGCACCATATTCATTTACTTTCTTCAAGTTTTCAAAAGATGTGCTTCCCATTGGTACTAAATTTTTATCTGACATGCCACCTCCTGAAATATGGCGTCAAAATTATATGATCACTGCTCATATCGTTTTAAAATCAATCCCTGCATCACGCATCTGCAGGACTGTATTGGTTTTAAGTTGGTCGTTACCAGTGAACAAGCTATCGAGGGTGATGACCTTTTGCGGCTTGTCGGCTATGATTTGTTCTATCAGTTTTTCATTCACTGCATCCAGGGCAATAATGAGTTCGTTGTCGATGCTGTAATATCCTATACTGTCATTGCGAGGGTTCGTAGAGCCCGAAGCAATCTTTTTACTTTGAGATTGCTTCGCTCCGCTCGCAATGACATATTCCACATGGGAAGTGAGTTCATATCCTGCCTTGAGCATAAGCTCATACAGCATATTTTGCTTTTCGGCTCCGGGCCGGATGGGGTTGGTGAAGGCATCAAGCTGTTGTACCAGTTTTTCTTCGCTGTCTATTTCAGCACCTCTCCAGATTTTGAAACTGGAGAGCGAAAGCTTGAATACTTTGAAACCTAAATCCAGCTTGCCCTTAGCAAACAAAACAGGCTTTTCCGCCTGCTCTTTTTCAATTTTCTGAATCACTCTGCTGATACGCTCTTTGGCAATATCGGCTATGGTTTTATAGCCTGCTTTGTAGGCTTCGCTGTTTTCATCAGAAGGTTCAGGCATTTGCACCAAAATAAATTTTCGGTTGATATTGTCAACCTTATTTTTATCAATAACTGCGTGTGCTGTAGATGCAGAGCCACCAAAAAAATCAAGAACAATATCTCCATTTTTATTGGCACAAATTCCTAACAGATACTTTTCTAAACTGCTTGGTTTAGGAAAATCAAAGTATTTACCTCCAAAAATTTCAATTATTTCATCACTACCCGTTTTGGTGTTGCCAACAGAATCAGGCAGAACAGTTTTTGGATGTATTGTTCCCCTTTCTTTTTCATACCAAAGTATTCCAGCAGAATTGAAATAAAACCTTTTTACTCGTTGTTCTTTTGAATCAAAAGTTTCCTTGCCAGAAAGCCAAGACAAAACTTGATTCTTCATTGCCCATCCTGCTTTTATAGTAACAGGTTCTTCAAGCTTTCCATTTTTGAAAATTAACTTGCCTGTAATTATCTGTTTTTCATTCCCACCTATCTCACCTTCAAACACTGCATTGTCACCTTCATAATCTATTCCTTTAGGGAAAGTAATTTCACTTGCTGGATTAGCCTTTGATATAACCTTTAACGCTCCGTGTTTAATACTACCGCCAGTTAAATCCTCGAAGTATTTCAACCCATCTTTACTCTTTGTATATGCCAAAATATACTCATGTGACCGAGTAAAATGACCTGCTTGTGTTCCACTTCGAAGATTCCAGATTAATCCCGCTAAAAAATTCTCTTCCCCAAATATCTCATTCATAACCATCCGGAGGTTATGAACCTCATTATCGTCAATGTGAACGAAGATTACGCCGTCATCACGCAATAGGTTTTTGGCAAGGAACAGACGGGGATACATCATGCTGAGCCAGTTGCTGTGAAAGTGTCCGCTGTCTTTGCTGTTCTTGCGGAACAGGCCTTCTTTCATCAGAAAGCCTTCTTCATCCTTATCGCCGATGCGCTTCAGGTAGTCCTCTTTTTTCTCGCTGAATTTATCGGGGTAAATAAAGCTGTCGCTGCCTGTGTTGTAAGGCGGGTCTATACAAACTACTTTGACTTTACCATAATATGCCTTTTGCAGTGCCTTCAGCACTTCCAGGTTTTCGCCCTCAATGAAGAGGTTTTCCGTTGTGTCAAAGTTGACGGATTCTTCCGGCGCGGGTTTCAACGTGGCTGTGGTGGGCTGTTGCAAAACTCTAAAGGCATCGCTCTTGCCTGCCCAATTCAATACGTAACGTTCATTGGCAAAGTTGATGTCATCCCCAAAAGCCGCTTTCAGTTTCTCCCAATCCAGTTGGTCCTCAGTAAAGAGTTCAGGAAAAAGCTCTTTCAGCCTTTGCAGCCTGTCTTGCTTAATGTCGAATGATTCTCCGTTCATCAATTCCCTCTTCTTAGACTAAAACAGTATATGTTATCAAAAATGCTGGGCATACTCATATTTCTTTGGCTTTGACGTGTCATAAGAGGCAAGTCCTGCCGGAACAACATTCTTCCTTGTCTCGGTTTTAAGCCTGTAGGCTTCTACGTCTTCACCGCCAGAGTCTTTTCTCTTTCTCCCCTTCGCCATATCGCTCCTTATCAAGGCTGAATATTGTGATAAGTATAAAATAGGTTCGTTTAAAAATAATTCTCATCTGCTCACAGCCCTGCTTTTTTCTTTGACTATTCATATGACTTCAAGACGCTGCGGTTTAGCCATGCCGTTTCCTCATCTTTATAGAATGTTTCTTTAAACCGGTCGGCCCCTCGTCAACCTGAGACTTAAAGCCGATACGCCTCTTCGGTTTTTCAGGGACCTCCACAAGTTTTCGTATCGCATCAAAGACAATCTTGAACTGTGCATCGTATTTCTTCTCCATTGCATCAAGCTTACGGGCAAGGTCTTTATGTGTAGCCAGCAACTCGCGGAGTTTTGTAAATGTACGCATGATTTGGATATTAACCTCAATTGCTCTTTCACTATTGAGCACACTCGAAAGCATGGCAACTCCGTTTTCGGTAAAAACGTAAGGCAAATATTTGATATTTAATCCTCTCTTCAAGATCACAAATTGTGATCTTGAAAGCGCTACGGCTTCTTCATTCGTAAGCCGGAACATAAAGTCCTCCGGGAAACGGTTGATATTTCTTTTCACTGCCTGGTTAAATGCCCGTGTTTCAACGCCGTACAATTTCGCCAGGTCCCTATCAATCATGACTTTATGCCCTCGGATCACGAGGATTTTCCCTTCAATTACCTCAACAGGAATAACTGCATTCATTTATCCCTCCGCTTTCATAATAGAAAGTATTTATCTGCCGTTCCAACGGGCGGGTACTCCAGTTTCCGGCAATGCATTCCTCAATATGGAAATTTCTTACTGACTCCTTCTCAACCCGCATCAGTAAACGATAATGCGTCCAGTTCAATTGGCTACGCAGTGCGTCGCTAATTGGAAATGCCATGTAAAACTGTCGCATATTTTTTACATTGGAATAATCAAAGCCTTTCCCAAAATCTTTAGTTAAGCGCTGAGAAAGATTTTTTAACAGGTATTCCCCATATTCTGCTTTCGCCTTGCCCCTTTGCTCTTCTTCAACAATAACCTTGCCGATATGCCAGTATGCCTGAACCATCGCAAAATTTACAGCCCGGTAGGCGCCGCTTCTTGCAGTCTCAAGAATCTCCCTGACGCGTCTGTATATTGATTCTACTGTCTTCGTGTCTTCTATCTGCTTTTGCATATTAAAGCTTTTGTAAAAATTCCCTTATTAGTTCTATCATGGATATGGAGTGATAAGGTGGGAACTTCAAAAGATGTGTTTTCTGCTTTTCCAGTCCATACAAGCTGAGGGTCAAGATGGGGATCATATTCATACTTCTTAGGTTTTGAGGTTAAGGTATCATAAGAGGCAAGTCCTGCCGGAACAACATTCTTACGAGTTTCTGTTTCATGTCTATAGGCTTCTACATCTTCTTCCTTTTTCTTTGCCCTCCTTGCCAAGGTAACCCCCCTTTTATTCATATAGATATTAATACCATTGGTATTAATATGCAATCATTTCTGAGATTTGTCGATTGCCTAAATGAGTAGTATAGGCTTGTAGATAGGTTTAAAGGGAAATGATAGGGGAGGGGCCCAAAAGGCTTAGTGGGGCATGCCGAAATCTAACTTCTGCTACTTTTGCCTCCGCATACTGTCTATTTCGGTAACTTGACTATTATGACTACTTAGACTATAATGAATTTAATTAGATTCAAAAAAGGAGGGTGATCTTATGAAAGCCATGAGCCTTGCAGATGCAAAAGCAAAACTGTCTCAGGTCGTTACTGATGCCGAGTATAAAAAAGAGCGCACAGTAATATCAAAACACAATAAGCCTGCTGCCGTAGTCATTGGATATGACGAGTACAGGAAGCTCGAAACCTTGGAAGACATATACGAATCCAGGCTGCTTGAAGAGTCTTTAAAAAAGGGGAAGTTTGTTTCCCTTGAAGACGCAGCAAAGAGATTGAAAATTGAGCTATAAGCTCGACATTTCAGAGGATGCTCTTTCAAAGCTCGAAGACTTTGGAATGTCAGATGCGAAGCTCCTGAGACAGATCTTTATTAAGATCCTCTCTCTCAGGAGAAACCCAAAACCTCAGGACTGCAAAGAGCTACAGAATTTCACGTATGCAGGCTTTAAAGGGTTTCGCGTGGACCAGGGAGAATATCGCATTATCTACGTGGTGGACGAAAAGAACAAGACGATAAAAGTCGGCCATATTCTCAATCGAAACGAGGGCTATAAAGAGCTGAAGCATAAAAAGGGCTGAAGCAGGGTCAAATTAGGAAATATTCAAGATACTCTATCCCGGTTCCTCTGTCTTTGCTTCAATTGTTTCAAAGAAATTTTCAGTAGTTGAAAATAAAACCTCTCTTTTTTTATTAGTGCCTTTTGGATGTTCAGGATATCTGTGTCATAGCGACACTAAGCGTATAATAGCTTATAATACTAATAGCTTAAGGAGGTGATGCGTACTAAAGCTCAACGAGCTCTGCTATCTTATTGCTTTGAATGCTTATTACAGAGATAAATATGCACAATAAAAAACCGGATGAACTCATACATGAAGGTCTTAAAGAATTAGGGTTGCCTCCCTTAAATGTGTATGTCCATGCCTTCATGACATATCTCACCGAACTCAAGAAATGGAATAAGGCATATAACCTCACCGGCCTCAAGAACGACGAAGACATCATTATTAAACATTTTCTCGATTCTTTACTTTATTTAAAGGTTATGCCGGATGGTGAAATAAAGGTTGCTGATGTAGGGAGTGGAGCGGGTTTCCCGGGCATACCGATAAAGATCATCCGTCCCGAAACAGGAATGTATCTCATTGAGTCATCCGGGAAAAAGTCTGCATTTCTCAGACATATAATAAGAGAACTTGAGCTTAAAAAGATTGAAGTTATAGAAAAGAGAATTGAAGAGATAAAGGTGAATCAGGAGTTATCATTACCTGTAGATATTGCAGTTACAAGGGCACTATTTAGCATTAAGGATTTTATAAAAAAGGCATCTCATATTGTTAAGCAAGGAGGAATACTTATCCTGAATAAAGGGCCAAAGGTAAAAGAAGAACTCAAGATAATTAAAGATATAAAATATGAGATTGTAACCGTTAACCTCCCTCTCAGTGATATAAAACGGAATATTGTTATAGTTAACCTATAAAAAAAGTCGTGTGGAACTTATATGGATAATTCCAAATCATGATATCTTAGTCTTCTACAATGTAGTCTTTTAACTTATCTTTAAGAGAATCAGGCCAAACCTCTTCAAATAAAAATGCATCAACTTCCTCTTTAGTAAGGGTTTGCTTGATTTC
>Ga0315282_10006847_pt1 | contig 18934 bp, 16 predicted proteins | sample YL17G07_20_MG_FD_203693 | JGI IMG/M metagenome (GOLD analysis project Ga0315282, IMG submission 203693) | Sediment microbial communities from Yellowstone Lake, YNP, Wyoming, USA - YL17G07_20 | ecosystem: Environmental > Aquatic > Freshwater > Lake > Sediment | place: USA: Wyoming | collected...
TACGTGGGAGAAGGTACTACACGCGCTGCAACCGTGGCTGGTGCGGCTAGTCGGACAATGCCCCTGCTGCAAGACACGATTTCCCCAACAGCCCCTTGATTCTACATAACAAAGTAATACTAGGACGACGAAGGTGAACGGTCTGGTGTGGGCGACAGCCGGTGCGCAGAAGGCCGCCAGGAGACCGCAAGCAATGGTCAGACGTCTAAACATGATTCAGGTTAGCGGACGGACGACGCCGGGTCAATCCGGGGACTAACGTGTGATGACCAGGGGATGAGCCGGGGACCAGTCGCTTCTGTGGTGTGCTTCGTCGCTCGCCCGCGCCTTGACGGCGAAGGTCCCGGTATCATGCCAGTCGTGGAGTACGCGCGCAGTGCTGCCGGACGCATACCCGGGCGCTTCCTGCGATGAGCCGTCGCCCCAGTCGAACTCGTAGGCGATGATGTCGCCTTCAGGGTCGGTCGTAACCGCGGAAAACTCTCCGGCTTCATCCGGCGACAGCGTATCAGGCCCGGCTACCGAGCCGGGCGCGAACGGCGGCAGGTTGATGACGTATACCGGCTTCGGAGCCGACCAGTCAGAAAGCCGGCCGCTCTCATCCATTGCCCGGCAGAGCACGTCGAACAGACCGGTGTCGGCCCAGGCATGCGCCAAGCCGACCGTATCGCCAGACCGGATGGCCGGGCCGGTGTCGTAAGACTGGTCACTCCAGTTGACGACATAACTGACGCGTTCGGGTTTGTTGGTCTGCCCGCAGAAGGAGAACCGCCCTGTGTCACGCTGGGCCAACGTGTCCGGGCCCATAGGTTTCGCCGGCACGCTCGGTGTCGACCTGGCGCAGAAAAGCAGGAGCGCCGTGACGAACGGCGCTCCTGCCAAGAAACTACGCGGCGGAACCCTGCGTTCCGGCATCGCGTACAGATTCAGCGGCTACTTCCTTGTACCGTACTTGCCCGTGTGCCTGATGTCGTGATGGAACATCGGCCACTGGGTTGAGGCCAGCGAGCCGCCGCTGCCTCCCCCGGCAACCGCGAACACGCCGGTTGATGCACAGACGTAGATGATGCCGTACTGGTCAACCATCGGCGAGGACTGTGAATCGAAGGTGAACGGCCGCGGCCGGTGACCGCTGCTGCCCTTGGCCGGCGGGATGACGAGGTCGACGCTCCACGTGCTGCCATCCGGATTGACCGCCCAGAGATCATCATCATCGTCAACCATATAGAATACGCCGTCCGCACACAGGCATGGAGTCGAGGATATCCCGTAAGTGCTTACCTGTCTGGTCCACACCGTGTCGCCGGTCGCCGGGTTCAGCCGGTAGAGCTTGCCGTCGTCAGCGGCGAAGTAGATGTCTCCTTCGAGGCCGATGATCGGTGAGGAATAGATCGCGGAGGGCGTGTCGCCCGGAGTCGTGTAGGTCCACAGGGTGTCTCCATCCTTGATGGCATAGAGCCGGCCCGCATCGGAACCCACGTAGACCGTGCCGTTCGAAGAAATCGCCGGCGAAGAGGTCATGCCAATGGCGCTACTGGTCTGCACGGTCCAGTTGACCGAGCCCGATGGCGAGAACGAGGTTACGTAGCCCGAATCATCGACGACAATGATGTTGCCGCTCGGGTCCATGGCAGGCGAAGCGACGAGTTCGTTGTGCACCGGACGGCTCCAAGGTTCGGTCCAACCGCTGCCGTTGTCGACCAGCTTGTGGATGCGCCAGTCTTCACCACCGAAGTAGATGGCGTTGCCGTCAACAATCGGAGTCGTGGCGATATCGTTATCGGAGAGAGTATCGGGATAGCGCCACGCGGTCTCGCCCGCCGGCGTGAACGCATAGAGGCCGCCGTTGTCGCAGCCGACGTAAAACCTGCCGTTCGCGCCGATGGAGGGCGACGAGTGGAACGGGTCCAAGTCCGTTTGGCTTACCTGGTCAGCGCTCGACTGGTATGCGTCGATGAAATACACGATACCTCCGAGGCTTCCTACGAGGATGCCTGGATAGTCCTGACCCTGGGATGTCACGAGGCCCATGGCGGGCGAGGCGACGAAGTCGTCGTCCCAACGCCAAATGATGGTCCCTTCGTTGACGGTGCTGAACGTATCCACGCCCAGGGTTGCATTTGCCAGTCCGAACTGGTCGATCGCCTTGACCCGCATTACATACGTTGCGGTGTCACCGGTCGGCCGGAATGTGCCCATGCCGTAGAGGCCCGTTGGCGTGAGCGCGGAGACGGATGAATCGCCGGTACCCCAGTAGAAAATGTAGCGGATGCTGTCGCCCTGCAGGTCATCGGCTCTGGCGTAGAACCGATAGGTCGGGCCATCAGCGATGCCGCGGCGCGGGTTAGCCGACCGAACGAAGACGGGCGTTCCGGGCGCAGTATTGACGGCGTCAATGTAGATGCTCTCCGCGGGCGAGGTGTCTGACATTGCGCTCTTGACGTCGACCGCCATGGCGCGGACGAATTTCGAACCGCGACTCGAGTAGGCATGGGAATCACGGGCCGTGCCGCCGCTGGGGATCTTCGCGCTGGTTGTGACGTTCCCGTCACCCCAGAAGAACTTGATCCACAGGGAATCGGCGTCCGGGTCCGTGGACGATGCCGCGGCATGGACGAGGGAGTCAATCCAGCGCGGGCCGCTCATGACCGGTTTCAGCGGCGTGCTGGGTGGGCGGTTGACCGTGTCCAGGACGTGAACCAGCAGCGAATCCGACCAGTCGGCGCTGTAGTTACCCTTGTCGTCCTTAGCCTTGACCCGAATGGCATAGTAACCGGTTTCGGCCCAGGCGTGGGATTTCCTGACCGTATCGCCCGACGCAAACAGATCGGTCGTGTCCTGCTTACCGTCGCGCCAGTTGAAGATGTAGAGGACCTTGTCCTTGTTCGGGTCGGTGGTAACCGACTTGTAGGTCGCGGTGTCATTCAACAGCACCGTTTCCGGACCGGCGGGTTGGGTCGGAATCCGTGGCGGCTTGTTCTTGCAGCCCGTCGTCATGACGAGAGCGGCAAGCACTATCACCAAAGGCAGACTTCTACGCATGCTTCCTCCTAAATTGAAGCTTTTGAGTGGCAATTCGGCATAGAAAGTAACCAATTCAGGCGCCAGAGTCAATAGCGGCTGGTTTGGCGGCCGGTCCGCCATCATTGATAGCCAGCTATCGAGCCGTACGAGTACGCCTCATTGAAAGTGCTCCACGAGTTCTGCGGCCGCGACCCGCGCCCACGGGATGCTTCCGCGGCTGCGGGTTGAGCTCAGTGCCCGGCCCTGACGTAGCGTCCCGCCTTGACAATGCCCAGCCCGCTGCTTGAATTAACCGAGGACATCCTTACCGTGAGATTCCGTTTTAGTTGCGGCCTGCCCATTTGCCTGCTGCTTGGCGGGCTTCTAGGTCTTGCACCGGCCGACCCGAATACGACACTCAGTGGGCCCGAAGTAACCGCACCGCAACCGCCTGCCGGACTTGACGCTCTTGAAGCACGGTTCCAGGCGGCGCTCGCCTTAGGCGATGCGTCGGCGGCGAAGACGCTGGACATGGAGATGGACCGGTTGTGCACGTCGCCCAGACCGGCTCGGCTGCGGTCCAGCGGTGACTTCCCAGCCGTCCACCGGTCCGGCGACGTGATTCCAGGCGCGCCGGCCCGGTGTGAGGATGCAGCGCTGGACACCGGTCTTGTGACGGCATTTGACGTGACATCGGACAGCGAGGGCGCGATGTGGGCGGCCATCGCCCGCCCCAGCGGCACGATTCGGCTGCTTCGTTCCCCGGATTCCGGCCGGCGCTGGGATTATGTGCTCGATATCGAGCCAAGAGCCCCGGCATCGCAACTGGAGTTGTTCCGCGCCGATGGAGAGTCAAGCTTCATGTTCCTTTTCTTCCTGGAAGGGACGAACTCAGGCGACCTCTGGCTGGCTCGCATCGGGGTCGATACGTCGAACCCGGAGGTCATTCCAGTTGACGTCGGTCCGGACACGGTTGACGACTTCTCAGCCGTCTGTGACCGAGACAGCCACTACTACCTCTACTGTCTGTCCGCAAACGAACACAGGGCAGGCCGCACCGGCGCCTTCATCCGTTCGGTTGATTTCGGAAGGACCTGGGGTTCCCGCATGGACTGGTGGAACGGCTGGGACCCGCGCCTGAGCCATACGTCCGGATCAACTCTCCACTGCGTCTGGCGCTATGCCCTGACCGGCGCACAGATTCACTACGCTTTTAACCGGCACTACGGTGCGGCGGGATACTGGAGTTCGTTGCGCGTGGTCAGCACCGGCACCGACGAGTGCTGGGACCCGGTTGTGGCTCAGGCTGAGACCCTGCCGGAATGGCAGGCCCCGGTCTGGGTCTTCTATACAGTCGGCCGGCGCGACACGAGTCACCGCGATGTCATGTATGCCTACAGCCTGAACGACGGCTGGGACTGGAGTGCAGGCCATTCTTTCAGCGACCCTTATGTGGATGAGTGGTCTTGTGACCTTCAGGTCGACCCGCTCGGACCCGACGGATTCGTTGGGCTGTGCTACAACTACGGCGGCGTCGAGTCGGGTGAGTCGACATTCGTCTATCTGCGGTTGAGCCACGCCGGAGATTCGACCTACTGGACCGGTCCGGTCGCGATGAACACCGCGCGGGCGAGCGTGACTTCGAAGGCAACCGGCCCGAAGCTCGTCTACCTGCGCACCGGCTCCAGGCGCACACCGGGCGTGGTATACAGCCGTTACAGTATGAACGGTCCACAGGGCGTGTACTTCTCAGCGTCGTGGCTGACGCGCGCGGCTCCGGAGGCAGCAGTGGTTGAAGAGCCCGTTCTTCAATGCTGTCCGAACCCGGCGCGCTCACGGGTGATTACCCGCTTCACCTTGACGCAAGCGGGTTCTCATGAACTAGTGGTCTTTGACGTCACCGGCAAGATGACCGGCCGACTGTTTTCCGGCAGCCTTGGGACAGGAAGGCATACCTTTGCCTGGGACAGCCGCAGAGTGCCGCCCGGAACCTATTTTGTGGAGCTCGCTGGGCACGGGACAATGGCCCACACCCGGTTGACCGTGATGCACTAGATGGGCGTTCCGAGCCTCAGACTCAAAGCACCAAGGAGGTTCAAATGAAGTACGCCGAGATCGTTGTGACCCTAGCCGCCTGCCTGCTTCTGGTTGCCGGAATATGCAAGAAGGCCCCGCCCGAGCGCCAATGGCAGCGGGGCTACTTTGAACCGATCGGCGGCAGGCCGTTTGCGCTTGCGACCGGGCTCGAGGTCGCGCACATGTATGGCGCGGATGATGCTATTCCGTCTTCAGAGTTGCCGCTCGACCTGCTGATGCGCAACATCACGTCGAAACGTATCAACGCGAGCTTCCCGGCCGGCCTCGTATTCAAGCCCGCTGGCCCTGATCACGAGGATTACCAGTACATGATGATCCTGCAGAGCTTCGTCCTCTCAGTGCCGGCCAACTCCGAGACGACACTCTTCGTGCCCACTTACTGCTGCAATGAGGAATTGGACGAACCGGATGAGGATGAGAGCTACCAGTTTTCGATTCAGGTCGATGAGCGCGAACTGAACGAACTCATCGACCTCGTACGCGGCAAACGGCTCGAAGGTGACACGGCGGTGACGCTGGCGCAGGACGCGCTCTTCGAAATCACCGACGGCAACGGGCTGACCGACTCGACGCGCACGAAACTCCAGAACCTGCCGTAGGACACGGTATGCCTCGCGCCACACTCAGGGCGTCTGACGCACGCCGAGCCGGCGCAGGCGTGAGACGCAGGGGACCAGGCGTGCGGCATTTCTTCCTGCCAACTTCGACGGCGGAGATGACGCGACTGGGCTGGCGTCAGTGTGACGCCATCATCGTCACCGGCGATGCGTACGTGGACCACCCTTCGTTCGGCAGCGCAGTGATCGCAAGGGTCCTGCTTGATGTCGGCTTCCGGGTCGGCATCATCGCTCAGCCGCGCTGGAGCGTGCCCGACGACTTCACCAAGCTGGGCCGGCCCCGCCTGTTCTTCGGCGTTACCGCGGGCAACGTAGACTCCATGGTCGCCAACTTCAGCCCGAATTTCCGGCGCCGACACACTGATGATTACTCGCCCGCGGGGGAACCCGGCTTGAGGCCGGACCGGGCTGTCATCGTCTACTGCAACCGGCTGCGCGAGCTGTACAAAGGCGTGCCGCTGGTCATCGGCGGCATTGAAGCGAGCCTGCGCCGTCTCGCCCATTATGACTACTGGGATAATGCCGTGCGGCGTTCCGTATTGCTCGATGCGCGGGCAGACATTCTGGTCTATGGGATGGGTGAGAAGGCAGTGACTGAGGTCGCCCGCCGGCTTGACTCCGATTGCGCCGCGAGCCTGGCCGGGATTCGCGGCACAGCGACAGTCACAAGAGACCTGCCCGCACCGGATTCGTCTGTCGTCGTTCCGTCCTTCGAAGAGGCAAGCAAGAACCCGCAGGCATTCAACGAAGCGTTTCGGCTCTGGCGCCGTGAGGCTGACGACCCGGCGGGCAAGCACGTAGCGCAGGCCCACGGGGACCGGTACGTGGTTCAGCATCCGCCAGCTTTGCCGCTCACTCAGGCAGAGCTTGACGGCGTATACGCGCTGCCCTACACACGGTTGCCGCTCCCGGTCTACGAGCAGAAGATTCCGGCTCTTGAAACGGTGAAGTTCTCCATCACGTCACACCGTGGTTGCCTCGGCACCTGCACGTTCTGCTCGCTGACCGCGCACCAGGGACGCATCATCCAGTGGCGCAGCCTCGAGTCGATTGTGGCTGAAGCCCGGGTGATAGCGGCGATGCCGGGTTTCAAGGGCCACATTACCGATGTCGGCGGCCCGACCGCGAATATGTACGGAGCGACGTGCCCGCAGATGCGGAAGAGACGCGTGTGCCCGGACCGGGAGTGCACGTTCCCGCGCCCGTGTCCCAGCCTGAAGCTCGACACCGTAGCCGAGCTGCGCGTGCTCGCGGCGGTACGTGCAGTTCCGGGGGTCAAGAAGGTCTCCATCGGCACGGGCATACGTTTTGACCTGCTGGATGATGATCCGGGACTGAACTACGTCGAGCAACTCTGCCGGCATTACGTCTCAGGTCAACTCCGGATAGCACCCGAGCATGTCTCCGACGGCGTACTCGCCGTCATGCACAAGGCCAGCCATGGATCTTATGCGCGCTTTCGCGAGCGCTTCACCGACATCAACCGCCGGCTGAGCAGGAAGCAGTACCTCATTCCGTACTTCATATCCGGGCACCCGGGCGCTACGGTCGAGGACGCGTTCGAGCTGGCCGAGTATCTCGTGCGGACCGAGCGATTTCACATCCGTCAGGTGCAGCAGTTCACGCCTTTGCCCATGACCGCGGCGGGCGCGGCGTACCACACGGGCCGGGACCCGTTCACGGGCCGGATTCTGCATGTGGCGCGCGACCCCAAGGAGATTCGGCTCCAACGGGCCCTGCTCCAGCTACACGAGCCCGGGAACTTCGCCTATGCGGAGCGGACGCTTAAGACGATGAAGCGGGACGATTTGCTGCGTCGGCTGCGCCGGCTCAGGCCGCTGCTTCGGAGCTCGTGAGCTGTCGCCTTCTTGACAGCCAGTTGGTTCCCGAGGATATTAGGTTGAGATGAATCGCTATCAACTGATCGGTGTAGTTTCCGCGTTCGGCCTAGTCGTTCTCATGGCTTGTGACCTGCTGCAGACCAAGGAGTTCGAGCCGACCGGCAGCGCATTCAGCCTGAATGGCAACATCCGGGTCCTCTCCATCACCGGGAATGCCAACGTCAGTCCGAACGGCCCTTTCACGCTCGGCATAACCATCGCGTCGAGAAGCTCAGGCATCGAGACCGATGTCCTTCCTGCCGGGCTGCTCTTCAAACGTCAGAAGACGGAGATGCAGCATATGCTGCTCTTGAAGCCCCACACCATTACGACCGGCACGGGCAGCAAGACAGAACTGCTGGGTTGCTTCTGCTGCAACGAACACAGGCCGTCGCCCGATGAAGGCGATACATTCGACCTCGGGCCGATAACGGATGACCCCGGGTTGCTCCAGATAGTCAACCTGGTCAGAGATAAGGACATCTCGCGCGGTCAGGACATGTGGATGGTTCAACACGCGGTTTATCTCGTGACTGACTCGACCGGGATTACCCAGGCCTACATCGACTCAATCAACGCACTGCCTCAAGTACCCGGGCTCGCGGGATACTGACAACGGCGACGCGTCGGCCTCGGCACGCGCCGATTGGGCCCGGCAATCCCGACTGCCGCCCAGGCCGACTACTCAGTCGAGGCGGCCTCGGGCTTCAGAACGGCCCCTGCCCCTGCGTCCTCCGTCTCATGCATCGGCACCTTGATGACGACTCGCGCGTGGTTGGGCACAACGAATTTCAGTTCCTTCTCCACTTGCTTGCCGTCCGGCGTCTTGACAACAACGTTCACCGTCATGACAACCTGCCTTTCAGGACGATTGCATCACGGGAGAAACATGCCCGCGGTTCTCACCCGGCATTCAAAAACGTCTGAACATTACCGGACACTCCATATCTTCTCCCTCATTCCTGCTAATATTATACTCAAAAAAAACCCTTAGACAAACCCGGTCCGGTGATTTCAACTTAACTGCAATTAATCGTTGACAAGCGGCGCTGGATTCGTAATCTATGCGCGATGGAATTAACGACCCCGCGTGCGGTGGTCGCATTGCCACGATTGGTCGCTCGATTCGGCCCCAATGACAATTGTCCGTTCCGAATAGTGCCCGTGCAGACGGCCGCTGTCACGGTTGCACCTAAACCAAAGGAGGTCCTAATGCCAGCAAAGAAGAAAAAGGCAGCAAAGAAGACAGCGAAGAAAAAGAAGAGATAGTCTTCGCAGTTCTTACCAGCGTCTCGCTGCTGTCGGACCATCCGCGGCAGCGAGACGCTCCTAGTGCCGGGTCGCCGTCCCGCACAGAGGAGACCGTAGTCGTGCGCGCGAAAGGAACGCATGCCAAGCAGGTTCAAGACCGTCAAACCGGGCGTGACGAGAGACAATGTCTTCAAACTCATCGGCCGCGACTGGATGCTCATAACCGCCGGAAACATGAAGTCGTGGAACACGATGACCGCAAGCTGGGGCGGGCTGGGCGTTCTGTGGAACAAACCGGTAGCGTTCGCGTTTGTCAGGCCTACGCGCCATACCTACAGGTTCATGGAGCGGGCCGACCGGTTCACGCTATCTTTCTTCACTGAGAAGTACCGCAGGGCCCTCACTTTCTGCGGCACTCACTCGGGCCGGGACTGCGACAAGGCGGCGGAAACCGGCTTGACGCCTTTTGCGCCCTCGCCGGGCACGACCAGCTTCGAGCAGGCGCGGTTCGTCCTGGTCTGCCGCAAGCTCTACACGACCGACATTGACCCGAAGCGATTCCTCGACCCGAGGGTTGACCGGAACTACCCAAAGAAGGATTATCACCGGTTGTACGTCGGGGAGATAGTCAGGTGCTTGCGGAAAGGAGGCATTCGCGGCCCGAGGCGACGGGCTTGACTTGTGACTGCCGCCATCTATCTTTGAGCGTGGAACGTAAACATATCCTCATAGTGGACGACGACCTTTCGACGCTCGTCTTCCTGCAGAAGCTGTTTCTCAATGCCCGCTACCGGGTTACCGCGGTCGAGGACGGCAGGAAGGCACTGAAGGTCGCGCGCGAAGACAGGCCCGACCTGGTCGTGCTTGATCTGATCATGCCGGGGATGGACGGGTACACCCTGTGCAGCATGCTCAAGCGGACGGAGGCGTTCAAGGCGCCGATCGTCATCCTATCCGGCCGGACCGGGGAGAAGGATGCCCAGGCTGCCATGGACGCGGGTGCGACCGCCTTCGTGCACAAGCCGGTCAAGTCCACGGAGCTGCTGACCAAGGTCGAGGAGCTGCTCGCAGCCGAGCCGCAGTAGCCATCGGCCGGCAGGTCCGCGGGGAAAGGCTCCGCCGGGATGGTCCGGGTAAGGGGCATAGCAGGAGACGGAGGTAATGTGACACAGACAAAGGAACAGCTCATCGCCGGTCTGAAAGAGGCGATTCTCACTGAACAGACTGGCATCCAGTTCTACACGGTTGCCGCCAGGGATACGCAGGACCCTAAGGGCCGGGAGGTTTTTGAACAGCTTGCCCGGGACGAGGACGAGCACCAGCAGTGGTTGCGGCGCCAGTTCGGCCATCTCATGGAGGGCAGGCCGTTCGAGGAATTCAAGGGGAAGCACCACGCCGGCCTCTCCGGGCCCAGTCCGATATTCTCCGATGAGCTGAAGTCACGCATCGGCGAGGCACATTGGGAGATGACCGCTCTGTCGGTCGGTCTCGCGCTTGAACACGCCACGGTCGCGCGATATCGTTCGCTGGCCCAGGCGACCGACGAGCCCGGAGTCAGAAAGTTCTTCGAGGAGCTGGCGGCCTGGGAAGAGACCCATGCCGAAGCGCTCAGGAAGCAGCACAACCTGCTGATCGAGTCGTACTGGCAGTCGGCGCACTTCGCGCCGTTCTAGTAACGGGCGTCCGACGCCCGGAATCCGGGGCTGCCCCGGAATCCCCTGTCTGCGTGCAACGCACAGGCAGGCCCGTCCAGACTCCGCCTCCCGGAGGGATTCCCGCGCTCGGAGCGCGGGAGCCCGCTACCTGCCGGTGGGCCGAACCGGCCCGCCCTTTCCCTGGGAAGTAGTTCGGTGCGAGCCGGCCGGGGGGCTCGCTTTCGCTTTGGGTGCCCGGGCCAGTTCTGAGATCACGTCGCGGAGCCTGCGCTGTCCGTTGCGGACGTCGGCCCTGATCTTGTCCTGGTCCGCCTGCTTGGTCGCCAGCGTCATCGTGGCAGCCAGTTGTCGCAGCCGGCTGAGCTCGGACCGGGCCTGAGCAATGAGTCGCGACTGGTCCCGAGTGGGCTGGCCCGTCACCACGTCCTGCCGGACTGAGTTGAGTCTGGCCTCTTGTTTGTCGATATCCTGCTGGAGTCGTCGAGCGTCGTCTACCTTCTGATTCGCGGCCTTGGCGGTGTCGCTGCGCGCGCGGTTGGCGCGACGCACGGAGTCCTGCACGCGTTCGAGCTCGTGTTTCTGGGCTAACGCGGCGTTTTTCTTCCCGGCCGCCGAGGCGCTAATAATGAGGGCAGCGGCCCCGACCAGGATTGCGAGGCCGGGGATGATGAAGATGATGGGATTGGCCGGCCGCGGGTTCCGGCGCTGCCGGACGCGCACTTTCTGACTGCAGGCAAAGCACGTCTCCTGTCCGGCATCAACGGGCTCACCGCAATGCGGGCATTTCGGCATCTAGCACCTCCCTCACAGCATTCCGCTCAAGTCGATTTCCAGAAGGGCAACAGGTTGTCCGATGCCGAAGCGCCCGAGTACCTCGGGGTGCACCTCGCCCAGGACGCCGCACCGAGCCGCCTTGTCGCCGCCGGCCTCGAAGATAGCTGCCGCACGCCCGGTGATGAATGCCGGGTGCTGTACTGACCCGAATCGCACGCCCCGGCTCAGTTCCCGGGCGAGCGCCTCGGCCACGGCCCTGATGTCGGCGAACCCGGTCCGTGGTCCGGCCATTCCGACTGCCAGCTTCCGCCGCACGCGCGCCCCGGTCTCGGCCTCGGGGTCGAGCTCAAAGCAGTCGCCGACCTCGAAGATGTGCTGGGGCATCTCTCGGGTCGAGTTCACCCGGAAGGTCGAGAGCAGGCCGGCAAGCAACTGCCCGCGCAGCATGTCCTGCTCGACGCTGGCCGGATTCTCGACCCTGGGGTAGGGTTCGGTCACCGGCTGTCCCAGCATCTCGTAGTGCTCTTTCTCGTTCGTCAGGACAAGCGTCATCGTTTCGAGAAACCCGAGCCCGGTCATCACGCGCCGTGCGGTTTCGGAAAGGTCTTCTATCGGCTGATGACTGCCGACGGTCATGGTCGGCACCAGCCTGGGCCTGATATTGTGGTAGCCGTGAGCGATAGCGACATCTTCGATGACGTCATACTCGTGCATGACGTCTGACCGGTAGGCTGGAACCTCTAGGATGAGCTTCCTGCCCTCGGGTTTCACGCCGTAGCGCATCCGTTCGAGCGCCGCGGCCGTGTCCGGCACCTCGAACCCGAGCACGCGCCCGACCGAATCGAGGTCGAGCGTTACCCGCGTCGGGCTCAGGTCCGGCGTCGTTTCCCTGGTGCCGTCTGGATAGATGACCTGCGCGGTTTCAATCCTGGCGCCGAGGTCGGCGAGACCGGTGGCGATGACGGCGATGGTCCTGGTTATGGCATTCTTGTCAGGGCCGGTCACGTCCACGAGCAGGTTCCGCGTCTTGGGCGTGACCCGGGTATCCTCGCTGTTGATGATGGGGGGCATCGAGAGCACCCTGCCGCCCGAATCGGACAGCAGCGGGTACATCGGGAACCGGTCGAGCAGATGCTTGTACGCCGCACCCTTCGGGTGCTGCTCGAGTATTTCCTTCGGCGTCGCCGCGACCATGCCTCCGGGCATCCCGAACAGCGGCACGAACTCCACGCCATCCGGCGCCACCGCCGAATACTCGAAATCCGGCTCGACGGCATCAAGGTCGTATACCCCGATGGACGCCCGCCGGCGGTCTCGCCCCAGCGCCCAGTGCAGGTTTTCCTGCATCTTCATGATGGTCTTCACGGTCTCGTCGTCCATCACCAGGCCGCGTACGGCACAGCCGACGATATATGGCCGGATGTTCTCAAGGCCCGGTTGTACGCGCACGGCGAACCCGGAAGGCTCGAGCCTGTATGAAGGCAGGCCGGTCTCAATGCCCAGGTAGCCGCGCAGTGCGCGGGACAGACCGGCCGCGTCAAACATGTCCGGCCTCACCGGCAGCAGGCTGATTCGGATGACCTCTGTGCTGCCCGATACCGCGACATCCCGGCTGCCGCAGCCCGCGCAGGCATCGCCGAAATCCCCGCGCTCCGAGCGCGGGAATCCCTTCGGGAGTCCGGAATCCGGACGGGCCTGCCTGTGCGTTGCACGCAGACAGGGGATTCCGGGCGTCGGACGCTCGGGTTCCAGCGCCTCGGTGACGTGGCCGCAGCGGTCGCACCGATAGAACGTGGCGCTGGCATAGCCCTCGACATTGTTGCCCAACTGCTCGAGAGCGGCAATCAACTCGTCGCGGGTCAGGCTCTTGCCGACGAGCTTGCGGAGCAGTTGCGTTGAGATGCTGACTAGCGGCATTCCAGATACAGGATACAGAATACAGGATACAGGATACAGGGCGGAGCCGTCGGCCGTTGGCCGTGAGCCGTCATCGGCACAGCTTCGCCCCTTTGAGCCAGTCGATGTCGGCCCAGTACAACTGCCGGATGTCGTCCAGGCCGAAGCGGAGCATCGCCACCCGCTCCAGACCGCCGCCCCATGCGATCACCGGCGTGCGGCAACCCAGCGGCTGCGTGACCTCAGGCCGGAACACGCCCGAGCCGCACATCTCAATCCAGCCCAACCCTTCGACGTACGCGAACGCCTCGGCGCTGGGCTCGGTGTACGGGAAGAACGACGGCCTGAACCGCACTTCTTTCGCGCCCATCTTGAGGTAGAACTCGGACAAGGTTCCGAACAGGGTCCTCAGGTTCGCCTGCTCGTCGATGATGATACCGTCAATCTGGATGAACTCGGGCAGATGCGTCTGGTCGACGTTCTCGCGGCGGAAAACCTTACCGATGGAAAAAACCTTGCGCGGCGGGTTCGGATTGGCGGCCAGGGCGCGGATGGTGGTTGCGGTCGTGTGGGTGCGGAGGACGACCTGCTCGGCCTTGGCGCGGTCCCACTTGTAGCGCCAACCGGTCGATCCCGTGTCCCCGCCGTTCTCGTGAGTGAGGGCCACGCGTCGTACCAGTTCTTCATCCGGCAGCCTGCCCCGGGCCGGGACCGCCATATAGAACGTGTCCTGCATTTCCCTTGCCGGGTGGTCCTGGGGCTGGAACAGGGCGTCGAAATCCCAGAACGCGGTCTCGACCACGGGCGACGCGACTTCCTCGAACCCCATCTCAAAGAATGCCCGCCGGGCCTCCTGAATCACGCGCTGCAGCGGATGTTCCTTGCCCGGGTAGCGAGACGCCGTTGCCAGCTCCGGGTCGTACTTCTTGAATGTCACCTCGCGCCATTTGCCCGAGGCCAGCAATTCGGGCGTGAGCTGGGTGATTTCCTGAGCCGGCTCGATGCCCGAGGCCTTGAGGTCCGCGCCTTCTCTGGTCAGCGATAGGCTCCGGTTTGAGCGCCGCCTGCGCTTGAGCAGCTCGTTCCTGCCCTTGAGTAGCTCGAGGGCAGCGGTCAAGTCGACTCCCGCGGCGGCGAGTTGCGATTCCGTGGCTGAGCCCATGGCCGCGAGCTTCTCCACAAGCTCCTCGTCGGCGCCCTTCCCGGCAAGGGCGGCATCGCCTTTGCCGGTCACGATAAGGATGCCGGCATCGCGGCGGCACCACCCTTTCCTGGTCAACCACTTCACCTCGGCTCGTACGTCCCCCTTGCCCAGCAGGGCGGCCAGCTCCTGCATGGCGACGCCGGCGCCCGCGGCCTTGATTGATGCGAGCGCCAGCCGCTCCGGGAACGCCGTCGCCGCCTGTCTGCCGTCTTCGGTCAGGCTGAACTCCTCCTCGGATTCCTCGGCAACGGCAACGAGCCCGCGTTGAGACAGCAGCGTGGCCCCGGCCATGACCAGCGACTGGTCGGCGCCGGTCCGCTCGACCAGCTCCGCAACCGGCACCGCCTTACCCGGTTCCAGCCCGGCAAGAATACGATACTCGACTTCAGGCAGTCTGGTCATGACTTGCTCAATATGCCGGAAACGAGAGGGAAGTCAAGGTTGCATCGGCGCCGCGGGTGGCGCGGCGCCGGGGTTCTCAAACTGGCTGACGACCGGCTTGAGCATGAGGAACGCGACAACCGAGGCGGGAATCATCGCAATCAGGGCGGTCATTACGAGCGACGTCCGGGCCGCGTTCGCCGGGTCGAGAATCGTCACGACCGTCCGCATCATGGGCATCGCCCAGACGAAGCTGGCGAAGACCTCGGCCACGTGCACGACGACGACCGTGAACCAGCCCCACTTCCGGCGCCGGAGCAACCCCAGGGCGCCGGCAACCAGCACGGCGTTAGCCGCTATCTGGATCTTGTTCACGACCAGGATTTGCCGGGTAAGCTGACCGACCGCCGCGATGTTGGCGCCGGAGAACAGCGGCCCGAGCTGGCCCAGCACGGTGTCCCACTGGAAGTTGGCCGCCACCATTATTGAGAGCAGGCCGAACACCGCGCCGGACCCCGACTGGATGACGAGCAGCCACGCGCCGACGGTCAGCGTTATGCGCCAGCGCCGGAGGGTCTTGTCCTCCCCGGGGCTGGAAGTCATCGTGTCTGGCTCGGGACACAATCAGAATTGCCAGGCAATTCGGTTATGTCCCTTGCTTGCGCTTGAGCATGTCCGTGAGGACGGCCTCGAGGTCCGGTTTCGACTTCTCCTGCAGCCGGTACCTCACCCGGATGATGGGCTTATTGGCCTTGATTATCCGGCTCAGGTCGATAGGCGTGCCGGAGACCACCACGTCGCAGTCGGCCTTGTTGACGGCATCCTCAAGCTCTTTGAGCTGTTCGTCCGAATAGCCCATCGCGGGCAGCACCTGCTGTAGGTGACTGAACTGCACGAGCTCCCGGGCGAGCAATCCGGACGCGTAAGGTCTGGGGTCGATAATCTCCGCTGCCCCGAATTCCCGGGCAGCTATCTTGCCAGCGCCGTAGGCCATGCCGCCGTGGGTCACGGTCGGCCCATCCTCTATCACGAGCACGCGCTTGCCCTTGATGGCGGCCGGGTCAGCCACCTCCAGGGGCGAGTCGGCGTCGATTATGACCGCCCCGGGGTTGGCCGTCTTCACGTTCACCCTGACTCTCAGGATATCCTCGGGCCGGGCCGAGTCTTCCTTGTTTATAACTACAACGTCGGCCTGGCGCAGATTCACTTCGCCCGGATGATAGGTCGTCTCGTGGCCGGGCCGGAGCGGGTCCACCAGTACGATTAGACAGTCGGGCTTGAAGAAGGAGATTTCGTTGTTGCCACCGTCCCAGACGATGGCGTCGGCCTCGGACTCGGCGTGCTTGAGGATTTCCGCGTAGTCGCAGCCGGCATAGATGACCATGCCGTTCTCGATGTACGGCTCGTACTCCTCGCGTTCTTCTATCGTGACCCGGGCCTTGTCTAGGTCTTCGTAGCTCGCGAACCGCTGCCAGACCTGCTTCTCCAGGTCGCCGTAGGGCATCGGCTCGCGTACCGCCACGACCTTGAGGCCTTTAGACTTGAGGATTTCGTATGCCCGGCGCGAGGTCTGCGACTTGCCGCACCCGGTCCGCACCGCGCAGACCGCGGCCACGGGTTTGCGCGATTGAAGCTGCAGGAACCGGGGCGAAATCAGCCGGAAGTTGGCGCCGGCCACGAGCGCCGCTGAAGCCAGGCTCATCACGTAGTTGTAGGATACGTCGGAGTAGGCGAAGACGACCTCTTCCACGGCCAGTTTCCGCACTAGGTCGGTCAGGTCCTTTTCGAGGAAAGTCGGAATCGCCTTGCGATAGAGCTTGCCCGCCAGGCTCGGCGGGTAGGTCCGTAGCCCGCCGACCGTGCCCAGGTTCTGCTCTGCCGCCATCGTGAATGCCACGACCTCGTACTCGGGGTTGTCGCGGAAGTACATGTTGAACACGTGGTAGTCCATCCCGGCCGCACCCATGATGATTGTGCGCTTGCGATTAGTCACTCAATTCTCCGATAAGTCCTATCAGTCCCATGTGTCCTATTCCTAAAACCGCTCGGTCATTGATTTCGCCTGCAGGAAGAGCAGCAGATAGTCGCGGCCGCCTGCCTTAGAGTCGGTGCCTGACATGTTGAACCCGCCGAACGGCTGCACGTCCACGAGAGCGCCGGTGCACTTACGGTTGACGTACATGTTCCCGACCATGAACTCACGCTTCGCCTTCAGGATTTTCTCGCGGTTGCGGGAGTAGACCGCGCCGGTGAGCCCGTACTCAGTGCCGTTCGCAATCGCCAGCGCATCGTCGTAGTTGCGCGCCTTGATGACCGCAAGAACCGGCCCGAAGACTTCCTCCTGAGCGAGACGGGCATTGCGCGGGACGTCGGCAAACACCGTGGGCTGGATGAACCAGCCGTCGCCCGGCGCTTTCCTGCCGCCGGCAACCAGCCGGCCTTCCTGCCGGCCGAGCTTGATGTAGGCCAGGTGCGACTCGAACGCCCGCTCGTTGATGACCGGGCCCATCCAGTTCTCGCGCTTCTCGGTCGGGCCGACCGTGATTCTCTTCACCCGCTCGACCAGGCGGGCGATGAACTCGTCATACACTCTTGCATCGACAATCGCCCGCGAGCAGGCCGAGCACTTCTGTCCCTGGAACCCGTATGCGGATACGGCGACTCCCTCGACCGCATCAGCCAGGTTCGCCTCGGAATCAACGATGATGCAGTCCTTGCCGCCCATCTCGGCCACAACGCGCTTAATCCACATCTGGCCCGGCGGAGTCTTTGCCGCCTTCTCGATTATGCCCAGCCCGACCGGCTTGGACCCGGTGAACGAGACGAACCGCGTCTGCGTGTGCTCCACGAGAAAGTCACCGACCGAACCGCCCGGCCCCGTGAGCAGATTCACCACGCCCGGAGGCAGGCCGGCCTCATCCAGGACCTCGACGAACATGGCGGCAATGAGCGGCGCATCGGACGATGGCTTCAGGATGACCGTGTTGCCGGTTACCGCGGCCGCGGTCGTCATGCCCGCCATAATCGCGCACGGGAAGTTCCACGGCGGAATCACCACGCCAACGCCCAGCGGGATATAGCGCACCTCCTGGCTTTCGCCGGGATACGGGGTTACGCCCGCGGGCTGGTCGTAGCGGATTGCCTCACGCGCGTAGAACTCGAGGAAATCGACCGCCTCGGCAAAGTCGGCATCGGCCTCAAGCCAGTTCTTGCCCTCTTCGAGAATCATCGCCGCGTCGAATTCGAACCGGCGCTGCTTCATTATCCGCGACGCCCGCAGAACAATCGACGCCCGTTCGATTGCCGGCATGTACTTCCACGTTTCGAAAGCCCTCAAGGCGGCCTGCATCGCCTTCTCGGCCTCTTTCACGGTCCCCTTCTGGAACGTGCCGACCGGCTGCTTGTCCGACGGGTTGTAGGAAACGAACTGTTCCTTGGCCCTCACTCTCCTGCCGCCGATGACGAGGTCCCAGACCCGGTCCGATTGCGCTTTCAGGCCAGCAATCGCCTTTTCCATCGGCTCCTGATTTTGGGGTTTCGAGAAATCCAGATACGGCTCATTGCCGAACTTCGGTAGCATGGTGCCTCCTGCAATAAGTGATTATAGGTACATAGCTTATCGCAACACAACCCGCGCACGCGCGGCCGCGGCTAGAGAGCGACCGCCGTTGCCGGGTACACTACTCTGAAACCTCGGTCCGCAGAGCTTCTGAAACCCCGCAGACCGCTTCTAGAATAGCCATTAACCCAACGAAGTCAACCCTGTCCTGCCGGCGCGGGACGAACGGACGTGATGCGAGGGACATGACCGAATTGCGCGGGACATAACCGAAATCGTGGGGACTGTACCCTGGGCTGCCGAAGGCTGGGACTGTCCCCCTCCGACGATTTCGGATTGTGTCCCAAGCCCGTCACCGAGCTAGTCAAACCGGCAATTCGCACCCGACCCGACATTACAACTATGACAACTCTCCAAAACCTCGAAAATCGGCCCTAACCCTCGCATCCACAACAGGATGCCCGAAATCCGGCCCCCACCCCCCGGGTCACCGGTGCGAGCTCAGTACATTGGTAACATGTTATTATCAGGACATAGGTAACACTATTCTCACATGGAGGTGTGATTATGTCCTGGTCGGTATATGGTCTGCAACATGTAAGAGCCGAGTTCGTGAT
>Ga0315282_10006848_pt1 | contig 18933 bp, 7 predicted proteins | sample YL17G07_20_MG_FD_203693 | JGI IMG/M metagenome (GOLD analysis project Ga0315282, IMG submission 203693) | Sediment microbial communities from Yellowstone Lake, YNP, Wyoming, USA - YL17G07_20 | ecosystem: Environmental > Aquatic > Freshwater > Lake > Sediment | place: USA: Wyoming | collected...
ACGGAATAGTAAACACCACATTATACCCATCAAGCGGAACGTCAATAAATAAGACAGTTGAAGGATTCACCCAAAGCAACTACCAATGGAACATCACATGCATTGACAATGCTTCTAATTTAAACACTTCAGAAACTAGGGTTTTTACCATTGATGCAACACCACCATCAATTGCTCTGAAAAGCCCATCAAATAACTCTTGGCAGCAGTCAAGTACAGTAATATTTCAATACAATTCAACAGATTCTTATCTGAAGAACTGCACACTATACGGAAATTTCGGTGGAAATTGGGCTGCTAACCAGACAAATAATTCAGTTACTTCAGGCTCTCAGGATTCAATAATCTTAATATTAACAAATGGAACATATCTTTGGAATGTACTGTGTTATGATCATTCTGGGAATTCTGCGTTTAATTCCAGCAACTATACAGTCTATGTGGATTCAAAAAAGCCAGACATAAGCTTAAACTTGCCTCCAAACAGCTACTCAACCGCGAATACCTACGTGAACTTTAACTGGAGCGTTATTGATAATTTGGATGATTCATTATACTGCAATTTAACAATTAACAATGTAGTTAATGTTTCTGATATAACATCTTTAAATGGAACATCAACAAACAAGACATTAACTGGATTTAATAATAGGAACTACCAGTGGAATATAACATGCATCGATAATGCTTCAAATGTGAATACTTCTGAAACAAGGACATTTACAATTGATACTACTACGCCTTCTGTAATTTTGAATGCTCCATCAAATAATACATGGCAACAGTCACAGGCAGTTACTTTTAACTATACTGTTTCTGGAACAAATCTAGATGCTTGTGTACTGTATGGGGATTTTGGAGGAAGCTGGTCTCCAAATGAGACAAATTCAAGTCCAGATATAGGACAAGCAGATACAGTTACTTTATCTTTGAAAAATGGAACTTATCTATGGAATGTCATGTGCAATAATACTGCTGGAACTATAGGGTGGGGAAATAACTTAACAGTTTCTGTCGATTCAGTAGTACCTGGTATCACATTAAATGCTCCAGGAAATATGCATAACACAACCAACCAATCTATAGATTTTAGATGGATTACTTTAGACAATCTAGATAATAATTTAACATGCAACCTGATAATCAATTCGGTAATCAATGTTTCGAATATTCCAACTTCAAACAATACGCTGACAAATAAGTCAGTTTCTGGGTTTAGTGATGGAGCTTATTTTTGGAATGTTTCATGTATGGATAATGCATCTAATGTAAATACTTCTGAAACAAGGAGGTTTACAGTTGATACAACAAATCCCATAGTTTCCTTAAACAATCCAGCAAATAATAGCTGGCAGCAATCTGGACAAGTGACATTCAGATATACTCCAACAGACGTGAATCTGAAAAATTGTACACTATATGGAAATTTTGAAGGGAACTGGGTTGCAAATCAGACAAATACTACCGTGACTACTGGTTCACAAGACTCTATTACCTTAATAATTAACAATGGAACCTATTTATGGAATGTGATATGCTATGACTATTCAGGAAATAATGCATTTAATTCTACTAATTATACCGTGAATATCGATTCAAAAATACCGGATATAACCTTAAATGCTCCGGAAAACTTATACAATACTTCTTATACAAATATTAATTTCAACTGGAGCGTTATTGACAATTTAGATACAAATTTAACATGCAACCTTACAATAAATTCCATCGTTAATGTATCGTCTATAGACTCATTGAACAATTCTGCAGTAAACCAAACAGTTGAGGGATTTAATGATGGAACTTATAATTGGAATGTTAGTTGCTGGGATAATGCCAATAATACAAATACCTCAGCAACTAGAGGATTTACTGTAGATGCAACTAATCCTGTTATAAAATTGGATTTACCGTCAAATAATTCATGGCAGCAGTCGGGCGCAGTTACTTTCAAATACTATTCAACTGATGCTAACTTAAAGAACTGCACATTATATGGTGATTTTGGTGGTACATGGCAGCCAAATCAAACTAATGCCAGTGTAACATCTGGCACGCAGGATTCAATAAGTCTAGACCTTACTAATGGAACATATCTATGGAATGTGGTATGCTATGACTACTCTGGTAATTCTGCCTACAACAATACCAACTACACAGTTAATGTGGATTCAGTTGGACCTGGTATAAGCCTGGACAACCCAGAACCAGCCTTTACTACAAGCAACCCAAACATTGATTTTGAATTCACTGTAATTGATAATCTAGCAGAGTCCTTATATTGTAATTTAACAATAAATGGTAAAGTGAATGAATCAAATATTCCAGTAGAAAATGGATATCAAGATACTGAAACAGTTAACGGATTTGCAGCTGGAACTTATCAGTGGAATGTAACTTGCTGGGACAGCGCTTTTAATGTGAACACTTCCATAACACGGTCATTTACTTTAGATAGCTCTATTTTAAGTATTATACAAAACTACCCTGGGAACAATTCATGGCAAACATCTCAATCAGTTAGGATAAATTACACGGTAACTGGCAGCAATATCGATTCATGCGTACTTTATGGCAATTTCAATGGAAGCTGGCTTGCAAATAAAACAAATACAAGCCTGACTTCTGGTACAGACATAATTGTCGACCTTAATCTAATTAATGGAACCTATTTATGGAATGTTAAATGCAACAAAACCACTAGTGCAATAAAATGGGCTCAAAACAATACATTCCATGTTGATTCTGTGGGACCAGATATAACTCTAAATGGTCCAATACAGAACTTTAATACTTCAGATACATATATTAGCTTTAACTGGACAGCAATGGATAATTTAGATACAAACTTATTATGCAACCTAACAATCAACTCTGCAGTTAATGTTTCTGGTATACAATCTTCAAACAATACTGCAGTAAACCTATCAGTAAATGGCTTTACCGACGGAACCTATAGCTGGAACATAACTTGCTGGGATGATGCTTCAAATGTAAATACTTCACAAACAAGAGCATTTACTATAGATACTCAACCACCGATAGTTAAGCTGGATTCACCTGTGAATGGTAGCTGGCAAAGTTCTGGCCAAGTTACATTCAAATACACCGCTTCTAATCTACTGCTAATTAATTGTACTTTATATGGTGATTTTAATGGGAGCTGGGAGGCTAACCAGAGCAATACATCAGTAACCTCTGACTCTCAGGATTCCATTACGTTGATATTGACAAACGGGGCTTATCTATGGAATGTATTATGTTATGATTCTATGGGAAGATCTGCTTTTAACTTAACAAATTATACAATAATCATCGATTCTGTAGGGCCTGGCATAACAATAAACGCTCCAATTAATGGCTTTAATACAACAGAGAGCAATATCAATTTTAACTGGACAGCAACCGATAATATGGATAAAAATCTAACCTGTAACCTTACCATCAATAGTATAGCCAATGCAAGCAATATTAACTCAAATAATGGAAGCTATACAAACCAAACAGTAACTGGGTTTAATAACGGAGCATATTACTGGAACATAACCTGTTGGGATAATGCTTCTAATGTAAATATATCAGAAACACGAATCTTTAGTATAGATTCTAGTCCGCCTATAATCAATATTATTTCCCCCTTAGAAAGGAATTATTCAATAAGAACAATTGAATTTAACATAAGCTTGAATGAGAATGCTGATTGGTGCGGATTCAGCCTGGATGGAGCTTCAAACATCAGCATGACAAAATTCAATAACAGCTATTTTAATTACACAAAAACAGGACTTTCTGTTGCTTCGCACAATATCACATTTGCTTGCAATGACAGTCTTGGAAATATGAACACATCAAGCGAGATGAGATTCTTTAGGGTGGGTGTTGGAGCAATCCAAAATGCAGCTGGTAATGCAGTTAATGTTACTATAATTTTCATGAATACCTCAAATTCAAATGATTTGTACTATAATGAAACAGGCACTATCCATGGGTTTAATATTTCAGATGGAATATATGATATCAAAATAATTCCTGTAAATCATGCAATAAGGGAGATAATATTTTATAATGTTACTTTCAACAGCAGCATTACTTTTCTTGCGGGTATCGATGAGCCTTCTGTATCAGTAAGCGATCTAAAACTATTTGCTATTAATCCGAATGTGGGCTTTGCCTCAGCGAACATTTCTATTAATGCTACTTTACCATCACTATATAAATGTGCAGACTGGAATTTTACAAACCAAACACCTGCAGCTAATTGCAGTTGGACTAATGTAATGGAGCTGACTTCCGGGCAGCTTTACAACATTACCTTAACCCCACAAGACCCTGCTTATATTGAATTAGCCAATAAGATAGAATGCTTTTCTGATGGATCATCTGCGTTATGTACTATGTCAGAGGTAAATGTCAGCGATAATATTTATGCTTACTCTACATTAGGTTATCTTGATTCTTACAAGAACTTACTGGCACAAGCACGCACATGGCACAATAAGACAAATATTCAAGATGATGCAATTATCAACAGCGTAAACATAACTATCGAATGGCGGGTTAGCAGCAGCGCATCAGGTGTAAAATGCGGTATATATATTTTCAAAAACAGCACGAATAGCTGGATCAATCTATCTGCAACAAACAATAATTCCTGCAGAACATCAGAAGCGTTTTATTACTATAATGCTACGCCTTACATAACCACTGCAGCTGATGCGGAAAATATACAAGTTAAAATAAATTATTCCAGCAATGCAAACAGCGCTCCACAGTCTGATAAGCTTTATGTAGACTATATCGCAGTTTCTGTTAATTATTCTCTTCCTCCAGATTCAACTGCCCCTTCTGTAAATTTGATTTCCCCTACAAGATATCAGAACCTAAGCAATAATTATGTGAATTTTAATTGCACTTTGGCTGACGGAGGAGACGGATTAAAAAATTCCACATTATATGGTAATTGGTCAGGTAGCTGGTCTGCAAATGCGTCTCAAACAATTACAGGAGCAACAAATCAAACCAACTTTACGGCAACACTCAACGATGGAAGCTATAAATGGAACTGTTACGTGTGTGACCAAGCAAATAATTGTGCATTTAATGAATCAAACTCTACCTTTACGGTTGACTCAACTGTCCCATCAGTTCATATAAATTCTCCTGCAAATGATTCATGGCAGCAATTAGGCTCGGTAACATTCCAATATAATGCAACAGATTCTAATTTGAAGAACTGCACATTGTATGGTAACTTTGGAGGAACCTGGCAGCCAAACCAAACAAATACTTCTGTAACATCTGGTTCTCAGGACTCAATAACCTTAACTTTAGGGAACGGAACATACCTTTGGAATGTATTGTGCTATGATCAAATGGGGAACTTTGCTTTTAACTCTACAAATTATACCATAAACATTGATTCAAAAAGACCTGATATAAGCTTAAACGCTCCTATTTATGGGTATAATAGTTCTTTAAATTATATTAACTTTAACTGGACTGTTATAGACAATTTAGATGCAAACTTATCATGTAATTTAACAATAAACTCAACTGTAAATGTGTCAAATGTTGGATCAGCAAACAACACAGCTACGAACTATCCAGTGAGCGGATTTGTTGACAGCGTATACAACTGGAATATAACGTGCATTGATAATGCAAATAATACAAATACTTCACCTATGAGAACGTTCACGATAGATACAGCTGCTCCAACAATTGCACTAAATGCACCGGCTAATGATACCTGGCAAACTTCTCAAATAGTGACATTTAATTATACGCCGTCTGATCCATATCTGAAGAACTGCACAATTTATGGTAACTTTGGAGGCATATGGGCTGCAAATAGGACAAATACCTCAGTAACAACGGGCTCAAGAGATTCGGTTACTTTGACATTAACTAATGGTACATATCTGTGGAATGTGCTATGCTATGATTATGCTGGAAACTCCGCATCTAATTCTACTAATTACACAATAACAATAGACTCAATCCAACCAGGCATTACATTAAATTCACCTAGTCAATACTTAAATACTTCATTAAATGATATAAACTTTAACTGGACTACAACTGACAATCTTGACTCAAGCATGACCTGCAATCTTACAATTAATTCAGTAGTAAATGTTTCTGGAATAACATCTTTAAACAATGCTGCAACAAACCAATCAGTCTCTGGATTTAAGGATGGAATTTATAATTGGAATGTAACCTGTTTTGATAATTCGTCAAATACAAATACTTCAGAAACAAGATCATTCACTGTTGACAAATCTAATCCCATCGTTAAACTGGGCGCTCCATCAAACGGTAGTTGGCAGCAGTCTGGTCAAGTTACATTCCAGTACACACCAATAGATTCAACGCTAAGGAACTGCACATTATATGGCAACTTTAACGGCACATGGACTGCTAATCAAACGAATAGTTCAGTGACATCTGAATCAAAAGATTCCATCACGTTGACTTTAGTGAATGGCACCTATCTTTGGAATGTCTTATGTTATGATATATTAGGAAACTCCACATTTAATTCAACCAATTACACAATAACAGTGGACACCATCCAGCCAGGCATTACTTTAAATGCGCCTACAACCAACTATAATACAACAAACACCTACATTAACTTTAACTGGACTGCAACAGATAATCTGGATGATAGCCTATTGTGCAATTTAACCATAAATGGAATTGTTAACGTTTCTTCAATACCATCTACAAATAATAGTGCAACAAACCAGACTCTGACAGGCTTTGCTGATAATAATTATTACTGGAACATCACGTGCTGGGACAATGCATCTAACATTAACACCTCAGAAACAAGGGCATTTAGGATTGATACATCAAATCCAAGATTGACAATAGTTTCCCCTCTTAACACCAATTATTCAATTTCCAAAATAGATTTTAATGTAAGCTTAGATGAAAGAGGAGATACATGCGTATTTACTCTTAATAATTGGTTTACCAACAATACAATGAGCAGATACAACCATAGTTACTTCAATTATACAAACTCATCCATACCAGATGGAACTTACACAGCAAAATTCTGGTGTAATGATAGTTTAGGCTACATAAACAATACTGAAAGTGTAACATTTAGAGTAGATGCAACCTATCCAACTATAAAATTAGAAGCACCGGTAAACAATACATGGCAGCAGTCGGGCTCAGTAACATTCCAATATACTCCAAATGATGACAATTTGAAAAACTGTACTTTGTATGGAAACTTTGGGGGAACTTGGGCTGCTAATCAAACTAACATATCAGTAAACTCCGGCTCAAAAGATTCTATTGCATTAATCCTGACAAACGGGACTTACCTGTGGAATGTTTTATGCTATGACTTTGCTGGAAACTCTGCATTTAACTCCACTAACTACACAGTTTTTATAGATACAATCCAACCTGGCATAACATTAAATGCTCCAATAAACAAATACAATACTTCTGCAAACTATATCAACTTTAACTGGACTGTAATTGATAATTTAGATATAAACCTGTCATGTAATCTAACAATAAAGTCTGTAGTAAATGTTTCTGGCATACCCTCTTCAAACAACACTGCAACCAATCAATCGGTATCTGGCTTTGGTGATGGAACATATGACTGGAACATAACTTGTATTGATAATGCATCTAATCTGAACACTTCTGAAACAAGAACGTTTACAATTGATGCAACATCACCTACGATTGCCTTGAACAGCCCATCTAATGGGACATGGCAGCAGTCAGGCAGCGTCACTTTCAATTACACTCCCACCGATATAAATCTGAGAAACTGCACATTGTACGGTAACTTCGGAGGCACATGGACTGCTAACCAGACAAATACCTTAGTAACAGCCGGCTCTAGAGATTCTATTACTTTGACCTTAACTAATGGAACATATTTGTGGAATGTGCTATGCTATGATTATGCAGGGAATTCTGCATTTAATTCCACTAACTTTACAATTTATGTTGATACAATCCAGCCTGGTATTAGATTAAATGCACCAGCAAATAACTATAATACGACAAACAACTTCATTAACTTCAACTGGACAGCAAATGATAATGCTGACTTAACCCTAATGTGCAATCTGACCATAAATTCAACTATTAATGTTTCCAATATTCTGTCATTGAATGGAACTCCGACTAATCAGTCAGTAATCGGGTTTAATAACGGAACATATGGATGGAATATTACCTGCTGGGATAACGCTTCAAATATAAATATTTCAGAAACAAGAATCTTTACAGTAGACCAATCACCGCCAATTGTTAATCTGGAGCTTCCCTATAACAACACAAAATGGACATCTTCGAATAATATAACATTTAAGTATAATGTATCTGATTTAATTTCCATTGCTAACTGCAGTTTAATAATAAGTGGAAATATAAATCTGACCAATCAATCAGTAATCAAAGATCAATCTCAAAACTTCACTGTCAATCTTTCTAACGGCCAATATAACTGGAGTGTTAATTGCACAGATTCATTGGGCAATATTGGAGCATCCCCAACCTATAATCTAACAGTTGACGTACATGACTATATAACCACCTTAAGCCCAGCTGATGCCACAATAGTAGATAGGGATTCATTTAGTGCGTCAACTGCTGATAATGCAACATTAATTGCATTGTTGAGCACTGGGTCACAAAATGTTCAGGTTGTCTTTAAGGCTAATCTCACAATGCCTTCTATCACTGGAGAAAGGAATATCATCTTAGGTAATGTAAGTACCAACAGCACAGGTTATGCAAATTTTGTGTGGAATGGAACAGATAACACAAGCCAAAAGATGTATGCAGGTAACTACACATGGTGGGCAGAAGCTTCATACTATCTGTTAAACGCTACAAAATACATTTATCTATATGGAGGATTAAATTTAACATTCAGGTATAATGAATCAACTCCAAATGCAAATTATAACTTGAATGATAATGCTAATATACATGCGTTACTGCATTCCCTTGGTCCAGAGACTGAAACCCAACTTAATTCAACCTATCTTGCAAATGTTACTGCTAATCTGACTGCTCCAGATGGAGTTAGCAGTATTCTTACATTGATTGATCCTGGAAAAAATCAATCACCTATTAGGGTGTCAAGCACTCAACAGAATTCGAATACACTAGAAATTATAAAAGCAGAGCACCTGGATGAAAATAAGACATTTATTTCAGATATCTATAATGAAACATTTCAACTAGATGACGTTTGGAGCGATGCAATACCTCCAGGACATTACATAAGAGCAACATTTGAGGGTCCTTTGGATAACACCAAAGATATTTCAATTTATGCAAGAAGCAATGAAACTGCTGAAATTGCAGTATATACTGAAAATGATGGGTCCTTGATAAATCTGTTTACAAATATCTCACAAGAAGACTGGTATAAGGTTTATCTGACAAAGCTACAAGGAAGTGAAGATGTTTTTGATTTAAGGGTTCTAAATGGGAAGGTTGAGCTGGATAACATAATTGATCCACCTCAGGATATTATTTACTATTTATACAAAGTAGGTACAACCTTCTTTAACACATCTTCTCCTACAGGAAGCAGGGCAAATCAGGTCTGTAATATAGGTGCCCCAGGAGGAAATTGCGAATATGGGTGGGTAGCACAAAATAACTATTCAATTGACACTAACATAACAGGAACAGCAATTACTGCAACAATCTATTGGAATGGGGCAGCCAGCAAAACTTCTGATGCTCAAATTACTCGTTTTGAAGTTATTGATTGCGGAACTAGCTCAACATGCACATCAACAGCTACGGTGATTTGCCAATCATCTACTGCCGCCAGCAATTGCTATAATAACCAGGTGATAGGATGCAACTCCAATTTAACATGTAGTCCTTCATCCTATTCTATGCATTCCGGAGATTATTTAGGTTTTAATATTACTGTTTATTCTAAAGCCGTGAATGTAAATTTAAGTTATAATTCCTCAACAACCCCAACCATGTTCAATGTTACAGAGCTACAAATATCAGATACTGCTGCTCCCAACATATTACTTAATATTCCTATAAACGCAATAAATACCTCATTATACAATGTCAGCTTTAATTATACTGGGATCGATAGCTCTGGAATTAAGAATGCAACATTATGGTCAAATTTCTCTGGAACCTGGCGTGCAAATGCATCTAATCAAACAACTTTGACATCTGGAATATCTTCTTTAATAAACGTCACAAATGTTCCTGAAGGGTATTTTGTGTGGAATGTTTATGTTTGTGACCAGGCAAATAATTGCCGATTTAATGAATCCAATTTTACAATAAGTGTGGATAGGACAAATCCTGTTGTAAGACTAGCTGCTCCATCGAACAATATATGGCAGCAGTCAGGTTCAGTAACGTTCCAATATAATGCAACAGACTCCTATTTGGATAACTGCACACTTTACGGAAACTTTGGAGGAACATGGGTTGCAAATCAGACAAATACCTCAGTAACCTCTGGTTCACAAGATTCGGTAACCTTAATACTAAACAATGGTACATATCTATGGAATGTAATGTGCTATGATTATGCTGGAAATTCTGCATTTAATTTAACAAATTACACGGTTACTGTAGATACGATTCAACCTGGGATCACATTAAACGATCCAATACAGAATTATAATACTTCTGCTTCTTACATGAATTTTAACTGGACAGCAACAGACAACTTGGATACAAATTTGACATGCAACCTAACAATAAACAATGTAGTAAATGTTTCTAATATCGAATCTTCTAATAATATTTGGATAAACCAGACAGTAACTGGCCTTACTAATGGGATTTATTATTGGAATGTTACATGCATTGATAATGCCTCTAATGTGAATACTTCAGAAACAAGAAAGTTCACAAGAGATGTAACTAACCCAGTTGTTAAACTGAATTCACCCACTAACAATTCGTGGCAACAGTCAGGTTCAGTAACGTTCCAATATAATGCAACAGACTCCTATTTGGATAACTGCACACTTTACGGAAACTTTGGAGGAACATGGGTTGCAAATCAGACAAATACCTCAGTAACCTCTGGTTCACAAGATTCGGTAACCTTAATACTAAACAATGGTACATATCTATGGAATGTAATGTGCTATGATTATGCTGGAAATTCTGCATTTAATTTAACAAATTACACGGTTACTGTAGATACGATTCAACCTGGGATCACATTAAACGATCCAATACAGAATTATAATACTTCTGCTTCTTACATGAATTTTAACTGGACAGCAACAGACAACTTGGATACAAATTTGACATGCAACCTAACAATAAACAATGTAGTAAATGTTTCTAATATCGAATCTTCTAATAATATTTGGATAAACCAGACAGTAACTGGCCTTACTAATGGGATTTATTATTGGAATGTTACATGCATTGATAATGCCTCTAATGTGAATACTTCAGAAACAAGAACCTTTACAATAGATTTAATGCCTCCACCTATAACAATAATCAGCCCAATAAACCAAAACTATTCTGTCAGGAAGATTGACTTTAATGTAAGCCTTAATGAGATTGGCTCCTGGTGCGGTTATAGCTTAGATGAAACTGCAAATGTAACTATGACCCAGTTCAACAACACCTATTTTAATTATACCAAAGAAGCTTTACCGGTGGCAACACATAATATTAGCTTTTCCTGCAATGATAGCCTTGGAAATATGAATTCTTCAAGTGAGATTAGAACTTTTACTGTTGGTGCGACTGTGATTCAAGATGCAAATGGCAATGCAATAAATGTTACAATTATATTCCTTAATACATCGAATCATGCTGACCAGGAATACAGTGTGACTGGGACGGTTCATGCCTTTAATGTTTCAGATGGCATGTATGATATTCCAGTAACTCCTATAAATCATACTATAAAAAATATGATATTTTACAATGTAACCTACAACAGCAGTGTAACAAGTATTGTTGATATAGATGAGCCAACTGAAAATATAAATGATTTAAAGATATTTGTAATAAATCCGAACGTTGGTTTTACATCAGCTAATATCACTGTTAACTCAAGCTTTTCTGAATTGTACAAATGCGCTGACTGGAATTTTACCAATAGGACTCCTGTAAGTAATTGCAGTTGGACAAATATTTTAAATCTAACTGTGGGGCAGCTACATAATATAACGTTAACTCCGCAAGATCCTGCCTATATAGAGCTGGCAAATAAGATTGAGTGTTATTCAGCTGGCTCTTCTGCCTTGTGCACAGAATCAGAGGTTAATGTTAGCGATAACATATATGCTTACTCAACTTTAGGATATCTTGATTCATACAAAAATAGGTTAGCACAAACACGCACATGGCATAATAAGACTAACATACCAGACGGCAGTACGATAAATAGTGTAAATATTAGCATTGAATGGTATGTTGAAGATACTGCTCAGAAATGTGGGATTTGGGTGTATAAAAACAGCTCTAATAAGTGGATTAATTTAAGCCACCAATGTCAGGAAACTGAGGCATTGTACTATTATAATGCTACCGCAAATATCACAACAGAAAATGATGCAGAGAATATTCAGGTGATTGTAAACTATTCCAGCTCAGCACCTAATGATCAGAATTCCAATGAGCTTTATGTTGATTATATTGTAGTTGTTGTCAATTATACGCTACCTTTAAGCCCCCTGCCCAACGTTTCAAGCTTAGACTATCCACTTAATAGCTCCTATGTTGGAGTTTTACCAATCGACTTTAATTTTACTGTCAGCGATGATAGGAATGTTTCTAATTGCACTTTATGGGCTAATTTTTCAGGTAATTGGCAAGCCAATAGAACCATCTATCCAACTACAAATAATAGCGCAAGATGGAATATAACATTAAACTTAAGTGATGGATATTATATCTGGAATGTACAGTGCTATGATAATGCAACTAGTGCTGGCTTTGACTGGTATGATACTAATTATACTTTTACTCTTGATAGACAGGCACCTATAATTAGCATAATTTCTCCAATTAATAATTCCGGAGATAGCGATGGAAATATTACCTTTAATTATAATGTTTCAGATACTAGCGCAATCAAAAATTGCAGCTTAATATTGAATGGGATTATAAATGAAACTAATCTTACAGTTACAAAAGGAGTAATCCAAAACTTTACAGTAACGAATCTTCAAGTTGGACAATATAATTGGAGTGTCAGATGCTATGATAATACTACTGGATATAATTCAGATACTAGCAAAGTATATTATGTTACCATCATATTGGCTACTGAATTTAATGGAGCTACAACATCTTTCTCATCTTTGACTAATGTGTCAGATATTACAAACCTTGTTTTGGAAGATACTACTTATGGTATGATAAATTATACTTCATCTGTGAATCTATCTGGGGGGGCTAATATTAACTATTATGCCAATATAACTAACAACTATATTAGTGTCAATTCAGCAAGTGTACGCGGCTTGAATAGAAGTGCTATAATCAGTATCTATAATTTAAGTTATCAATATAGTCCGGCTATATATAGGTACTCTCCAAAGACCATATGTAGCGGCTGTGATGTAATAAGCTACAATTCTGCTACTGGGATTGTTAGATTTAATGTAACCTCGTTTACTGGCTATTCAACTGGAACTAATTCTAACCTTACTATATGGGATGAAACAGATTCAGGGATGCCTTATGCAAGCAATATGAAATATGCTAACGAGAGCATCAGATTCTTTGCCAATTATACAAACACAACTTCTGGGTTAAGTATTAACGGAACTGGAGTTAACTGCAGCATATCATTTGATGGAACCTATCATAATATGAGTTTTAATTCATCAATCGGACTTTATGAATACAATAAGAGTTTTGGTTCAACTGGAAGTTATGTCTTTAATATCAGCTGTGACGGTTCTGCATTAAGTTTTGAAAAATTAAACTTGACTGACTATGTTTCTGTTAATGAAAGTGTCAAGTTCTGGAACAACACCTTTACCCTAAATAAAATAGGTATCTGGAATATTACACTTGATGCAAATGTGCCTTGGTTCTTTGTTGCGCATACTGATATTAACCGAACCATTAATGTGACTAGCGTAGAAATATCTAAGAATATTACACCAATAAGTCCTGTTGATGGCTTTGCAGTGGATAGAGATTCTGTCAATCAATCTGCGCCAGATAACGCTACTTTAGTTGCTTATTTAAGCGATGGCTTAGGGGGGATTTATGTTGCATTTAAAGCAAACCTTACTTTACCATCCATAAATGGACAGACTAATATAATATTAGCAAATGTCAGTACAAATGCTTCTGGTTATGCTGTTTTTGTCTGGAATGGAACAAATAATTCTCAAAAGATGTATGCTGGAAATTATACATGGTGGCCTGAGGCTAATGAATATACACTGAATGGTACTAGATATATCTATCTATATATGGGATTGAATCTGACATTTAGGTATGAAACTACAAAGCCAAATATCAGTTATAGCTTTAATGAGACTGCTCCAATACATGCTTTACTTCATTCATATGGTCCTGAAAATGATTCAATGCTGAACTCTACATATCTTGCTAATGTAACTGCAAACCTGACAAGTCCGAGTGGCATGAATTATGTTGTTACGTTAGTTGATCCTAGTGATAAGCCTTCTACCGATGAGAAAGGCCAAAAAATAATTCTGTGGGAGCAAATCCGCTCAAAATTAAAGGAGATGATAAAATGAAACAAAATATAGAGCTTGTTAAAAACCTTTTAATAAAAAATACTGATGGCGTAACTTTATCTGAAATTTCCCGTTCTTTGAATATATCCCGCAACACAGCGGCTATAGCTCTAGCTGAACTCAAAGGGGCACAACTAATCAGAATTAGACCTGTGGGTATAGCTAAATTAAACTACTGGAGGGGAAAATGAATAAAAAAGATTCTGTTACAAAATTACTCAAGAAAAATACTGATGGGCTTACTATTATGGAACTATCCAGAATACTTAGAATATCCCGAAATACTGTTGCTGTTGCCCTTGCTGAGCTCAGAGGGGCAGATTTGATTAGAATAAGAGCTGTCGGTATGGCAAGATTAAACTATTGGAAGGGTGAATAATAATGAGAAAAGAAAAAAAGGATTTGGTGGTTAATCTATTGCAGAAGAATACTGATGGACTCACAGTCATTGAAATCTCCCGCATCTTAAAAATCTCCCGCAATACTGCAGCTCTTGCTCTTGAAGAACTTAAAAGAGAGGGATTAATAAGGATTAGGGCTATCGGTATGGCTAGGTTGAATTATTGGAGTGCAGACGCATAATGTTGGTATCTCTTGCTAAATTATAGTAATCGTAGGATATTATTTCTTGTTCTTCTAAGTTTGTAACTATGGATTCACAGTATTATCTATAAAATCCCTTACACTTTCATTTACTTCTTTAAAGGTCATGTACTGGTATTCAGCTGCGTAGAATGCTGTAGTTAGGTTAAATAAGCCAGATATGGGTGATTCTGTTGATGTTAAGTAGTTGAAAGCCCATCTTTGAAGGTCATATAATGCTACCTTGTCAAATGTTGCAAGTACCTGATTATTATCTAAATCCCTAAGATACACCTGTTGGTTAGTGTAGATGGTTGCCGTTGCACCTATATTGCTTTGTTTGATCCCTGTTTCTATTGCTTCCTCTCCTGTTGCTTCGATTTCTGTTAAAGCAATTGTTAAAGCATCTGATTTTTCTATTCCATAAGAATTCTTACATGCAATATATGCATTACCTGTGGTTTCATTTATTATTAAACCATCTGAAGGCTGCAGGGTGCAGACATGATTCACACCGTCAGTAGTTGAGCAGTTCCTGAGAATATCTTCGGTAATCATAGTCATATAATCTAAGTCCTCATTATCAATCGCGCAAATCGCATTTCTATCAGTCTCAATTGCGAAGGTTGGTGTTGTGTCATTTGTTGTATATGGGGATGAAGTATCACCTACGCCACCATTTCCAGAGGTAAGATTTATTTTTATTATGGAAGGTGGAATCCAAACCTTATTATATCTATCTGTAATATTTCTAGGTGTTAATGCATAATTATATACTGATAAATCATTCATTGTTCCTATAAATGACCATGATGAATATTTTACATTAGCACCAACATACCATGACTGCGTAACAGAAGGATTTAAACTTCCTCCACCAGCACTTTGACTATTGTTTAGTATTCCATTTATGAAAAAAGCATTTGCAGATGAATTTCTTAATATACATAATTCAAACCATTTTCCTGAAGGCATTGTTCCTGCATATCCAAAATTAGTGCCTCCTATTTGTGCTTTATATGAGCCACCATCACTACTATCTACTATGAGCCTAAATTTAAAATTTCAAAATCTTGGATATCTTCTTATGATGAAGACAAAGTTAAGCTAATGAAGTTTGAAACAAAATGGGAATCCTTGCCAACTAAGAAATTGAGTTCTGATTCAAGCTACATTTATTATTCTGCTGAAACTACTGGATTTTCTTTGTTTGCAATCACTGCTGAAAAAAAGACAGTTGCTGTTGCGGGAAAAGCAATTGAAGAACCTGTTCTGGAGCAGAATTTGACTGAAAATGTTAGTGTAAAGCCAAAAGAGGAAATACAGCTTTCGGAACAAACGATAGCTGAGAATTTTGCAGCAGAAAAGCCAAAGGGCATTCCAAAGATAGTTTGGATTTTTGCTGGTGCTTCTATAGTTGCCGTTTTAGTGACTGGCTTCGTCTTGAAGGGGGGTAAAAAAGATGTCTTGGTTGAAGACTTTAAAAATACGCTTAAACATACTAAATCTGCTGCTGAATATTATAAATTGAACAGAGCTTATATCTGGCTTTCAAATAAAGATAAGGAAAAGTTCTATCCAAAAGTTAAGAAGTTATATGAAAAGTTGTTTGTAAGGAGTTAAAAAACATATTCTTCTATCAAATGAGATTTTATGGGATAAGAAGCTTCATAACCAAGATTATTTTCTATTTTACTTGTATTTTTTATTGAAGTGTGAATATTTATACCAAACTAACCCCATTTCTAATGGAATTTAAAAATAATCAAAGTTATATACTGTTTCTGATCTTTTCTTTGAAAATGTAGTACCTAAATCACTTTTTACTCTAAAACTCAGAAATCTTTAAATAGTAATACGGACAAAGTTTGTATTAGTGTGAGTAAAAAGAACAAAAAAGGTAGTTCTGATATAGATATTCTTAGCCGGTATTCCAGCCTCGAACTGCCAATTATTGCTTTAAATAAACGTCCACTGACAACTTATGAGGCTTTAGTTGTCTATCTGAAAGATATCCTTGACTTTAATTTCCACAATATAGGTGTTCTCTTAAATAGAAATGAAAGAGGAACAAGGATAATTTATCTTAGAGCTAAAGAAAAGTTGCAGGATTTACAAGACCAGGAATTACTGGGGAAATATGCTCGACTGAAAATTCCCATATCACTTCTCAATAGAAGGCCTTTGACGACCTATGAAGCACTTGTTGTATACCTGAAAGATAACTCCTTATTCAATTATCACGATGCTGCTGCCCTGTTAGACAGGGATGAGCGCGACGTAAGAAAGGTCTATTTCAGAGCTTTGGAAAAACTAAACAATGTTAGATAAAAGACTAGCCCAGGAAAGAGAAAATGGGATCAAGGTAGTGCGAGGAATATCGAATAGAGCGACAGACTCAAAGAAATTAAGGTCCGTTGTTCCAATCGTATTATTGTTGATGATATTTGCCTCGACAATCTTCCTTCCATTAATCTTTGCTGGATTTGAGGGAAGCACCAAGTTCTGGAACGCAAGCTTCACTTTAAATGAAACTGGTGTCTGGAACATAACATTAGATGCGACTGCTCAATGGGCTTATTCAGTCCATACTGATGTAAATAGATCCATCAATGTCACAACTCCTGCAGATGTTAGGATGCTAGAGATTACTGATAACGGTCAAGCTTATAGCAGAATGTCGTTGACGCCTATTGAAGGAGCAACCTCAAATGCCGCTATACGTGCGACCATTTATGATGTAGATGGTATTGGCGGATTGAATGTAACGGCATACATATGCGATGTCTCGGCTTATACATCATGCAGCGATACAAGCTATACATATGCAAAGAACTTAACCTATCTTGAAGCTGCTCCAAGCGCTGATGAATACTATTATATATATAATGGAACCGCGGGCATGCCTCAATTCTGGAAGCAAGCTGGAACTTGGAAACTATATGTGAAGGTAATTGATGGTTCATCTACCGATCATAATGAAACAGACTTTAGTTATGCAACATTAATGGCAGTAAACATCTCAAGTGTTATTAATCTTGGAGGAGAAGCTCCAACACTTGGACAATGGAACAGCGGAACTGATAAATACACATTAACTAACTGGGGTAATTTGAATCTGTCAATAAGTTGGAATGCTTCTGATATGAGAAGCGGAGAAGATAGCTGGACTTTGAATGGAACTGACTTTATGATAGATGATGATAATAATTATGCAGATGATACGTCTAACTTGCCATTCGTCTATTTAACTAATGCACCTAAATTATTTGAACCTTTAAGTGGATTGTTGGTTTGCTCTTCAGATAGTTGCGCAAATGAAAACTCGACATTAAATACTTATTATCATATTGCTCCTCCTCTTGGCTTAAAGGCTGGAACTTATAATACAACCATAATTATAACTTTAAGTGAAAAGTAGACTGAAATAGAATTGGAATATATTTACGACGAAAAAAATAGATTAAACTGGAAAATTGTTTAGTATCATAATCACGCAACATTAAGTCTTCTTTATAAATAAAAGGAAAACACCAAGCATGGTGATGCAATATGTATAAACTAAATGAAAAAAACGTAAATGGATTATTCGACATTTGAAGCA
>Ga0315282_10006849_pt1 | contig 18932 bp, 33 predicted proteins | sample YL17G07_20_MG_FD_203693 | JGI IMG/M metagenome (GOLD analysis project Ga0315282, IMG submission 203693) | Sediment microbial communities from Yellowstone Lake, YNP, Wyoming, USA - YL17G07_20 | ecosystem: Environmental > Aquatic > Freshwater > Lake > Sediment | place: USA: Wyoming | collected...
AGCTTGTCATAGTCCGTCTTCTGGCCCACGCGGGCGTAGCCGACGGTATAGTTGACCTTGCGCACCGGGGAGAAGATGGCGTCGATGGGGATGACCCCGATCGGCTGGTCCTCTTCCTTGTTGCGGTCGGCCGACACGTAGCCTCGCCCGGTCTTGACCACCATCTCCATCTTCAGGCGGCCGTCCTTCGACAGGGTGGCGATGTGGTGCTCCGGGTTCATGATCTCGATCGTGGGGTCGGCGATGATGTTGCCGGCCTTCACCTCGCCCTCACCCTCGGCGTCGATGCGCAGGGTCTTGGGGCCCTCGGCATGCGTCCTCAACCGCACGTCCTTCAGGTTGAGGATGATGTCGGTGACGTCCTCGACGACGCCCGGGACGGTGGAAAACTCGTGGGCCACGCCGTCGATCCGGACATTGGTGATGGCCGCGCCCTGAAGCGAGGAGAGCAGGATCCGCCTCAACGAGTTGCCGATGGTTATGCCGAAGCCGCGCTCCAGTGGCTCACAGACGAACTTGCCGTAGTGCTCAGTGTGGCTCTCGGCGTCTATGTCCACTTTCCTGGGCTTCATTAATTCACGCCAGTTTTTGTGCATTGCGTTCTCCATATAGCTTAACTCCTCCCAGCGCGGCACCCCTGGCTTGAGGGGCCCGCCGACTACTTGGAGTAGAGCTCGACGATGAGCTGCTCCTGGATCGGCATGGTCAGCTCCTCCCGGTTGGGGAAGTTGCGGACCACCGCCTCCAGGCGCTCCCTGGACAGCTCCAGCCATGAAGGCACGCCCCGGCGCTGCACGGACTCGAGGGAATCAAGGATCTGCTGGCAGTTGCGGCTGCCCTCCCGCACCGTCACGGCGTCGCCCGCCGCGATCTGGAAGGAGGGGATGCTCACGCCCTTGCCGTTGACCTGGAAGTGCCCGTGGCGAACAAGTTGCCTGGCCTGTGCCCGCGAGGTGGCGAAACCGGCCCGGTAGATGATGTTGTCCAGCCGGCGCTCGAGCATGAGAAGCAGGTTCCAGCCCGTGACCCCCTTGGTCCGGTCCGCTCCCTCGAACAGGCGGTGGAACTGCTTCTCGAGCAGCCCGTACATCCGGCGCACCTTCTGCTTCTCGCGCAACTGGATGCCGTAGTCCGAGGTCTTCGTGCGGCCCTGGCCGTGCTGGCCGGGCGGATAGGAGCGGCGCTCGTAAGCGCACTTGTCGCTAAAGCAGCGCTCGCCCTTGAGAAACAGCTTCAAGCCTTCCCTGCGGCAGATGCGGCAGCATGCCTCTGTGTACCTTGCCACTGCTGGATGCCCCTCCTAGACCCGGCGCCGCTTGGGCGGCCGGCACCCGTTGTGCGGGATCGGGGTAACGTCTTTGATCAGGCTCACCGTGAAGCCCGCGGCCTGCAGCGCCCTCAGAGCGGCTTCGCGCCCGCCACCGGGGCCCTTCACGTAGACCTCGATGGTCCGCATGCCGTGCTCCATCGCCTTGCGGGCCGCCGTCTCGGCCGCGAGCTGCGCGGCAAACGGCGTGCTCTTGCGCGAGCCCTTGAAGCCCTGCGTGCCCGCGCTGGCCCAGGCGATCGTGTTGCCGACCGGGTCGGTGATGGTGATGATCGTGTTGTTGAACGTCGATTGAATATGGGCGACGCCGGTCTGGATGTTCTTGCGCTCCCGCTTCTTGACGCCCCCTTTTTTGTCCTTAGCCATACTTGCTTACCGAACCCCCCTATGAGGTCTCTGTCCGATGTTAGGCCGACTAGACCTTCTTGCGCCGGCCGATAGCCGAGCGCCGCGGCCCCTTGCGCGTCCGGGCATTCGTGCTCGTCCGCTGGCCCCTCACCGGCAGCCCCTTGCGGTGGCGGATCCCCCGGTAGCAGCCGAGGTCCATGAGCCGCTTGATATGCATGGATATCTCGCGGCGCAGGTCGCCCTCCACCTTGACGCCGCTGTCGATCGCCCGCCGGATGGCCGTGATCTCGGCCTCGGTGAGCTTGTCGGTCTTCGTGGCCGGATCCACCTTGGCCTCGGTGAGGAGCTTCTTGGCCGTCGAGTGGCCGATGCCGTAGATGTAGGTCAGGCCGATGTCGATCCGCTTGTTCCTGGGCAGGTCAACGCCCGCGATTCGTGCCAACTTCCCTTACCTCCGCGCTAGCCCTGCCGCTGCTTGTGCTTGGGGTTCTCGCAGATCACCCGGACAGTGCCCCTGCGCTTGATTATCTTACATTTCACACACATGCGCCTTACGGACGCCTTAACCTTCATGGCCATTCACTCCGCGTCACTTAGCCCGGTAGGTGATGCGACCCCGGGTAAGGTCATAGGGTGAGAGTTCGACGGTCACTTTGTCCCCGGGCAGGATCTTGATGAAGTGCATCCTCATCTTGCCCGAGATGTGAGCCAGCACGCGGTGACCGTTGGCCAGCTCGACCCTGAACATGGCGTTGGGCAGCGGCTCTACGACCGTGCCTTCAACCTCTATAGCCTCTTCCTTCGGCATATACCCCCAAAGCTGTCAGCCCGCTGTCCTTGGGCTATAACTCGCTCAATATCTCGTAGCCGTCTTCCGTGATGGCCACCGAGTGCTCGAAGTGCGCGCTCAGCGACCCGTCGACCGTCACGGCAGTCCAGCCGTCTTCGAGGACTTTAACCTCGCTGCCACCGGCATTGACCATCGGCTCGATTGCCAGGACCATGCCCGGCTTCAGCACCGGCCCACTGCCGGCCACACCGTAGTTGGGCACCTGGGGCCTCTCGTGGAGGGCCCGCCCGATGCCGTGCCCCACGAACTGGCGCACCACCGAGAAGCCGCGGCCCTCCGCGTGCTCCTGAATGGCCGCCGAGATGTCATACAGCCGTCCGCTCGCCCGGCACTGCTCGATGCCCCGGTAGAGTGCTTCGCGCGTCGTCGCCAGCAGCAGGCGCGCCTCCTCTACGACCTGGCCCACCGGCAGCGTGATGGCGGCGTCGCCATAGAAGCCGCGGTGGAGAGCCCCGAAATCGAGGCTGATGACGTCACCTTCCTCGAGCCGGCGCTCCGAGGGGAAGCCGTGGACCACCTGCTCGTTGACCGAGGTGCACAGGCTGAAGGGGTAGCCGCGGTAGCCCTTGAAGGCCGGCCGGGCGTTGCGCTTCAGGCAGCGCTCCTCGGCGAAGAGGTCCAGCTCCCGCGTCGTCACCCCCGGCTTGACCCGCTCCCTCGTCTCCGCCAAGACCTCCGCCACAACACGGTTGGCCTCCCGCATCTTCTCGATTTCGCGCGGGGTCTTGAGGATGATCACCGGGGCCGAGCGCACCTCTCTCGCGACTTAGCCGAGCACCTTCGTGATGCGCCCGAAGATATCCTGGATCGAGCCCATCCCGTTGATGGCCCGCAGCAGCCCCTTCTTCTGGTAGAAGTCGATCAGAGGCTGCGTCGACTGCTTGTAGACGTCGAGGCGGTTGCGCACGGTGGCCTCGTTGTCGTCATCGCGCTGGTAGAGTTCGCCGCCACACTTGTCGCACGCGCCCTCTTTCTTCTGGGGCTTCTTGAACATCACGTGGTAGCCCTCACCGCAGCCGCGGCAGGTGCGCCGGCCGGTGAGGCGCTTGATCAGCTCCTCGTCGGGCACGTCGATGCTGACCACGTGGTCGATCTTCTTGCCCATCTCGGACAGGGCCTTGCCCAGGGCCTCGGCCTGGGGCACGGTCCGCGGGAAGCCGTCGAGCATGAAGCCGCCGGCGCAGTCGGGCTGCTTGAGGCGGTCGCGCACGATGCCGATGACGACGTCATCGGGCACCAGCCCGCCTTTGTCCATGTACTCCTTGGCCTTCTTGCCGAGCTCGGTGCCGCGCTTGAGGTTGTCGCGGAAGATGTCGCCCGTCGAAATCTGGGGAATCTTGTACCGCTCCATGAGCGGCTTGGCCTGCGTGCCCTTCCCGCCCCCCGGCGGCCCCAACAGGATGATGTTCATGGCCTCCCTCCTCCTTTACCTTCCCCGCATCCGCTTCTTCAGGAATCCCTCGTAGTGCCGCGTGAGCATGTGAGCCTCGATCTGCGACACGGTATCCATGGCCACACCGACCACGATCAGCAGGGCGGTGCCGCCGAAGTAGAACGGCACGTTGAAGCCCGTGATGAGGATCGTGGGCAGCACGCATATGGCCGCGACATAGATGGCGCCCGCGAAGGTAATGCGCGTCAGCACCCGGTCGATGAACTCGGCGGTCTTCTTGCCCGGGCGGATGCCGGGGATGTAGCCGCCGTACTTCTTCATGTTATCCGCCACTTCCACCGGGTTGAAGGTCACGGCCGTGTAGAAGTAGGCGAAGAAGATGATGAAGGCCACGAAGATGAGGTCGTAGATCCAGGTACCCGGCCGCAGCGAGTCGGCCACCGTCTTCATGATCCCGACCTGGAAGAAGCTCGCCAGGGTGGCCGGGAACATGATGATCGAGGAGGCGAAGATCGGCGGGATGACGCCTGCCGAGTTGATTTTGAGCGGCAGGTGCGTCGTCTGGCCGCCGTAGACCCTGCGCCCGACGATGCGCTTGGCGTACTGCACCGGGATGCGCCGCTGCGCCCGCTCGAAGAAGATGATCAGGCCGACCACGACGACCATCAGCACGAGCAGCCCGGCCACGATCAGGACACTAAGCTCGCCGGTGGTCGCCAACTGCGCCGTGGAGAGGATGGCCGCGGGCATGCGGGCGACGATGCCGGCGAAGATGATCAGCGAGATGCCGTTGCCGATGCCCCGCTCGGTGATCTGCTCGCCCAGCCACATGATGAAGGCCGTGCCGGCGGTGAGTGTGAGCACGGTCATCAGCCGGAAGCCCCAACCGGGCATCCCGACGACGAAGGCCCCGCCGGGGCCCTGCATGCTCTCCAGGCCGACCGAGATGCCAAAGCCCTGGACGATGGCCAGGACGATCGTCCCGTAGCGGGTGTACTGGGTGATCTTCCGGCGCCCGGCCTCGCCCTCCTTCTTGAGCTGCTCGAGGTGAGGGATGACCACGGTGAGCAGCTGGAGGATGATCGAGGCGCTGATGTAGGGCATGATGCCCAGGGAGAACACCGAGAGGCTCGAGAGCGCTCCGCCCGAGAACATGTCGAAGAGGCCCAGCAGCGTGCCCCTCGCCCGGGCAAAGATCTCCGCCAGCACCGCGGCGTCCACCCCCGGTGTGGGCACGTGCGCACCGATGCGGTATACGGCCAGCAGACCCAGCGTCAGGAAGATGCGCCGCTTGAGCTCGGGGACTTTCCCTATGTTCCCGAAACCGCCAATCACGCGACTTCCACCCTCCCACCGGCCGCCTCGACCTTTTGGCGGGCCGAGCGGCTGATCGCCGCCACCTTCAGCGTCAGGGGCTGCTTGCACTCGCCCTGCGCCAGGACCTTGACCCGGGGCACGTTCCCGATCAGCCCGGCCGCCCTGAGCACCTCGGCGTCGATGACCGCGCCCGACTCGAACCGCGCCAGGTCGCGCAGGTTCACCACGGCGTACTCGGTCTTGAAGATGTTCGTGAAGCCCCGCTTGGGGATCCGGCGCTGCAGGGGCATCTGGCCGCCCTCGAAGCCCGGGCCCTTCTTGCCGCCCGAGCGCGAGCCCTGGCCCTTGGTGCCGCGGCCCGCGGTCGTGCCCAGGCCCGAACCCGAGCCCCGGCCAACCCGCTTGCGGCCCGTGCGCGACCCCTTTGCCGGCTTTAGATCGTTGAGCTTCATCTACTTTTCCTTCACCGCGACGAGGTGGGGCACCTTGCGGATCATCCCCCAGATCTCGGGCGTATTCTTCCGGATGACTGTCTTGTGCATTTTCGTCAGGCCCAGGCCGATGAGCACCTTGCGCTGCGTCTTCGGGCAGCTCGCTCCGCTCTTGACCTGGGTGATTTCGAGAACTCCTTCGGCCATGACGACTCTCTCCCGGCTCTACCTGAGCTCCTGAACCTGCTTGCCGCGACGCGCCGCCAGGTCTTCCGGCGAGCGGAGCTGCCGCAGGGCGTCGATGGTCGCCTTGACGACGTTATGCGGGTTGTTCGAGCCGATGCACTTGGTCAGGATGTTCTGAATCCCGGCCGCCTCGACAACGGCGCGCACGGCCCCACCCGCGATGATCCCCGTGCCTTCCGAGGCCGGACGCAGGAAGACGCGGCCCGCCCCGAAGCGCCCCATGACCTCATGGGGGATCGAGCGCGTGACGTCGACCAGCGGGATGGGCTTCAAGTCCTTCTTGGCCTTCTCAACGCCCTTGCGGATCGCCTCGGGCACCTCGTTGGCCTTGCCCAGGCCGATGCCAACCGCGCCCTTGCCGTCGCCGACCACCACCACGGCCGAGAAGCTGAAGCGGCGGCCGCCCTTGACGACCTTGGCCACGCGGTTGATGTGGACAACCTTATCGATGAGCTGCGGCTCTCCGGGGGCCGGCTCAAAACTCTCTCTTCTTCCTCGTCCCCGACTTACGTTAGCCACTTAGAATTTCAGCCCCCCTTCCCGGGCCGCATCGGCCAGGGCCTTGACCCGTCCGTGATACAGAAAGCCGTTGCGGTCGAACACGACCTTGTCGATGCCCTTCTCCAGAGCCCTCTTGGCCAGCAGCTTGCCGACCAGCTTGGCCTGGTCGATCTTATTCTTCGCCTTCAGCTCCGCCTCGAGCTCCTTGGCCAGGGTCGAGGCCTCGATCACGGTGCGGCCCTGGACGTCAATGACGATCTGGCCGTAGATGTGCCGCCCACTCCTGAAGACGGACAGCCGCGGCCGCTCCAGCGACCCGGATACCTTGCGCCGGACGCGCGACTTGCGCCTCAGGTGTGCCTGCTTGTTATCTTTGTTGATCATGCTTGCTTCCTCGCCCTATTGGTCGGCCCGCTACTTGATGGCCCTATTTGGCCCCGGCCTTGCCGACCTTGCGCCGAATGGTCTCGGTGGAGTACTTGATGCCCTTGCCCTTGTACGGCTCGGGCGGCTTGAGCCCCCGGAGCCTCGAGGCGGTCAGGCCCAGCAGCTCCTTGTCGGCCGACCGGAGCACCACCTTGGCCTGCTTCTCGATGAGCTGCGCGCTCACCCCCTCGGGCAGCTTGAACTCGACGGGGTGCGAGAAGCCCAGGCTGAGCACCAGGGCGTTGCCCTTCAGCTCCATCCGGAAGCCGACGCCGGCGATCTCGAGCGTCTTCTCGAAGCCCTTCGTCAGCCCCTCGACCATATTGGACACCAGCGTCCGGGTGAGCCCCTGGATGGCCTTCGACTCGCGGTCCGGGGTGACGGTCTCGACCTTGATCTCAGCGTCGCCGACGTCAAGCCTGACGCGCGGATGAATGGCGCGGCTCAGCTTGCCCTTCGGCCCCGTCACCGTGAGGATGTCGTCCTTGATCTCCAGCTTCACCCCGCTGGGGATCGGGATGATCTTCTTGCCTACTCTGGACACAGGGCGCCCTCCTACCAGACCGCGCAGACGAGCTCGCCGCCGACGTTGGTGCGGCGCGCTTGCCGATCGGTCATGACCCCGCGCGAGGTGGACAGGATGGAGATGCCGAGGCCACCGAGCACCGGCGGGATCTCGTCGGAGCGCACGTAGACACGGCGGCCGGGTTTGCTCACCCGCTTGATGCCGCCGATGACCGCCCTGCCCCCCTGCTCATACTTCAGAAAGACGCGGACCATGCCTTGCTTGTCGTCGCTGACTACTTTGTAGTCGCGGATGAAGCCCTCGTCCTTGAGGACCTGAGCGAGGGCCGTCTTGAGCCGCGACGCCGGCACATCGACCGTGTCGAAGCGCCGCGCGCTGGCGTTGCGGATTCGCGTCAGCATGTCCGCGATGGGATCTGTCATGCCCATTGCCGTTATCTACCTCTCCCTCTCTACCAGCTCGCCTTGATCACGCCGGGGATCTCGCCGCGGAGCGCCATGTTCCGGAAGCAGATGCGGCAAAGCCCGAACTTGCGCAGGAACGCCCGCGGGCGACCGCACACCGGGCAGCGCGTGTAGGAGCGCACCGAGAACTTCGGCTTCCGGCCGGCCTTGGCGATGAGGCTCTTCTTGGCCACTGACTACCTCCTGAAGGGCATCCCCAGCTCGCGCAGGAGGAACTTCGCTTCCTCGTCCGTGCGAGCCGTGGTCACTATCGTCACATTCATCCCCTTGACCTTCTCGATCTTGTCGTAGTCGATCTCGGGGAAGATGAGCTCCTCGCGGATGCCCAGGCTGTAATTGCCGCGGCCGTCGAAGCTCTTGTCCGACACCCCGCGGAAGTCACGCACCCGGGGCAGGGCCACGTTCATCAGCTTGGACAGAAAGTCATACATCCGCTTCTTGCGCAGCGTGACGCGGCAGCCGATGGGCATGCCCTCGCGCAGCTTGAAGGCGGCGATGGACTTCTTGGCCCGCGTGACGACCGGCTTCTGGCCCGCGATGAGCGCCAGCTCGGCCTGCGCCTGGTCGAGGATCTTGATGTTCTGGATCGCCTCGCCCAGCCCCATGTTGATGACCACCTTCTCGAGGCGCGGCACCTGCATGGGGTTGCCGTACTTGAACTCCTTCTTGAGGGCGGGGACGACCTCTTTCTCGTATTTCTCTTCGAGCCTCACGGCGCGCGCCCTCCCTCTACTCGATGGTCTCGCCGCAGTTGCGGCAGACCCTGGCCTTGCGGCCGTCTTCAAGTATCTTGTGGCCGACTCTCACGGCCTCGTTGCACTTCTCGCACATCAACATCACGTTGGAGATATGGATCGGGCCTTCCTTCTCGACGATGCCGCCCTTGCCAATGGCCTTGCTCGCCCGGGTGTGGCGCTTGATCATGTTCAGCTTCTCCACCACCACGCGAGACTTCTTGGGCAGTACCTTAAGGACCTTGCCCGCCTTCCCCTTTTCTTTGCCCGAGACGACCATTACGCGGTCGTTCTTGCGGACATGGAAGCTCTCATGCTTCATCTCAGTTATCCTACAGGACCTCAGGGGCCAGGCTGACTATCTTCATGAAGTTGCGCGCCCGCAGCTCCCTGGCCACCGGGCCGAAGATGCGGGTGCCGATGGGCTCGCCTGCCGGATTGATCAGCACGGCCGAGTTATCGTCGAACCGGATATAGCTGCCGTCGGGCCGGCCCATCTCCTTCGTCGTGCGCACCACCACGGCGCGGCTCACGTCGCCCTTCTTGGCCTTGCTGTTGGGCAGGGCCTCCTTGATGGCGACGATGATGACGTCCCCCAGGCGGGCATAGCGGCGCTTGGAGCCCCCGAGGACCTTGATGCAGGCTACCTTCTTCGCGCCGGAGTTGTCGGCGACGTTGAGCATTGTCTCGACCTGTATCATGACCGGACTTCCTTTCTTAGAGGGCTGCTCGCCGCACGATATCCTTCACGCGCCAGCGCTTCATCTTGCTCAGCGGCCGGGTCTCGACGATGCGCACCTGGTCGCCCACGCGACACTCGTTGCGCTCGTCGTGGGCGGTGTACTTGGCCTTCCGACGCACGTACTTTTTATAGATGGGGTGGCTCACCAGGCGCTCCACCACGACGGTCACCGTCTTGTCCATCTTGTCGCTGATGACGGTGCCCACTCTCTTCTTTCTGAGTCCCCTCTCCTTCATCGAGTAACCTCTGGGCCGCCCCTAGGCGCCCTTCTTCTCTGTCATGAGGGTCTTCACCCGGGCGAGGTCCCGCCGGCCCTTGCGCAGCGCCATCGTGTTCTCGAGCTGCCCCGTGGCGTGCTGGAACCGCAGGTTGAACAGCTGCCGGGCCAGCTCCTGCCGCTTCTGGCGCAGCTCCTCGACGGAGAGGTCCCTTAGCTCGCGAGCCTTCATTGCGCCGCCTCCCTCCTGACCACCTTGGTCTTGATGGGCAGCTTGTGCATCGCCAGCCGCATGGCCTCTATCGCCACGTCGTCGGTGACACCCTGCATCTCGTAGAGGATGCGGCCGGGGCGAACCACGGCCACCCAGCCTTCAGGGGCGCCCTTACCCTTGCCCATGCGGGTCTCGGCGGGCTTCTTGGTGAACGGCTTATCGGGGAAGATGCGGATCCAGATCTTGCCGCCGCGCTTGGCGTGACGGGTGATCGCGATTCGGGCAGCCTCGATCTGCTGGCTGGTCAGCCAACCGCACTCCATGGCCTGGAGGCCGTAGTCGCCGAACTCCAGGTCGGAGCCGCGCCACGCCTTGCCCTTCATCCGCCCCTTCTGGGCCTTCCGATACTTAACCTTCTTGGGAGCTAACATGTCGCTATCCTATGGCTCAGGCAGCCGGCTGCTCGGCCCCGGGCAGAATCTCGCCCTTGAAGATCCAGACCTTGACGCCGATGATGCCGTAGGTGGTGGTCGCCTCGGAGAAGCCGTAGTCGATATCGGCCCGCAGGGTATGCAGCGGCACCCGGCCCTCCCGGTACCACTCACTGCGCGACATCTCGGCCCCGCCGAGCCTGCCCGAGCAGTTTATCTTGATGCCCTTGGCCCCGAACTTGCGGGCCGCGGTGACGGCGCGCTTCATCGCCCGGCGGAAGGAGACGCGCCGTATTAGCTGCTGGGCGACGTTCTCGCTCACCAGCTTGGCGTCGACCTCGGGCTTGCGCACTTCCTGGATGTCGATCATCACCTCGCGCCGGATGAGCTTCTCGACGTCGCGGCGCAGCGCCTCGATTTCCGAGCCCTTCTTGCCGATGACGATGCCGGGGCGAGCCGTGTGCAACTTGACCTTGACGCGGTTGGCCGCCCGCTCGATCTCGATCTTGGCCAGCCCCGCATGCGCCAGCCGCTTCCTCATGTAGTCGCGCAGCTTCCGGTCCTCGAACACGAAGGCGGCGTACTCCTTCTCGGCATACCAGCGGGAGTCCCAGGTCTTGGTGATGCCTAGCCTGAAACCGATCGGATGAACCTTCTGACCCAAGAGTGAACTCCTCTCTTACTTTTCGTCGAGGACGACCGTGATGTGGCACGTCCGCTTCAGAATTCTGGTCGCCCTGCCCATCGCTCGCGGTGTCCAGCGCTTGAGGCTGGGGCCCCCGTCGACAAAGGCCCTCTTGACGTACAGGGTGTCGACATCGATGCCCGGGTTCTGCTCGGCGTTCGAGACGGCCGAGCGCACCACCTTCGTCAGCAGCTTGGCCGAGCGCTGCGGCAGGTAGCGCAGCTGATTGAGCGCCTCCTCGACCTTCTTGCCACGGACGGCGTCGACGACCAGCCGGGCTTTGCGCGGCGAGATGCGCAGGAAGCGCGCTTGCGCCTTGACCTCCATGGCTACTTCTTGACCCCCTTGATCTTCGTCTTGCGGTCGCCGGAGTGGCCGAAAAAGGTCCGGGTGGGTGCGAACTCGCCCAGCTTGTGGCCGACCATATTCTCCGTCACGAACACGGGGATGAATTTCTTGCCGTTGTGCACCGCCAGCGTGAGGCCGACAAAGTCCGGGGTGATGGTCGAGCGGCGAGACCAGGTCTTGATGACCTTGCGGCTCTTGCTCTCCATGGCCTCGTTCACCTTACGGCCAAGGTGGTCGTCAACGAACGGCCCTTTTTTGATGGAACGTGCCAAAGCTCTCTCCTGCTACTTGCTGCGCTTCTTGACGATGTATTTGTCGCTGCTGTGGTTGCGCCGCGTCTTGTAGCCCTTGGTGGGCATGCCCCAGGGGCTGACCGGATGGCGCCCACCCGAGCTCTTGCCCTCGCCGCCACCCATGGGATGGTCGACCGGGTTCTGCGCCACGCCTCTGACGTGGGGCATGCGGCCCAGCCACCGCTGGCGCCCGGCCTTGCCGAGGGTGATGTTCTCGTGCTCCAGGTTGCCCACCTGGCCGACCGTGGCCACGCACTTCTCGATGATGCGCCGCAGCTCGCCCGAGGGCAGCTTCATGAGGACGTAGCCCCCCTCGCGCGCCATGACCTGGGCGTAGGTGCCGGCGGCCCTGGCCATCTGGGCGCCCTTGCCGGGCTTGAGCTCGATGTTGTGGACGAGCGAGCCCAGGGGCATCCTGGCCAGCGGCAGCGTGTTGCCCGGCTTGATGTCGGCGTTGGGTGAGGCCACCACGGTGTCGCCCACGTGCAGGTCCTTCGGGGCGACGATGTAGCGCTTCTCGCCGTCGGCGTAGTTGAGCAGGGCGATGCGGGCCGAGCGGTTCGGGTCGTACTCGATCGAGCTGACCTTCGCGGGAACCTCTTGCTTGTCGCGCCGGAAGTCGATGATCCGATAGAGCCTCTTGTGGCCGCCGCCCCGGTAGCGGACCGTAACGCGGCCGTAGCAGTTGCGCCCACCCGTCATCTTCTTCGGCTCGACCAGCCCCTTCTCGGGCCGCTCCGCCGTTATCCCCTCGAACGTGGCGTAGGTCTGGTGGCGCCGCCCGGCCGAGGTTGGTCTCATCTTTCTGATAGCCATCGTCCCAGAACCTCTTTATGCGCTCTCGAAGAACTCGATCTTGTCGCCAGCCTTGAGCGTCACGACGGCCTTCTTCCAGTCGGAACGCTTGCCCTGGAACTTGCCGAGGCGCTTCTTCTTGCCTTCGATGTTGGCCGTGTGCACCTTGAGCACCTTCACCTTGAACAGGGACTCGACCGCCTTGCGGATCTCGACCTTGTTGGCGTCGGGGTGCACTTCAAAGGTCACCTGGTTGGCCGTGTCCTTCAGCAACGTGCTCTTCTCGGTGACCAGCGGCCGCCGCACGATCTGGTAGTAGTCGTTCATCTCGTGCCCTAAGCCCCCAGGACCTCGGCCAGCTTCTCGGCCGCTGACCTGAGCATAACCAGATTATCGTACTTCAGGATGTCGTAGACGTTAAGGCCCTCGCGCCGAATTGACTTCACCTGCGGCAGGTTGCGGCTGCTCTTCTCGAGCGCCTCGTCGGCACCCTCATAGACCACCAGGCAGCTCTGGCCGCCCAGGCCGAGCGACTTCAGCACGCCCACGAACGCCTTTGTCTTGATCCCCTCGAGCCCCAGTGAGTCGACGATGACGAGCTGGTTTTCCTGAACCTTCGCGGACAAGGCCATCATCAGGGCCTGCCGGCGCACCTTGCGGGGCGTGCGCTGCACGTAGTCCCGCGGCTTCGGTCCGAAGACGACGCCGCCGCCGCGCCACAGGGGCGAGCGACTCGAGCCCGCGCGAGCCCGGCCCGTGCCCTTCTGGCGCCACGGCTTCTTGCCGCCGCCGCGGACATCGGCCCGGCCCTTGGTGCAGGCGGTACCGGCCCGGCGGGCGTTGAGCTGCCCCTTGACGACCTCATGCAGGATGTGGATCTTGACTTCGCGGCCGAAAACGGCCTCGGGGAGGTCGATGTCGGCCACCTTCTCCCGCTTCGCGTTATAGACAGTTGCCTGCGCCATGGCCCTACCTCGCCCGCCTGATCATGACCAGCCCGTTGATAGAGCCGGGGACTGCCCCCTTCACTATGAGGAGGTTCGACTCCGGGCGGATCTCGATCACCTTGAGGTTGCGCGTCGTCTGCCGGACGTTGCCCATGTGGCCGGGCATCTTCTTGCCCTTGACGACCCGCGACGGATCGGCGCTGGCGCCAATCGAGCCCGGGACCCGGTGCGAGGTGCAGCCGTGGGTATCCTTGCCGCCGGAGAACTTGTGGCGCTTGATGACACCGGCGAAGCCGCGGCCCTTGGTGCGGCCGATGACGTCGACCCGGTCGCCGACCTGGAACATCTCCACGGTCAACTCGGAACCCGGGGCCGCCTCGTCATCGCCGGAAGCAGGCACTTCGCGCAGGAAGCGGAACATCCCCTTGCCGGCCTTATTCATGTGGGCCTGCTGCGGCTTGGCGATGCGCTTCTCCTTCTGGGGCACGAAGGCGATCTGGAGCGCCTCGTAGCCGTCGGTCTTGGTCGTCTTGCGCTGGATCACGGTGCATGGCCCGGCTTCGAGCACGGTCACCGGCACCACCAACCCATTGGGGCCGAAGATGCGGCTCATGCCCAGCTTTTTGGCCAATATCGATTCAATCATGACGTTATCTCCGCGCCCCTTACAGCTTGATCTCGACGTCCACACCGGCCGACAGGTCGAGCTTCATCAGGGCATCGACCGTGGCCTGCGTCGGCTCCAGGATGTCGAGGAGCCTCTTGTGCGTGCGGATCTCGAACTGCTCGCGGCTCTTCTTGTCCACGTGCGGGCTACGCAGCACGGTGTAGCGGCTTATCGCCGTGGGCAGCGGGATTGGCCCCGCCACGCGAGCGCCCGTGCGCCGCGCCGTATCGACTATCTCGGTGGCCGACTGGTCGAGCAGCTTATGATCGTAGGCCTTGAGACGGATCCTTATCTTCTGACTGGTCATCATGGCGCGAGCCCGGCTCCTACTCCACGATATCGCTGATGACGCCGGCACCAACCGTGCGGCCGCCCTCGCGGATGGCGAAACGCAGCTCCTTCTCCATCGCGATCGGCATAATCAGCGTCACGTCAAAGTTGATGTTGTCTCCCGGCATTACCATCTCCACCCCCTCGGGCAGCGTCACCACTCCGGTAACGTCCGTCGTCCGGAAATAGAACTGCGGCCGGTAGCCGTTGAAAAACGGCGTGTGGCGCCCGCCTTCCTCCTTCGTCAGGACGTAGGCGCTCGCCTTGAACTTCGTGTGCGGCGTGATCGACCCGGGCTTCGCCACCACCTGCCCGCGCTCGACCTCGTCGCGCTTGGTGCCGCGCAGCAGCACGCCGATGTTGTCGCCCGCACGACCCTCGTCCAGGATCTTGCGGAACATCTCCACCCCTGTGCACACCGTCTTGAACGTGGGGCGCACGCCCACGATCTCCACTTCCTCGCCCACCCGCACGATGCCGCGCTCCACCCGGCCCGTAACCACCGTGCCGCGCCCCGAGATGCTGAACACGTCCTCGACCGGCATCAGGAAGGGCTTGTCGATCTCGCGGACCGGCTCCGGAATGTAGGTGTCCAGGGCATTGAGCAGATCATGTATCGGCTTGGTCTTCTCCTTGTCGTCCGGCGACTCCAGGGCCTGCAGGGCCGAGCCGCGGATGATCGGGATCTCGTCGCCCGGGAACTCGTACTTGGTCAGCAGCTCCCTCATCTCCAGCTCGACCAGGTCCAGCAGCTCCGGGTCATCGACCATGTCGCACTTGTTGAGGAATACGACCATCGAGGGCACGCCCACCTGGCGGGCCAGCAGGATGTGCTCACGGGTCTGGGGCATCGGGCCGTCGTCGGCCCCGACAACCAGGATGGCGCCGTCCATCTGGGCCGCACCGGTGATCATATTCTTGATATAGTCGGCGTGGCCCGGGCAATCGACGTGGGCGTAGTGGCGCTTGTCGGTCTGGTACTCGACGTGCGCCGTGGCGATGGTGATGCCGCGCTCCTTCTCCTCGGGGGCCTTGTCGATCTGGTCGAACGGAATGTACTCGGCCAGCTTCCTCGCAGACAGCACCCGGGTGATCGCCGCCGTCAGAGTCGTCTTGCCGTGGTCAATGTGGCCGATCGTGCCCACATTGACGTGCGGCTTAGTCCGCTCAAACTTCTTCTTGCCCATCAAAGTCCTCCTGCCAAACTTCCGGCCGCCCGCTAGGCTATCTTGACCTTCTTGACGTCATCCAGGAGCTGAGCCGGCACCTGTCCATAGTGGGCGAACTGCATCGTATATGTGGCCCGCCCGCTCGTGGTGGAGCGCAGGGCGGTAGCGTATCCGAACATCTCGGCCAGTGGCACCTCGGCCTGCACCCGGTGGGCCCCTCCCCGGGGCTCCATGCCGCAGATGCGGCCGCGCCGCGAGCTGAGGTCGCCCACCACGGAGCCAAGCTGCTCCTCGGGGGTGATCACTTCGACGGCCATGATGGGCTCGAGCAGCACCAGGCCGGCCTTGTGCGCGGCCTCCTTGAAGGCCATCGAGGCGGCCACGGTGAAGGCCATCTCCGAGGAGTCGACCTCGTGGTAGGAGCCGTCGAGCAGGCGCGCCTTGATGTCGATGACCGGGAAGCCGGCCAGGACTCCGCGCATGGCGGCCTCCCTGATGCCCTTCTCGACCGCGGGGATGAACTCCTGCGGCACCACACCGCCCTTGGTGGCGTCCTCGAACTCGAAGCCCTTGCCGGCCTCGCTCGGCTCGATCTCGATCCAGACATGGCCGAACTGGCCGCGCCCACCCGTCTGCTTGATGAAGCGCCCCTCGGCCCTCGCGCGCCCCTTGATCGTCTCGCGGTAGGCCACCTGCGGCTTGCCCACCGTCGCGCCCACGTTGTGCTCGCGCAGCAGGCGGTCGACGATGATCTCGAGGTGCAGCTCGCCCATGCCGGAGATGATGGTCTGGGCCGTCTCCTCGTCGGTGCGCACGCGGAACGACGGATCCTCCCAGGCGATCTTGTTGAGGGCGAGGCGCAGCTTGGCCTGGTCGGCCTTCGTCTTGGGCTCGATGGCGATGGCCAGCACCGGCTCGGGCACATCGAGCGACTCGAACACGACCGGGTGCTTCTCGTCGCACAGGCTGTCGCCCGTCGTGCTCAGCTTCAGGCCCACCGAGGCGACGATGTCGCCGGCGTAGACCGCGTCGATCTCCTCGCGCTTGTCGGCATGCATCTTGAGCAGCCGCCCGACCTTCTCCTGCTTGCCCTTGCTGGCGTTGTGGACCGGCGAGCCGGCCCTGAGGCTGCCCGAGTAGACGCGCATGAAGGTGAGGTGGCCGACGAAGGGGTCGTTGATGATCTTGAAGACGAGGGCGCTGAAGGGGGCGTCGTCGGTGGCCTCGCGCCGCACGGTCTCGCCCTTGGGGTTCAGGCCCTCCATCGCCGGGAGGTCGCTCGGCGAGGGCAGGTAGTCGATGATGGCGTCGAGCAGGGGCTGCACGGCCTTGTTCTTGAAGGCCGCGCCGCAGAGCACCGGAACGATCCTTTGGGCCAGCGTGGCCCGGCGGACGACCGCCTTGATCTCCTCCTCGGAGACCGGCTTGCCCTCGAGGTACTTCTCCATCAGGGCATCGTCGAGGTCGGCCAGGGCGGCGATCATCTGGTCGCGCCGCGCCTCCGCCTCCTCGGCCAGGGCGGCCGGGATCTCGGCGGCCTTGAAGTTGTCCATGCCGGCCGAGCCGTCGAAGATGAGGGCGCGCATGCTGACGAGGTCGATGACCCCCTCGAAGGTGTCCTCGACGCCCATGGGCATCTGAAGGGGCACGAACACCCCCTTGAGCCGGCGGCGCATCGACTCCACGGCCTCGTCGAAGTTGGCCCCCGTGCGGTCCATCTTGTTGACGTAGGCGATGCGGGGCACGCCGTAGCGCTCCGCCTGCCGCCAGACCGTCTCGGACTGGGGCTCGACACCGCCCACGGCGCAGAAGATGGCCACCGCGCCGTCGAGGACGCGAAGCGAGCGCTCTACCTCGATGGTGAAGTCCACATGGCCAGGAGTGTCAATAATATTGATGCGATGGCCGTGCCAGGAACAGGTCGTCGCCGCGGAGGTGATGGTGATGCCGCGCTCCTGCTCCTGCGCCATATAGTCCATCACGGCGGTCCCATCGTGCACCTCACCCATCCGGTGCGACACGCCCGTGTAGAACAGCACTCGCTCGGTCGTCGTCGTCTTGCCGGCGTCGATGTGCGCCATGAAGCCGATGTTGCGACTCTTATTTAGTGGGACTTGCCGTGACAAAACACTAACTCCTCAGTTGGGGCCTTATCCCTACCAGCGGTAATGGGCAAAGGCCTTGTTCGCTTCGGCCATGCGGTGCGTGTCTTCGCGCTTCTTGACCGCCCCGCCACGACCCGCGGCCGCGTCCAGGAACTCGCCGGCCAGCTTGGCGCCCATGCCCTTCTCCGGGCGCGAATGGGCGTAGCTGATCAGCCAGCGGATGGCCAGGGCGAGCCGCCTTTCGGGGCGCACCTCGATCGGGACCTGATAGGTAGAACCACCTACCCGGCGGCTCTTGACCTCGATCACCGGCTTGACGTTGTCCATGGCCTTCTCGAAGACCTTCAGGGGATCGTCGCCCGCCTTCTGGCGGACGGTGTCGAGGGCGCTGTAGATGATCTGCTCGGCGGTGCTCTTCTTGCCTCGCTTCATGACACAATTGATGAAGCGCGCCAGCAGCTTGCTGCCGTAGCGTGCGTCGGCCAACTGCTCGCGCCGCGTAACCTCTCTACGTCTGGGCATCGCTTAACCCCTTGCCTTGACTACTTGGGCCGCTTGGCGCCGTACTTGGAACGGCTCTGCTTCCGGTCCTGCACACCGACGGCGTCCAGGGTGCCGCGGATGATGTGGTAGCGCACGCCCGGCAGGTCCTTGACGCGGCCGCCGCGGATGAGCACCACCGAGTGCTCCTGCAGGTTGTGCCCGATGCCGGGGATGTAGGTGGTGACCTCCATCCCGTTGGTCAGGCGCACCCTGGCCACCTTCCGCAAGGCCGAGTTCGGCTTCTTGGGCGTCGAGGTGTAGACGCGCACGCACACCCCCCGCTTCTGCGGGCTGCCCTTAAGGGCCGGCGTATCGACCTTCTTGCGCACCTTCTGGCGGGCTTGCCTCACCAGCTGATTGATCGTCGGCATCCGTCCTCCAACTACCAGGCCGTCTGGCGGCCACTGCGAAATCGGCCCGCCCCGCGAGGGGCCCAAGCCAAAAAATAAAGCGTAATCAACACCATCACAGTCCCTGCCCTTCGCAGGGCAGCTGCGTGGCAATGTGGGCAAATGCAAACTTTATTACGCTACAGGACAGCTACAGTGCTGTCAAGTCCCTTCTTTCCGCCTCCTCCGGCGCGGACAAGGCTTCCTCCTCCTCGTCCTCCATAGCCGTCGGTGCAACCTTCACCTGGACCTCCCGGTAGCGCGGCACACCCGTGCCGGCCGGAATCAGACGGCCCATGATGACGTTCTCCTTGAGGCCCTGCAGCGTGTCGATGCGCCCGGCGATGGCCGCCTCGGTGAGGACCTTGGTCGTCTCCTGGAAGGAGGCCGCCGAGATGAAGCTGTCGGTGGACAGCGACGCCTTGGTGATGCCCAGCAGCAGGGGCTCGCCGACGGCGGGCTTCCCGCCGCGCTCCAGGACCAGGCGGTTCGCC
>Ga0315282_10006851_pt1 | contig 18927 bp, 16 predicted proteins | sample YL17G07_20_MG_FD_203693 | JGI IMG/M metagenome (GOLD analysis project Ga0315282, IMG submission 203693) | Sediment microbial communities from Yellowstone Lake, YNP, Wyoming, USA - YL17G07_20 | ecosystem: Environmental > Aquatic > Freshwater > Lake > Sediment | place: USA: Wyoming | collected...
CGCCACCAGTGGTTCTCTTTTGTTGTGAAATTGACCATCTCACAACATTTCAGGACCACCGCCGTACCATGTTGGGCCAACCCCGCATGAAAGAGTGCTCCCGTCAGGATTTGAACCTAAGTTTGGGGATTGAGGGTCCCCTTGTGCTTGGCCACTACACCACAGGAGCATTCTGATACCCGAGGTCGGAGTCGAACCGACTACCTTCTGCTTGTAAGGCAGACATCCTTCCAGCAGGACCTCTCGGGCGAATTGTTCGAGATCGAGAAAAGACGAGCAAGAGAAAAAAAGGAAATCTGACAACAAAAAACGACTACCGCTTCTTCTTCCCGGAATATTTAGCAATTAGACCCTTGACCTCATCATAGCAGTTCTTGCACAGCATGTATCCCTGCATCTGGGGGCCAAGCAGCCTCATCCTGTCCTCCGGGGGCATCGGGAACATGGGGGGCCACGCCATCCCGCACCTCGGGCACCGGATGGGATACTCGATGTAGGGGATCCGGCCTTCCTTCTCGAGGATCTTTATCCACTTGTCCTGCTCCTTCTTCGGGACGCCCTTCTCATATACGGACTTGGGCAGCCCGCAGTTCTCCTTCGTGGGGTCGAACTTGTATCCTAGTGGCTCGTACTTGCAGTCGCAGGTGATGAGTTGCATCCCGCAGAACGGGCACCGCTCCATATCGCACCCGTACTTGTGGATCTCTCCTTCCTTAACACCGCAGTCGTGGCAGACGGCCCGCTTGTCCTGAGGCATTGGAGCACCGAAGGGCCCTAGATGTTTCTGGGTTATTAAGCATTTGACAACGAGGCCGCAGTATGGAGCGTTCATGGAAAGGTATTTCTACTATAACCAACTATAATATGCTATGGTGATAGGCCATGGCCACCTCCATCCAGATAAGTAAGGACCTCCAGAAAGAGCTCATCAAGCGCAAGATGTTCGACAAGGAGAGCTATGAGGAGATCATCTGGGACCTCATCGAGGATTCCCTCGAGCTTAACGATGAGACCAAGAGGGACCTGGCCAAAGCCCGCGAGGAGATAAAGGCGGGCAAAGTCCGAACATTGGCCCAAGTCAAGAAAGAGCTGGGACTATGACCTTCGAGATAGTCGTAACGGAATTAGCGTACAAGCAACTGAAAAAATTTGATAAAAAGGTCCAAATGCGAATCATCAAGGCGCTCGAAAGGGTAAGAATCCGGCCCGATGCCTTCATCACCAAGCTTGTCGGGGTCCCGGGCTACAAACTTCGGGTCGGCGAGTACAGGGTCCTATTGGACATAGACCAGGGCAAGTTGTTGATACTTGTCCTGAAGATCGGACATAGAAGGAACATTTACGACCTTTAGGTAAATCGATCGTTAGATGGCGATGCGAGGAGTCGAACCTCGACAGCTTCTAAAGCCTGGGTTCTCAGCCCATCCGGTTTTCCATTTCCGTACATCGCCAGTGGAACGGCCGGTCACCGCGACCTTCGACGGTGGACGGTGGGGCTGCTCGCTTCCGCGCCTCGCCCGGTGCCCGTCCCGAGATGCATTCGCGGCCCTCCGGTCGCTTCCGCATCGCCCGCCGGCCCGCGGGCCGGCCTATGGCCCTGCCAGGGATCGAACCTGGACAGCCACTGAGGCACGGGTTCTGAGCCCGCCGCGTTCTCCAATCCGCCACAGGGCCATTGTGATGAAGCCGGAGGGGAGAATCGAACTCCCTATCCACTGAGGAACGCATTTCCAAGGCAAGGACCCTTTAAGTTTCGGCCCCAAAGGGTTGTGCCCTTTGAGTGCGCCGCCTTCTCCGTTCGGCCACTCCGGCATTTCGATAGCATTCAAAATAATACAGGGGAGACCGATCCTCCTTTATCGAGGTCGACTAGGTCTCTGGGGCCAATGGGGACGGTTTTACCGTCTACTCGCTGAACCTTCCATAGGTTCGTCTCCTTCGGCACGGGCCGGGACTTCAACCCGGTCCAACGTGCATCGTGTGTTGCCATTGATGCGGGCTCCCCCCGCGGAGATCGGTCTTCCTCTCACCACCTTCAGTTCCTGATGCGCCAGGTCGGACTCGAACCGGCATGAACGGCTTGGAGGGCCGTTGGTCTCCCATTGACCTACTGACGCGTTCCGCTTTCTTTCGAGGGTGAAAGCGGGAAATCTCCCTCAGGCTGTGGCCTGCGTCCTCAGGGCGATGCTTGTCATCTCGTCGAGCCATCGGAAGAAGATGGCAAGCAGCTCGAGGACGAAGTTCAGGCAGATGGCCTGGCAGTCCCTGCACTTCTCGATGCGGGGCGTGCACTCGAACCGGACCTGGGCCCTGATGGCCTTGATCCTTGTCCTGCGTGCATCCCTGACCGCCTTAGACACCGTCCTGGCCCGTGGCATCGTCCTGTGCACTGCGTTGTGGCAGGTCCTGCACAGGAGCTCGATGTTCGCCTCCTCGTCGGGGCCTCCCTCGGACCTGGGCACGATGTGGTGCCTTGTCAGGGGCTGCACCTTCCTGCATCTGTTGCATCTGCCGACCAGCCTTGGTCTTCCTTCGCGTTCTCGCATCTCGTTGTCACCTCTGTTCCCCGCCGGGTCTGTTGGCGGGGGTCCTTATCCATTTCCCTTGGACAGTGCCAGGAGGACTCGAACCTCCACGCCGGGCTTCAGGGGCCCGGATGCTGGCCATTACATCATGGCACTAGTAGGTCGGGCTCACACGCAGGTGTGGGCCCCATTCATCGGGATCATCGCATTGGTGTCCTTCCTCACCGTCGGGCCGGCCCTCAGGGCCACCTCGTGGGAATAGGCCCCGGCGCCCGCGTCCATGAAGGCCCGGTAGGCCATGATGGCGTTGGCTACCTCGATGGTCAGGTTGACCTTCCTTGCATCCACGACGTTCATCATCCTTCCTTCCTCCGTTGATCCCTCGTGGGGATAGGCGCGGCAGGATTCGAACCTGCGGTCTTGCGGATATCAGCCGCTATACCGGGTATAGGCCGGTTGCTCTTCCTGGTTGAGCTACGCGCCCATGCTGTGGTCGGATGATCCCTGTCCCAGGCCCGGGACCGGGGCACAGCATGACGGCCTTGTCGTGAAGGCCTTGGTCAGAAGCACTGACCCGAATGCCACACACCGGACCCTGGACCTAGAAACGGAGACTACCTTCCGTCAACTGGTCTAGGGGTGCCACTGGGGAGCCCTGTATCGCTGGGCCCGCCTTCTCTGATACGGTGTTGGTCATTTTCGGGTCACCTCGATTCTTATTACTGCTGCGGGGGTATAAAAAATTTTTCAGACGAGTATCGAATGTTCGTCATCGACCATATAAAATTATAAAGGGACTACCTCAAAAGAATTTGCATGAGGTAATCCCCCAGCCACTGGACATTGCTCTGGTTGCCGTCCCAGCCGTCGAGCAGCTCCCTGTTCTCGGCCTCGAGCTTCTGTACAGCCTCGGAGACCTTTCTCCTATCGTCAGGTGGCAGGTCGCTGGGCAGGACCAAGGCGATCATGATGTGCCTGCCGTGAACGAAGGCTATCTCCCTGCCCTCGAGCCTGATGCTCAGGAGCTTGGGCCTGATCTGATAAGAACAGGACGGCCGGAAGCTCTGCTGGATGAAGTCCGTCACGGCCATGATCATGGAGCCGAGGACGTCCCTGTCCAAGTTCTCGTAGATGTTCGTTGTCACGCTGGACATCAGGTTGCCGTTCCTATGGATGACGAAGATGTCCTCGATGTCGCGCGCTTTATTATCCGGCGGTTCGTCCACGGATTTATTGTCCGCGGGCCGCCTTTGTTCTTCGGGTCCGCTCTCTTCAGCCTTGGCCTCCTCGCTTGGCCCTGCATCTGAGGCCCAGTGCGAAAGCGCAGCTTCCGGACACCAAGGCTCGTCGCTGGATGAGGCCGTCCATTCTGACATCACGCTTACCGTCATTTCTCTCCTCCGTCGGACCGTGCCGTGAAAGACACCGCCTCAGAGCGCTGGACCGGCCGTGGCGGTTTGCCAGGATGGCAAGCGTTGCGTCATGCCCTGAAAAGGAGAACGTGACCTGCACCATGCACCGGACCGTGGAGCCCTAGGGGCGGAAACTGCCGTATATAGGCAGGTTCTGGTGTCTCGCGGTGCCGGTCATTTCGGTCACTTTTGCCGATGGAGGGGGGCTATGGTATAAGAATTTTTAGTTGTCACAATCAAAAATCTATGGGATGGTTCGGAACATTCTTTTCGGTGGAAGGTCATAGGTTGCATTGATGACCCATGAGGAATGGATCAGGCTGCCAACAGTAAAAGAGGTCCCGCTGCAGACAAAGGATGGTGATAAGGTCGTTTGCGGGGTGTGCGAGCACCGCTGCCATATCGCCGAGGGGAAGCGAGGCATCTGCCAGTGCAGGGCCAACATCGGCGGGAAGCTCTACGCATTGACCTACGGGGACATCTCAGCCATCGAGAGCCGTCCGATAGAGATCAAGCCGTTCTATCACTTCTGGCCCGGGTCGACAGCGCTGACATTCTCGACCTGGGGCTGCAACCTGAGATGCCCCTGGTGCCAGAACCATCACCTTTCGAAGAGCCCGCCGGAGCCCGGCGAAGGATATTTCATTCCTCCCGAGCGCATCGTGGAGCGGGCCTTGCATGCAAAGGACCAGGGATTGTGCATCTCCTTCAACGAACCTCTCATGATGTTCGAGTTCTCACTGCATGTTTTTCCGATGGCGAGGAAGGCAGGCCTCTACACCTCCTATGTCTCAAATGGCTACATGACGCTCGAGGCCCTGGAGGTGCTCGCCAAGGCCGGCCTCGACGGGCTGAAGATAGATATCAAAGGTGGGCCGGAGACCTACAGAAAATATTGTAAGGCAAAAGAAGAGGTCGTCTGGAGGAATGCGAAGGCGGCAAAGAGACTCGGCATCCATGTCGAGATGGTGAACCTCGTCATCCCGACGGTGAATGTCGACGATGTCGATGAGGTCATACGCAAGCATCTGGAGTTCGTCGGGAAGGACACGCCATTGCATTTCACGAAGTACCATCCGGATTTCGAGTTCTACGAGCCGGAACCTGATATCAGCATCCTCGAGAACGCGATACAGACAGCGAGGGAGGCCGGAATCAGGTTCGTGTATATCGGTAACATCAATGGGCACCGGAACGAGAACACCATTTGCCCGGAGTGCGGAAAGGTCCTCATCGTCAGGGATGGCCCCTCTGTGAAGAATTTCGATGTGGAAAATGGAAAATGCCCGAAATGCGGTTCAGCCATTCCTATCGTCGGCAAATATATTAAAAAATAGTGAGGACGGGCGGAATCGAACCACCATCACGGGATTTTCGCTCCCGCGCTCTCCCAGTTGAGCTACATCCCCATTGTTTAGCGGGCCCGAAGGGATTTGAACCCCTGGCCAAGCGGTTAAGAGCCGCTCGCTCCGACCTGGCTGAGCTACGGGCCCATTTTGTTATCGAGGGTGCAGGAATCGAACCTGCTTGGTGGTGGTCTACGGCCACCTGCCTATCCAACCGGCCCACCCTCGTCGATGTTCGCCCCGTTCCTTCCGATGGACCTGGTGGGATTCGAACCCACGCTGAGCCGGCTTAAAAGGCCGGAGCCCTAGCCTGGCTGGGCGACAGGTCCTTTGAACGCCGCGGACAGGACTCGAACCTGCTAATGTCCCGGTTAACAGCCGGGTCCCTCGACCGCTTCAGGTTCCGCGGCAGGTTGTTCTAATCACATGGTCCAGTGGGCGCGGCAGGATTCGAACCTACACAGTCTCGATTCCAGATCGAGGGCCCGAGCCAAATTGGGCGACGCACCCATTTATCGTCGAGAAGTAGCGGCAAAGGGATTCGAACCCTAGACCTCCAGCTCATGAGGCTGGCATGCAGACCAATTACACTATGCCGCTATGACGCAAGGTCATGCAACCTGTCCCGGAGTAATCAGAACGGGGCGAATGGGGCGGGGTCTGGATACCCGCGTGGATTTTTCTTAAAGCGCTGCATTTTGTTAATCGCCTCCCATTCAAGGTGCGTTCCCTATTCTATTGGCGACGGTATTTGAGGATTTCCAGACGTAACTCGAATGCTCAGAAAAGAAAAATGACCATCAATAATTGAACCGCCGCTCATATTCCTTGTGAGGGAGCCATTCAAGTATTATAGATATGACCAGTACTTCGTCCCTGGCCACTGAATAAAGCAATCTCCATGCGTTGGGAAGATTGTATTTCCATAAGTTATCAATGCGATATTTCTTGATGTACATCTTCGGGATCTGTTTCTTTGGTATCTGGATGCCACAAAAGGCATTCTGTGCCAGGTCCTCGAATGCGCGGTGGAGCCATTCGTGTAACTGTTGATCCTCGCTCTTTGAGCTTTGCAGTTTTTCATATGCCGTCTTCAACTTGGCTTCTGCAAAAACCACCCGTGAGTGCATATCGGTTCTCCTTACTACCTCATCACTTAATAAAAAGTTCCTCGTGCTCGAGGTATTTCCTGACAAGCTCCGGATTCCATATCCAGCAGACCTTACCCTCCCGGTCGCGGGCGATTTTACCTGAATCCTGCAGGTAATCGAAGACTATGTTGAAGGTTTGGTACATCATCTTCCTCGGCAAATGTTCCCACAAGGCCCTCTTCTTGAACTCGCCGCTGTGGTTCTTGATGTACTTCTCGACCATCAGAACGGTGTCGAGCTGGGGGTAATGCAGGATATTCCTCTTCCTTCCCATCACCATCGTATTTCCCTCCGAGGCTTTGTTATATAATATTATATAACAAGTTGTTAATAAATTTTTTGTAGTAGAAAATGACGGGCGCGGAGAGACTCGAACTCTCATCATTGGGTTCGAAGCCCAATTGCTTATCCGATTAGCGACGCGCCCATTACGCCCGCACCAGGGTTCGAACCTGGACACATGGCTTCGCACGCCATGGGGCTATCCGGTTACCGCATACGGGCATGGGCACGGCAGGATTCGAACCTGCAATCCCTGGCTTATCAGACCAGTGCGATGGCCATTACGCTACGCGCCCATTACGCCCGTACCAGGATTCGAACCTGGATCGAACCGTTAGAGGCGGTTCATTTTTTCCGGTTAAACTACACGGGCATGGACAGGCCCGGAGGGATTCGAACCCCCATCATCGGCTTAGGAGACCGATTGCTTGTCCGGTTAGCGACGGGCCTATTAGCGCCCTCGGCGGGATTCGAACCCACGTCCCGGCCTCGACAGGACCAGATGATGGACCACTACACTACGAGGGCATTTCGTGATGGCCGCAGTGTGAGTCGAACACACGTCTCTGGTTTTGGAGACCAGCTGCCTACCGTTGGCGATGCGGCCTTGATGACGGAGACCGGACTTGCACCGGTCTGGGCTCCCTTTGCGGGGGAGCGCATATCTCCTCTGCCACTCCGTCAGGGGGGACGAAGGGGTTCGAACCCTTCCTTACAGGTTCACAGCCTGCCGTGCAGCCTCTACACCACGTTCCCCATTTTGAAGGTGCCAGTGGGACTTGCACCCACCTGCTTCGCCTTACCAAGACGGCGCCTCGCTCCCTAGGCCTTGGCACCATGAAGCCGGAGGGGAGATTCGAACTCCCATAGGTCTGATTACAGGTCAGATGCTCAGCCTGGTTGAGCCACACCGGCATATCGTCGGTCATGCAAGCCAAAAGCCGAGCCTGTCCTTGTTGAGTATCGTATCAGAAGGCCCATGATGGGGATGGCGTCGACAATGGCACGGTTCAGCAGTGTGACTGCGTCCGGGTGCCTGTGATAGCGGCAACGATCCGCCACCTGCGTCGATCTCTCAGTCCCATCATCATTTCCATCACTTGCATTCTCTATCACTGGGGCGGAGGTATAAGAACATTCTCCGACGATGTTCGAATATTCGTTGTCGAAGGATTCGTCCCACAATATATATTATAATCAATATCATGACTAGGCCGTGGACATCTGGTGGGCGATACTGCTCGGCCTTATCCAGGGCCTGACCGAATGGCTGCCGATAAGCAGCTCGGGCCACCTGGCCCTGGCCCAGCACTTCATGGGCGGCAAGCCCCCGGTCCTGTTCGATATTACGGTACATATGGGCTCGATTATCGTCCTGATCGTCTACTTCTGGAAGGACATCAAGCAGGTCCTCGGGTCCTTGGTCTCAAAGGACAAGAAGTCGAAGGATGTCAAGGAGGGCCGCAGGATCGCCTGGTTCATCGTCCTGGCCCTGATACCGACGGGCATCATAGGGCTGATAATCGACAAGTTCTTCGAGGAGCTGGTGTTCACGTCGCTGCCCATCCTCGGGACCTGTTTCATCATGACCGGCGTCATCCTGATAATGACCCTGTGGGCCAGGCCAAGGAAGGACATCTTCAAGATGAGCAACCTGGACGCGGGCCTAGTAGGGATCGCCCAGGGCCTGGCGGTGCTGCCGTCGCTATCCCGGTCAGGTGCAACCATAGGCATAGGCCTACTCCGAGGACTGAAGAACAAGACCGCCGGGAGGTTCAGCTTCCTGCTCGCCATACCGGCCGTCCTGGGGGCCATGCTGCTCAGCGTCAAGGATTTCTTCGATGCAGGCTCCGAGGTCAATGTCGTTGCCTTCGCCGTGGGGACCCTGGTATCCATGATCGTGAGCTACGCCACGCTGGTCCTGCTCATGAGGATCCTGAGGGGCAAGGGCTTTCACAACTTCGCGTACTATTGCTTCGCCATCGGGATTATTGTCCTGGTCCTCTCGGCCCTCGGATATTGATTGTCTGGGCCGTGCCGGTCCCTGTCATTCGTTCGTCATGCGCCGTGCCCGGGGCCAATTCTGGGCCCCAGGCCGACCGTGGTTCTCACAACGCCGATTTCCGAGGTGGACGATGGGTTTTAATACATGGTCCTTGATAGTCCGGAATCGATGATGCGCCAGATGCTGTTCGGCAAGATACACCGGGCAACCGTGACATCGGTCTGCCTCAATTACGAAGGCAGCGTCACCATCGACCAGGACCTCATGGACGCCGCCGACATCATGCCTTACGAGCAGGTCCACATCTATGACGTCGACAATGGCGCCAGGCTCATCACTTATGCAGCCCCGGCCGAACGCGGCTCGGGGGAGATCGGCATCAACGGCGCCGCCGCGAGGCTCATCAAGAAGGGCGACAAGGTCATCATCGTGTCCTACGTGATGGTCGACGACACCAGGGCCAAGGGCCACAAGCCGCACATAGTTTTCGTGGACAAGAAGAACGCGTTCAAAGAGATGTGATTTCTCAGAACATGAACTGCCCGCCGTTGGGGTTCAGCGTCTGCCCGGTTATGTATGATGCATCCTTCGAGACCAGGAACGCCACGACCCCGGCTATGTCCTCGGGCTGGCCCACGCGGCCCAGAGGTATCTTCTTGATGCGCTCCCTGCGGACCTCGGGCGTGTCCCCGCTTATGATGGCCGTCTCGACTGAGCCCGAGGCCACGGCGTTGACAGTGATTCCGTACTGGGCCAGCTCCAAGGCCAGGGACCTCGTGAAGCCTATGATGCCGGCCTTGGACGCCGCGTAGTCGGCACCCTGGCCCGAGCCAGTGTGCGCCAGGATGGAAGACAGGTTCACGATGCGCCCGAAGTTCCTCTCCTTCATGAACGGCAGGGCCGCCCTACATGTGAAGAACATGCTGTCCAGGTTCGTCGATATGGTCCTGTGCCAGGCCTGGGGCGAAAGCTGCTCGAACTTGGTCCGGATGTAGATGCCCGCGTTGTTCACGAGGGTGTCAAGGCCTCCGAGGAACCGGGCCGCCTTCTCGACCACGCCCTCGGCCGCCGCCCTCTTGCTCAGGTCCGCTTGGAACGCAACGCCCTTGGCGCCCGTGGCCCTGATGAGCCGGGCGACCTCTTCGGCCTCCTTCTTGCTGTTGATGTAGCAGATGGCCACATCGAAGCCGTCCTCGGCAAGCCTCAGGGCCGTGGCCCGGCCTATGCCTCGCGAGCCGCCCGTGACGAGGGCCTTGCGCCTTTGTTCTTCATTCGGCATGTCCTGGACCTCCGGATTCCCCGGGGCAGGGGATTTACGGAATCCATTTAATACTATAAATCATTGGTCTCCGTACGAGGTGTTCCAGATGGGGGCAAAGGAAGATATCACGTCCAAGGTCGGCATCGCCTTTGATGCCAGGAAGGGCAGGGCCGTTGACACCGAATGCTGCGCGCTCGTCATCGGGCTTACGAGGAAGGCCCTGCCGAAGGGCGCTGCCACGGAGCTCGACAAGGCCATGGGCGGGGCCCTCACGAAGATCGTGTCCGGCGTTGACGCCGGGCCCGACCTCTGCAAGACGCACATGATATTCACGAAGCACTATCCGATCAAGCCCGAGAGGGTCATCCTCGTGGGCATAGGCGGGGACGAGATGGTCCCGGCCCTGGAGAAGGTCCGGCTGGGCTTCGCCACAGCAGCGAACATGTGCGAGAAGCTCGGCCTCAAGAAGATCGTCGGGCTACTGCCCGCCGGGGCCTCGGCGGAGGTTGCCCGGGCCATGGCCGAGGGGTTCGGCCTTGGGGCCTACCGCTGGGACCGGTTCAGGTCCGACAAGAGGAAGGGCGCCGAGTCCTTCACCGTGCTCGCCGAGAACGCGAAGGACCTCAGGACCGCGGCCAAGGCCATCGATGTGTCCCGGGTCCTTTGTGAGACCGTCTGGCTCGCCAGGGACTTGTGCAACACGCCCGGGAACGAGCTCCATCCGAAGGCCATGGCCGAGCACGCCAGGACGCTGGCCAAGGCCAATGGCCTCGATCTTCGCATCCTCGGGCCCAAGGAGATCGCCGAGAAGGGCATGTGCGGCCTCCTGACGGTCAGCAAGGGCTCCGCCGAGGAGCCCAGGTTCATAGAACTGGAGTACAACGGGGCGCGCTCCAAGAATGCGAGACCCATAGTCCTCGTCGGCAAGGCCATAACATTCGACAGCGGGGGCCTCAGCCTCAAGCCCGTTGAGAAGATGGACGAGATGAAGTTCGACATGACCGGCGGCGCCGTCGTCCTGGGCGTCGTGGCCGCGGCAAAGCGCCTCGGCCTGCCGCTCCACCTGGTGGCCCTGGTCCCGTGTTGTGAGAACATGCCTGGCGGCAGGGCCTACCGGCCCGGCGACGTCATCACATTCAGCAACAAGAAGTCCGTAGAGGTCATATCCACTGACGCCGAGGGGAGGCTCATACTGGCCGACGCCCTCCTGCGGGCCGCGGAGCTCGGGCCCCGCTATGTGGTGGACATCGCGACCCTGACAATGGGCATCAAGACCGTGCTGGCCGGCATGGCCGCCGGCGTCTGGGGGACCGACGACGGGCTCGTGGCGGCCCTGGTCAGGGCCGGCGAGACGACCCAGGAGCGCCTCTGGAAGTTCCCCATGTGGCCAGTCTTCGATGACCTCATCGAGGGGGACACGGCCGACCTGAAGAACAGCGGCGGCCGGGAGGGGAGCTCCATAACGGCCACGCGGTTCCTGTACCACTTCACCTCCTATCCGTGGGCCCACATCGACATCGCCGGCACCGCGTGGGTGGACAAGGACCGGGGATACCTGCAGAAAGGCGGCACGGCCTTCGGGGTCAGGCTGTTCATCCAGTGGCTCAGCGGCCTCAAGGCCTAGTTTAAAATAGGGTATTGCGATTTCCATTCCCCCCGGGCGGGAGGGCTCTGGCTTGACCTCGAAGAAGATCATCTCGCAAATGCAGGAGCGCATCGGTGAGCTCAAGAAGTCCCAGGACGCCCTCTTGCTGGTCCACAACTACCAGAGGCCCGAGATCCAGGACGTCGCCGACGTCGTCGGGGACTCCTTCGGGCTGTCCCAGAAGGCCCAGACGGCGACCCAGGCGAACATCGTGTTCTGCGGCGTGGACTTCATGGCCGAATCGGCGCTCATACTGAACCCGAGCAAGAACGTCATCCATCCGAACCCGGAATCCAAGTGCCCGATGGCGGCCATGGTGGACCCCGTGGGGCTGATGGCCCTCAAGGCCAAGAACCCCGGCGTTCCCGTCGTGGCCTACGTCAACACCTCGGCGGCGGTCAAGGCCCTGGTCGATGTCTGCTGCACATCGTCCAACGCGGTCAAGGTCATAGGTTCATTGCCCGACAAGAAGGTCATCTTCATCCCGGACTCCAACCTGGGCCTCTATGTCCAGAGGACCATCAAGGACAAGGAGATCGTCCTGTGGCCGGGCTATTGCCATACTCACCAGGACCTGACGGTGGAGAATCTCAAGGAGCTCAAGAGGAGGCACCACAGCGCGCTGGTAATCGTGCATCCGGAGTGCGTGCCCGCGGTCATAGACCTCGCGGACGCGGTGGCGAGCACCGAGGGGATGCTGGAATACGTTAAGAAGTCCGACAAGAGGGAGTTCATCATAGGGACCGAGCGCGAGATGGTCTACCGGCTGACGAAGGAGGTCCCGTACAAGTTATTCTACCAGGTGGACACGGCCGTCTGCCCGGCCATGAAGAAGATCACATTAAAGGACGTCCTCAAGTCCATGGAGACCCTGGAGCCCAAGGTGAAGATACCGAAGGACATCATGGACAAGGCCCGGGCGCCCCTCGAAAAGATGATGCGGATCGGCAGGGGCGAGGCAGCGTTCGTCAAGTAGTCCTACCATAGATGATGCAAATATATTTATCTCATCTAACTCTTGATTATTCGAAGGTGTCGACCTTGGGGACTTCCAGGTTCATCCCGGTATTGGTCATCCTCATGCTTCTGGCAACGGCTATGCCGCTATCCATCACCAATGCGGATTCTGTTGTCAGACCCGGGCCCGAGAACGCCCCGCTCACAACGAAGCCCACGGGCCAGGGCCCCTACAAGGTCGGCTACACCTACGAGAACCTGACGTTCACGACGAAGAGCTACAAGACCGAGATCAAGATCTACTACCCGGCCGTGACGGCCGGCAATAATAACACTGGCAACCTGTCGGGAGCGCCCTATCCGACCATCGTCTGGTTCCCGGGAACATGCTGCGGCCCCGAACATTACGCGGACCTGCTGATCGGCATGGCGTCCTGGGGCCTCGTGGTCGTCACTGTGGGCCTCGACCTGGAGGACTACCAGCACAGCGGGAACGTCAGCGACCTGCAGGAGCTCCTCGATCATCTCGAGGTGTCCAACGTCACTCCGGCGGCCATCTTGTACAAGATGGTGGACAAGGAGGCCTTCGGCCTCTCGGGACACTCCTCCGGGGGCGCCCTCGCCCTCATCGATGCGCCTTTTGTGGACAGGATCAAGGCCGTGGAGCCGGCCGCCGCGGCCATCACCTACTCCACCGTGAATTATCTGGCGGGCCTCTGGCACAAGCCCGTGCTGTGCCAGGTCGGGGCGGAGGACAATGACTACGGGAACGGCTGCATGTACGTGTTCGACCTTTTCCCGACGCCGAAGAGCGAGGCCATAATCACAGGCGCGGACCACTTCGGACCGTTCCAGCTGCATCTGGTCGTCGCGTTCTACTACTACTATCTCGAGGGCAAGGCCGACTACTGGACCTATCTTTACGGCGAGGAGGCCATCAACGATGTGGCCGCGGGAACATACACTCTCAAGTTCAAGACCTCTGCCACGCACTACTTCCCGCCCGTGGTCCACGCGTCCGTGGCCTGGACGGAGACGCCCATGGACACGACCGTCCCGTTTACCGGCGACATCCAGGGCTATTTCATTCCGACCCATCCGCAGGCCGGGTTCGCCTGGGACTTCGACGGTGACGGCACGGACGATCACATGGACCAGACAGAGGCCAACCTGTCGCACGCCTTCACCGAGCCCGGCAGGTTCGCGCCGGTCCTGAACTACAGGATCGGCAAGGCGGCCTTCCGCTGCGTCGAGAACATGTCCATCGAGGTCATGGACGTCCCGCCCGTGGCCCTGACCGGGCCGGACAAGCTACTTACGGAGGATGAATTGGCGATATTCAATGCGTCCGGTTCCCATGACACGCCGTCTGACAACGCGACCCTGATGTTCAACTGGGACTTCGGCGACGGGAACGCGACCGATTACGGGAGCAGCCCCGTGGCCATGCACGCCTATGAGAAGGCCGGCACCTACCAGGCCAAGGTCGAGGTCAAGGACCGACACGGGGAGGTCTCCGAGGCCGGCATGAAGATAACGGTGACCAATGTCGCGCCCACGGCCTTCGCCGGCAATGACATCACGGTCCCCGAGGACAAGGAGGTCACGCTCACCGGACTGGGGAACGATACGCCGTCCGATGTCCCGGGGCTGAAGTTCAAGTGGGACCTGGGCGACGGGAACCGGACGGACTGGTCCCAGTCCCCGACCGTGAGCCACATCTACACGCAGGCGGGGAACCGCACGGCCACCTTCTTCGTCAAGGACATGGACGGCCTCGAGGTCAACAGCAGCCTTGTCGTGAGGGTATTCGACATCGCCCCCTGGGCCCAGATCGACTCCCCGATGAACGGCGGCCAGTTCCAGATGGACCAGGTCATCCAGTTCAAGGGCTGGGGTTGCGACACGGCCAGCGACATGCCGCTTTTGAAGTTCCGCTGGGACTTCGGGGATAACAACGTAACAGGATGGTCCGACAAGGGCTGGGCGAACCATTCGTACGGCGATGTCGGCCCCTTCGACATCATGCTCGAGATCATCGATGACGAGGGATCTCTTGCGCGTGCCTTCGCCGAGGTCAATATAGTCGATGTCAAGCCCGGGGCCAGCATCGTCTCCCCGCACGACCCGCCGTACATCTCGGAGGACGACACGGTGGAGTTCGTTGGGAAGGGGACCGACACACCTTCCGATATCCCGAGGCTGCACCTCCAATGGGAGATCGAGGGGGCCATCTACGACGGGGCCACGGTGCGCCACACCTTCGGGCAGGCCGGGACCTACACGGCCGTCCTGACGGTCACGGACCCGGCTGGAAGGAACGCCTCGGCGAGCCTCATGGTGCATGTCTTCAATGTGGCCCCGACCCTGACTGCGAAGATCGAACCGATGGTCGTGATCATCGGCCAGAAGGTCAACTTCTCCGTCGTGGCCAACGACACGCTGAGCGACCTGGGGGCCATAAAGATCGCGTGGGAGTTCGGGGACCTGGCAGGCTCGACATCGGCCAGCGGGAACCATGAGTACTCCGCCGCTGGGACCTATACCGTGACGGTCACGGTGACCGACGACGACGGCGAGAAGGCCACGGAGACATACACCATCACCGTCCTGAAACCGACCGTGACAACACCGCCGCCCAAGAAGGTTGAGGGCCGGGACCCGCTGGGGCTCGAGGTCGGGCTCGTGGCGCTGGTCGTCATCGGTCTGGTCCTGATGGCGCTTTCCGGCAAGGAGCGGCCCGCGCCCGTCAAGGCGCCCTCAAAGCCGACAAGGCCCGCAGGAAGAGCCAAGAAGGGCTCCAAGGCCAAGAAGAGGACCAGATCATCATAGACATCGAAAGGATTATCATGGATGCCGTCGCTGGATGTCCGAGCATCCGCTTTCGGGTCCGTGTTCGAGGTGATATCGATGAAGGCCGCGACCGTAATGTGCCTGTTCGTTGGACTGCTGTTCCTATTCCCGCTGTTCCCGGTCCCGCATGCGAGGGGCGATGCGGGCGGTGGTGACGCCGGTGACGATTTCAACACCGCGACGCTTGTGAGCGCCGGCTCGTCGCTCTCCGGGACCCTTGACGCCACGACGGACATCGACTATTACAAGTTCCAGGTCACCGAGGGCCAGGGAATCAACCTCTCCCTCCAGTGGACCTCGAGCAACCAGTATCATGTAATGTACATGTATCTCTACGACCCAGACAACTACTACGTCGGTTTCGCCTATGCTTATGGCGCGAACGCGCCCGTCTACATCGCCGCCGCAGGCGAGAAGGCCGGCCAGTGGAGGATCAAGATATACTACGGGACCGGGGACATCCCGGGCAACTACAACTTCAGGATCACCCTCTACGACCCGCCGTCGGCGCCGGCCCTCTACTCGCCTAGCAGCATCACGGAGAGCGCTATGTCCGTCTCGTGGTCCCAGTACGGCGGTTCGGACTTCAAGTCCTATGGCGTGTACTCCGGCACCCAGCCCGATGTGAGACAGTTGCAGGACGGAATAACATCCAAGTCCACCACATCCTATCAGTTCACGGGCCTTTCCCCGTCGACCTCGTACTACATCCGTATCCGAGTTGACACGGACAGGCTCTCCTTCGGTTACTCGGCCCAGGTCAGCGCAACGACGCTGGCCAAGTACGACCCCACAGCAACGAAGATTGAGGTCGTGCTCTACGCCCCGACGGAGATAACGGACTCGACCATGACGCTCACCTGGAACAGGTACAGCCAGACCGATTTCGGGACCTACGAGCTCCACCGGTCCACCACGACCGGTTTCACGGCCACCTCAGGCACCAAGGTCGCTGACGTGCCGTTCCAGGACCAGACATCCTACTCGGTGACCGGCCTGTCGGCCTCCACGGCCTATTACTGGCTGGTAAGGGTCAAGAACTCGGCCGGGGACTACTTCGTCTCACAACAGACAAGCGGGACGACCCTTTCGGCCTCGGAATCCCCGCCGCCGAAGGTCGTGCTGAACGCCCCGACCGCCATAACGACGAGCTCCATGGACCTGTCCTGGGGCCAGACCTCGGCGCCTGACTTCTTCAAGTACGAGCTCCACGCGTCCAAGGAGTCCATGACCAAGCCTAGCAGCTCGACGCTCAAGGCCTCATTCTACAAGGCCGACCTGACGAGCTTCACTGTCTCGGGGCTGACCGAGGACACCCTTTACTACTTCATGGTATCGACCTACGACAAGTACATGCTCCACTCGGAATCGGACGTGGTCTCGGCAAGGACCCTCTACGTTAACCGCCCGCCGGCGCCGGTAACGGTCAGCGATGTCGCGACCGTGACCAACGACTACGCGCTCGTCGAATGGTCACAGAACGGGGACAAGGACTTCGCCAAGTACGAGGTCCATCTCGGGAGCTCCGTCTCGTTCTCGCCTTCCGCGTCCACGCTCAAGGCCACGATCACCGAGAGGGCCACGACATCCTATGCCCTGGCGGACCTTTCTGCGAGCACGGACTATTACGTGATCGTCCGGGTCATAGACAGCGGGTCCCTTTACACGGACTCGAACCCTGTTGTCCATTTCAAGACACTGGAGAGCAACCAGCCGCCCCAGACGCCGGTGCTGAACGCGGCGACGGCGATAACGGCAGTCGAGGCGTCCATCTCGTGGCAGCAGAACACGGACACGGACTTCGCGAGGTACGAGCTCCACCTGTCCACGGACGACGGGAGCTTCACGCCCTCGGCGGCCACGCTGATCGCCACCTACACGATGCAATCCCAGACGAGCCACCACTTCACGGGCCTGAAGGCCGGCACGACATTCTACGTTAAGGTCAGGGCCTACGACGGCCACGAGCTCTACTCGGACAGCAGCTCGGTCAGCTTCATGACCCTCTCGCCGCCGTCCATCACGGTCACGCTATACACGCCCGTGAACATCACGGGCTCCTCCATGACGGTCTTCTGGACCGTGGACAAGTCCGACGATGTCTCCAAATACGAGGTCCACATGTCCGGTACGCCCGGGTTCACGCCGGGCCCGGGCACGCTGTACACCACAATCACGCAGAAGAAGACCAGGTCCATCGACATCGACGGGCTGCTGCCGGGTACATCCTACTACTACCGGGTCAAGGCCTACGACATCTCGGGCTCCTCGACGAGCTCCATGCAGGTCAGCGCCATGACCTCCAGGACCTCGTCGGGCGAGGGGGGCACGGCGATCCTGTACTCGCCGACCCTGATGACGAGGGACTCGGCCACATTGGAATGGGACGAGGCCATAAGCCTGGACTTCGTGTCCTACGAGGTCCACCGATCCCAGAACGCGGCATTCACGGCGGACGCCTCGACCTTGGTGACCACCATCAAGGACAAGAGCGTGACGACGTACACGGTCACGGGCCTGAAGTCGCTCACGAGCTACTACTTCCAGCTCAGGATAAACTCGGACAAGGGGGCCATCAACTCCCAGCAGGTGAGCGGGACGACCCTGCCATCGTCGGTGACGTTCCCGGACCCGGTGACCCTGGACAAGCCGACCGCGAGCAAGGGCACCAGGACCCTGACATGGTCCAAGGCCGCCGCCAAGGACTTCCTGAAGTACGAGGTCCACGAGGCGGACTACGGCAATTTCACGCCCTCGAGGGGAGCGCTGGTCAAGACCATCTACAACATAGGCACGAACAGTGTCGAGGTACCGTTCGACCGGGAGACGAGCCACTACAAGGTCCGCGTCTACAACACCTACTGGCTCTACTCGGATTCCAGGGAGCTCACGGCGGACCCGACAAGGGTCGAGCTGCTGGACATCTTCGTGGCCGGCGAGAAGGACCTGAGGGTCCAGTGGACCGAGAACCCGGACATGGACTTCAAGGCCTACACGCTCTACATATCAACGACCGTGGGCTTCGTGCCATCGGATGCGACCAAGGTCGTCAGGATCCAGCAAAGGGACAACACGACATACACGGTCACGAAGCTCAAGCCGAACAAGCCCTACTACTTCATCGTCAAGGTCGAGAACGAGGTCGGCCTGGAGGTCCTGTCGAACGGCATACAGGCCAGGACGCTGAAGCAGGACCGGAGCAACGAGCTCTACAGCCTTGCCTGGACCGGCATCTCCCTGGCCCTGGTCGCCGTCATCATAATAATCGTTTGCATCATCCTGTTATTCCTGCAGGCCTCGAGGATCAGCAATCTGAAGAGGGATGCCATGGCACGGGACCTCGGCAGGGAGGAGGTCCGCGGAGGTGTCACGCCGCCGCGACCGGCGCCTCCGCCGCCAAAGGCCGGCCAGATGGCACAGGCGCCGCCCCCGCCACCACCGCCCCCGCCGCCGGGCCCGCCCCAGCAGGAATTGCCCTACGTCGAGGCCT
>Ga0315282_10006854_pt1 | contig 18914 bp, 12 predicted proteins | sample YL17G07_20_MG_FD_203693 | JGI IMG/M metagenome (GOLD analysis project Ga0315282, IMG submission 203693) | Sediment microbial communities from Yellowstone Lake, YNP, Wyoming, USA - YL17G07_20 | ecosystem: Environmental > Aquatic > Freshwater > Lake > Sediment | place: USA: Wyoming | collected...
TCCGGAACATATATACGCGCTGGCGGACGACGGTTTGTTCGTCAACCTGTTTGAACCTTCCACAATTGAATGGAAGGTGCAGGGAGAGACGCTGCGGTTGAAGATGGTGACGCGCTTCCCGTTTGACCCCGAGGTTCGCTTGCAGCTCTCGGCAGACCGGCCGACACATGCGAGAATCCGCATCCGGGTGCCGTACTGGGCGGGGAGCAAAATGGCCGTGCACGTGAACGGCAAGACGGCGGGCACCGGCCAGCCCGGCAGTTACGTGGCGCTCGACCGTGCGTGGTCCGAGGGCGATACCATTCAATTCACGCTCCCGGCCGCGCTCGTTGCGGAGCGATATATGGGAGTGGATCAAATCCCTGACTATGAGCGCTACGCAGTGAGCTACGGCCCCATTCTGCTGGCTGCCGTGGGCGCGCCGGAAATCAGGTTGCGCCTTGAGAATGTGAAGCGGGCGGAGGATTTGCTGAACTATTTGCAGCCGAAGCCCGGCCAGCCGCTGCACTTTACGGTGGCAGGCAACCCGGGTATCGAATTCATGCCCTATTGGCAAGTGGATAAGGAGCCGTTCAACTGCTTTCCGGCGGTACCGGCGCGGGGCTGAGGGCGCGTGGCGAACAGACAGCACAGCGAGCCGAATTAATGAAACCAACCCTCTCCCCTGGGGAGAGGGGGGACCCGTCAGATGACGGGTGGGTGAGGGGTTCTTTCGCCGTGCGCACCCCCGCCCGGCGAGTTCGGGAACCCAGCGGCCCAAAGCAGCGAGGATACGGGGAGCGTGAGGAGGTCATGAGTTAAGAGACCCCTCACCCGACCTCCTCTGTCGGCCACCCTTTCCCCAGGGGAGAGGGTTGCGATCTCTAATGTTCGCGCGCGGAGTGGTTTGGAGGCGATATGAAACGGCGTGATTTTATTAAAGGCGCCCTCGCTGTGAGTGGCGTCCTCGGGTTTGGTCCGCACTTGTTGCACGGTCGCCCGACGAACGATGTGCCGGTAGACCCATCGGTCAAGCGGGTACTGGTGATGTTCAAGTGCCACTTTGACGCGGGGTTTATCGATACCCAAGCGAACGTCGTGCGGTGGTATTTCGAGCGCTACTTTCCCAAGGCGATCGAAACGGCAGCCACGGTCCGGCAGGAGGGGAGCGATCGTTATATTTGGACCACCGGCTCCTGGCTGATTTATGAGTACCTGGAAAAGGCCGCCGGGCCGCAGCGCCAGCAGATGGAGCAGGCCCTTCAAGCCGGGGATATTGCCTGGCACGCGATTCCATTCACCTGGCAGACGGAGCTGATGGACCCTTCGTTGATCGCCGGCAGCCTGGGTTTCTCGCGGGCGTTGGACCGCCGGTTCCAGCGCACGACGACCGGCGCGAAGATGACCGACGTGACCGGTCACACACGCGCCATCATCGGCCCCCTCGCCGGGTACGGAGTGAAACTTCTCGATATCGGCCCCAATGGGGCGTGCACTAAGCCGGATGTTCCACCGGTCTTTCGCTGGAAAGACCCCGAAGGGCGCGAACTGCTGATGCTTTATCATCCGGACTACGGCGGCATCGTCAAGGTCCCTGGGTCGGATCTCGCCATCGATGTGGAATGCCGGGGCGATAACAGCGGCCCCCATAAGATCGAGGAAATTCGCAGAATCTATTCCCGCTTGCGAATGCGATTCCCCAATGCGCAGGTGACCGCCGCCAACCTCACCGACATCGCCAATGCCGTTGAACCCTACCGTGAGCGGTTGCCCGTGGTAACGCAGGAGATCGGTGATACCTGGATTTCCGGCGTGCCCAGCGATCCGCTGAAGGTGGCGCGCTACCTGGAGGTGGCGCGGCTGCGGAGCGAATGGATCGCGGGCGGGAAGTTCGAGGAGGGCGACGCCACCGATCGCGCCTTCCTCGGCTCCCTTCTGCTCGAGGTGGAACATACCTGGGGCGCCGACATCAAGACCTGGCTGGACTTTGACCACTACCTGCCGCGCGATCTGGTACCGATGCTTTCTCAACCGAAGTACAAAGTGGTGCTGTTCAGTTGGGAAGAGAAGCGGCAGGATCTGCTGGAGGGGATCGCTGCGCTGCCCGCGCCGCTGGGCGCCGAAGCGTCCGTGCGCATAAAGGAACTTGATCCCGTCGAGCCGCGAACCGACGGACTGCCGCAGCATCGCGCCGCCGATCCGATCGAAACGAAACATTTCGAGATTGCGCTCGATCCCCAAACGGGCGCGATTTGCCGGTTGCACAGCAAGAAGACCGGTCGCGACTGGGCATCCACAGGCCAGCCGCTGGCCTTGTTTTCCTACCAGACGCTATCAAAGAGCGATTTCGACCGCTATCTTGCGGCATACCTGACGCTCCACCCCACATGGGCGGAGACGGATCTCGGCAAACCCAACATCGATCGTTTCGGCGCGCAGAGCCGCACCTGGTTGCCCATCCTCACCGACTGCCGCCACTCCAGCGATGCGAAGGGTCACAAGATCCTTGCCCGGCTCAAGATTGATGATCCGGAAGTGGAAAAAACGGGCAGAGTCGCATGGCCGCAAAAGATGTACCTGGAATTGACGCTGTCCGACGCCGAACCAGTCGTCGAGATCAGCTTTTCCTGGTTTGGTAAGGCCGCGAACCGCATGCCCGAGGCGTTTTGGCTTAGCTTCCAACCGCCGACCGCCGATCCTCGCGGGTGGCTGCTGGGCAAGTCGGGCAGTCTCATTTCCCCGTTCGATGTCGTCTCGGGAGGCAACCGGTCGATGCACGCAGTTCTCGGCGGACTGCACTACCAGGGCCCCGAAGGCGCTCTCGGCATCGAGACGCTGGATGCGCCGGTGGTCGCTCTGGGCGAGAAACAACCCCAATACTTTTCCCGAGATCTACCTGACCTGGCAAAGGGCTTCCACTTCTGCCTCTTCAGCAATGCCTGGGGAACAAACTACGTCCAGTGGTTTGGGGAAGACATGCGGTTCCGATTCCGAATCGCAGCGTGAAATGAATTCCCGCGGCCGAGGGGAGCGTGCATGTGTTATTACGAGTTAAGGCTGCAATTATCATAATGTGGTTGTGTATGTCATCCACTGTGCACGGCGAGGGAAGGCATCCCTTGCCCGGAGCACCTCTAAACGGGGGGAGTGAGCTTTTGCGCGGCGCAGATTTGATTTTGTGGCACGGAAAGATATGGACGGGAGAGCCCACGTCACCGCCGGGGGTCAAGCCCGCGGCGGCAAAGTTTGCCGAAGCGGTGGCGATTGTCAATGGCCGCATCCTGGCGGTGGGAAGCAACGCGGAGATTCAGACCTACGCCGGCCGGAATACCAAGGTCGTTGACCTGAAGGGCCGCCTCGCTGTGCCGGGGCTGATTGACAGCCACGCGCACTTCATTGGCGGTGGCTTCCAACTGCTCTCCGTTGATCTGAAAGACGCACGCAGCGAGGAAGAATTCGTGCGTCGCATCGGTGAGAAGGCAAGGACGCTTGCGCCGGGCCGGTGGCTGCTGGGCGGCGATTGGGACGAGCAGGCGTGGGCCTCGGCCAAGCTGCCCACGCGCCAGATGATCGACGCCGCGACCGATAAGACCCCCGTCTTCCTCAGCCGCTACGACGGGCACGCGGCGCTGGCGAATTCGCTGGCCCTCAAGCTGGCCGGAGTGACACGCGCGACGCCGGACCCCGTGGGCGGCGTCATCGTACGCGACGCGACCACCGGCGAGCCCACCGGAATCTTCAAGGATGCCGCGCAAGATCTAATCGCCAAGGTCATTCCGCCACCTACGGAAGCCGAGATGACGGAAGCCTTGCGCACGGCGCTGGCGGAAGCCGCGCGGGTAGGTCTGACCTCCATCCACTCTATCACCGTCGATGCGGATTCCTGGAACGGCAGTTTTACCGGTGAGATCCAACTCTTGCGCCGCGCCGAGCTGGAAAGCTGGCTCACCTGCCGCATGTACGAAATCATTCCCATCACGCAATGGGAAAAGCTGCGTGACGCGGGCATGGCGCACAACATGGGCGACGATTTCATCAAGCTGGGCGGTGTAAAGGCCTTCGCGGATGGCTCCCTGGGCTCCGCGACCGCCTGGATGTATGAGCCTTTCGCCGACGACCCGGCAAATCACGGCATCCCCCTTCCGCTGATGAACCCACCCGCGAAGATGGAAGCCCTCGCGAGCGGCGCCGACCAGGCACAAATCCAAATCTGCATTCACGCCATCGGCGATCGCGCCATCGCGGAAATTCTCGAAATGTACGCGCGCCTGGGTGGCGGCAACGCGGCCGCGCATCGCTTTCGCATCGAGCACGCCCAGCACATGCGCCCGCAGGACTTTGCGCGCTTCGCGAAGCTGGGCATCATCGCGAGCATGCAGCCGTATCACGCCATCGACGACGGCCGTTGGGCGGAAAAGCGCCTGGGGCACGAACGCGCAAGGTGGAGTTACGCGTGGCGGTCCATGCTCGACGCGGGAGCCCCGCTTGCGTTTGGCTCCGACTGGCCCGTGGCCCCGCTGAGCCCCATCCTGGGCATCTACGCGGCGGTGACGCGCGCGACGCTGGACGGCAAACACCCGGACGGATGGTTCCCCGAACAACGGCTCACCGTGGAGGAAGCTTTGCGCGCCTACACGCAGGGTTCCGCCTACGCCGCCTTCCAGGAGAAAGATAAAGGGAGTATCTCGCCCGGGAAACTGGGCGACATCGTGGTGATCTCCGACGACCTCTTCACCATCCCGCCCGCCAAGATCAAAGATGCCCACGTGGTCATGACGATTGTGGGAGGGAAGATCGTTTACCAGGTTGATTAGCATAGGGACTTGACCCGGCGCTTACACCGGGAGATACTGTGCCCGCACTTGCGATGCGCCGCTACGGCGGCGGGATCTCATCACATGCAACGGGGGAGAGCTTCGAGGCCGGCGAGACCAAAAGCGTTCAACTGTTAGTGTGGGTAGAACATTGGCGAGTGGGGAATCTTTCCCTTTTCCCTCTCCAAGTTTTGACCGTCCGTCGCCGCGCGTGCAATGGCCTTACGGCCCCACTTATCCTGCCAAAACGGAGGGAACACACATGCACAAGGTTTCTCTGCGAATTCTTAGCGTGTTGTTGCTTGCGGTGGCGCTCGGCGTCAGTTGTTCGAAGAAGGAGACCGGGCCAGTCACGGAAATACCGAAGGACGGCGTCTCGGGTGTACCGGCACCGGCGGAGCGCGCGGCCGATATGTCACCGCTAGACCTGCCAATTGCGGGCGCGGTCAAGGAGGTCAAAGCCAAGGTTCTTGACAAGGAAGGCGACGACAAGACCAAGGGCCTCCTGCACATAAAGGTCCTCGCCCTCGATGGACCGGTCGATGTCTCCGAGAATACCCGTATGGAAATTTGGAAGCCGGGCTCCGATCCGGAGGAACAAAAACCGGAGGTGAACAGCTGGGCAAGCCGCGAGGAGGCGGTCCCCGCAGGGACATGGGACATCCGCCTCCAATACGAAGAGGGTGCGCTCTGCAAGTCGGAGGGCTGGATTCGAAACGTTAGCTTCACGGCTGGCAAACTATGGAAGGCGGAGGTTATCCTGGTGGCGCCCATGCAGTACGTTCGCATCTTCGGCACACTCAAGGGCGATGATGTCGCCGACAATATGCACGTTGATATCTTTAAGGCGAGCACGGATCAGGAGGAGTTCCAACCCCTCGCGAGCTTCTGGAGTACCCAGAAGCAGGCTATCGCGGCTGGCCATTACGATTTACGCCTCACTTACGACAAGGACAATGTTAAGGCGAAAGCGGCGGTCAAGAACTTCGCCGTCGGCGGCAACCATGGCATCCTGAAGCAAACCATCGCGCTCACCAAGCAGTAACGACGTGTGTTTCTGCGCGCTTCGGGAAGCCCGTAGACCGGGGCTCGGCCTTCCCGAACTCTCGTAGGTCTTTCGGCAGAACCGCAGCCGGTATTCAGCACAGGTGTGGAGCCCTGTGCCCCGCTGCCTTCAACAATGACTTTCTGCTACACAACCCCAGCCTGCGCGGACGGGAAATTCCGGGCTGCTCTGGCCCTTCGTGCGCGGGCCATGTGTGGAAAACGTTCTGTGGGTGTATATTCTTACCGGCCAATAGGCCGATAAGGAAACTGCGAGTGGATCCCGCCGTTGGCAAGGTCGGAGTATCGCTATAGATTGATCCTCCTCCCAAATTGACGGCGGATCATTTCCCACTCGCGCGCGCCTTGAGCGGTCCAACAATTTCGACCGGGGGAAATTATGAAAACACTTGAACGCATACATACCCTGCAAGCGCTTTTGGTTGTGGTGGCTTCGCTATTCTTTTACGCGACCGCTGGCGCCGCCTCCCAGGTGGTCTGGCAGATTGGCAAATTTGATCGGTCGTCTTTGGAATTCACCCGGCGCGCCGCGCCAGCGCCAAAGCCTGGCGCCGGTCAAGCTCAGAGCGACTTAGTCTACGTCGTCGGCAAAAGCAAGGCTGATACCGACTGGCCCGCATTCCAGCCGGGATCGTCAAACGGGAAGGCAGGCTACCGGCCCCATCCTTATGCCATCCAATTCGATCTGCTCTCGAGCCCGCGAGGGTTGTACACGCTGAAGGTAGCGTTGCTCGTGGAAAGCCCTCGCGTGCCACGCCTCGAGGTGGAGATCAACGGTCATCGCGCGTTGTATTTCCAGCATCCTGTGCTCGACTATTCGGGGGGCGATGTGAGCAGCGTTTTCCTGCCGAACTACTCCGTCGATACTATCACGGCAGAGCTGCCCACAAATTTCTTGCGGCAGGGGACCAACGAGCTGGTGTTGACAGCGAATGACGATCCCACCGAGCGCGATGACGCTACCAACTCCGGGCTCTATTACGACGCCCTGGAACTCGATCAAGACGCGGAAGGGAAGTTTTCATCCACCGAACTTGCCGTTCAGGCTCTGCCCACGATTTTCTATACGCAGAAAGAAAGCGGGCTGGCGGAGTTGGTGGATGTCTTGGTTCGCCACAATTTCCCTTCCCAGGGAGGGCAGGCCGTCTTGACCCTGGGCAAGGCGAAATACACCGCCAAGCTTGCTCCCGGCTGGGACTTTGGCGAGCAAATGGTGGAGTTTGCAGTTCCGGAATTCCCCGCCGGCACCAAGGGTGAAGTGTCCATCAGCCTGGGGGGCCACTCGCGGCGCTTCCCCGTGGCGCTCGATCCCGCCAAGAAGTGGAATTTCTTCCTCGTGCCGCACACTCACCTCGATGTGGGTTACACCGATTACCAAGCCAAGGTGGCGGAAGCTCAAAGCCGCAGCCTCGACGAAGCGATTCAGATGATTCACGACCACCCGGATTTTCGTTTCAGCCCGGACGGGTATTGGTGCGTGCGGCAGTTTCTGGCGGAGCGCACGGACGAACAGAAGCAGCTTCTTTTCCAAGCGGTGAAAGAGAAAAAGATCTTTGTGCCGACTGTCGAGGCGAGTTTGCTCACGGGCTTCCCGGCGCTCGAGACGCTGATCCGGTCGCTTTATCCGGCTTTCGAGTTTAATCAGAAATACGGTGGGGACGCGGACTACGCCGACATCACGGACGTCCCCTCTTACTCATGGTCGTACGCATCGGTGATGGCGGCCGCGGGCCTGAAATACTTCGCCGCCGGTAGCGACAACTATCGCGCGCCCGTTTTGCTGCAAGGCCACCTGCATGAGAAAGCTCCGTTTTGGTGGGAAGGCCCCGATGGTGGCCGAATCCTGATGTGGTACTCCCGCCACTATCACCAGATGAAGAGTCTGTTTGGGCTGCCCCCAACCATTGCCGGCGGGCGTGATTCCTTGCCACTCTACCTCCAGATTTATTCGCGGCCTGACTACAAATCGGACGCAACCATCATCTACGGCACGCAGGTTGAGAATACCGACCTCTTCCCGCAACAAGCGACCCTGGTTGATGAGTGGAATAAGATTTACGCTTATCCCCGCCTGAAATACTCAGGCTTTTCCGACGCGATCGGTTACATTGCCGGGCAATTCGGCGACTCCCTTCCGGTGGAGCGAGGCGACGGCGGGCCCTACTGGGAGGACGGCATCGCTTCCACCGCCCGTTCGGCGGCGCTCGAACGCACCACCGAGCAGCGTGCCCTGGCGGCGGAGAAGTTTTCCACCCTCAGCAGTCTGGTCAATCCGCGCCTGCGGCCTGACGCCCAGGCATTCAAGCAACTTTGGAATGCCATGGTTATTTATGACGAGCACACGTGGGGAGATAACCGCAGCGTGTCGAATCCGCAGTGCCAGGAGGCAACGCGGCAGTTGGCCATCAAAGAGGGCTTCGCAAGCGAAGCGAAGAAGCGCGTTGACGACCTGCTCTGGCGCAGCATGGCTGCCTTGGCGGACTACATCTCCGACCCCCCAGGCACGCTGCTGGTCTTCAATCCGCTGAGTTGGCAGCACTCCAGCCTGGTGGAAATTGACTTGGACAAAGGGTTGGAACTTGTCGACCTCACTACCCATCAAACCGTTCCGTACGAGGTTCTCTCCACCGGGCCAGACTATCACCATGTCCGCTTCCTGGCGCAGGACGTGCCATCCGTAGGTTACAAGGCGTATGCCATGAAGCCAACCCAACAACCGCTGCCCACTCCGCCGGTAACCACGGAGGGGACGTTTGAGAATCAGTACTACCGGGTGGTTCTGGACGCCGAAAGCGGAGCGGTAAAAAGCATTTTCGATAAGGAACTCAACAAAGAACTGGTCAACACCTCCAGCCCCTATCGCTTCAATCAATATCTCTACGTCACCGGAGCAGACCGGCTTCCGAACCGGGCGGTGCAATACAGTTCCGTCGCGCCCGTGCCTGAGTTCTCCATCCATGGCGCCGGCAGCGGGCGCTTGGTGTCCGTAACGCATCAGCCCTTTGGCGTTGTGGCGCGCCTGGAAAGCCAGGGGATGAACACGCCCAAGATCGAAACGGAAGTGATTCTGTTCAACGGCCAGAAAAAAATCGAATTCATTAACCGCGTGAAAAAGACGAAGGTGTACACGAAGGAATCGATTTACTTCGCCTTCCCCTTCGCTATGGAACGTCCGCAATTCCGGTACGAGATTCAGAACGGCTTTGTGGACCCAAGCCGCGACCAATTGCCGGGCGCGGGAAAGGAATGGTTCTCCGTGCAGCACTGGGTTGCGGCAGAGGAAGGCGGAGTGTCAGTGGCGCTGGTGCCGGTGGATGCTTCATTGGTCTGCTTAGGGGATATCTTTCGCGCCACCTGGCCGAAAGAATTCGGCCAGCGCCCGGGAACAATTCTCTCCTACGTGATGAACAACTACTGGGACACCAACTATGCCGCGGGACAGGGAGGGAATTTCACTTTTCGTTACGTGCTGACCAGCGGCGATCAGTTGCAGCCTGCCGGCCTGAGCCGCCTGGGGTGGGAAGAGATGACGCCGGCAGAAGTCGACCAGATTACTTCGCAGGATAAGGCCCTTGATACCCCACGGCCCCTGGATGCGGCCCAAGGCAGTTTCGTGCAGGTGGACCAACCCAACGTGGTTCTGGTGACTTGGAAAGTGGCCGAGGACGGCGACGGAACGATTCTGCGTTTTCTGGAAGTCGGCGGCCAAGCGAAGCCCGTGGAAGTGCAAACTCCCCGCCTGGATGTGAAGTCGGCGTGGAGCAGTGACGCTCTGGAAAGAAAACAAGCAGCGCTCGAAACCTCTGCGCACGGCTTCCGCTTTGCCGTCAAGCCGTTTCAGATCGTCACCGTGCGGCTGGAGGGAGCAGGGAACGTCAAATAGCTTCCGATTGACCCGGCGAGCAGGCAGGCATCAAATCGGGATGCCCGCCGCCGGGGCGCGGGGCGTTGGGCGTCAAACCTAAACGAGTGATTGATCTCCGCGCCGACCCGTTGTAAGATTTGCTCTGTTGAAGGGTGGCTGGCGGCTAGCGCCGTTCCAACTTTTTGCGACGCATCCGCGTAAGGCCGATGGCAAGCCGACGCAGTGCAACGCCAAAGCGGAAGGCATCATCTCAGTCAGTTGGACCGGTACAACAAGGGCTTGATTCGGGCGGCAGCGCCCCCTCGACTCTGCTATGTGGTGGGAGAAAAAAACTCGGCCGGTGACGGAACCTCCAAGTATTACTCCAGCAGAGGCCCCGCCCGCGCCTCCGGAAGTGGAAACTGTTATGAGCGAACCGACACCGAAGTCCACGAATCCATCCGCAGCCGGAAGCCCGCACACCCTTTTGGGCCGCACGGTGGTGGTGCAAGGGCAATTGTCCTCAGGCGAGGATCTTCTGATCGAAGGGCAATTCGAAGGGAACATCAATCTCGATGACCATTGCTTGACGGTGGGTACGGAAGGCCATGTCAAAGCGGAAATCCATGCCCGGCAAGTCGTGATCCTGGGATCGGTGACCGGCAACCTTGCGGCGCGCGAAAAGGTTGAGATCCGGCGCACCGGACACGTGGTGGGTGATCTCGTTGCCGCGACGGTGGCAATTGAAGAGGGCGCCTACTTTAAGGGGAGTATTGATATCGCGCGCGACGACGGGGCAGATGCCTCGCGCGACGTAGCCGTCCCGAGCGCCTTAAAGAACGGCGACTAAGGATGGCGTGTTCGGCGGAACACAGCAGCGGCGAGTTTACAGCCCGCGATCCTGCGCGGGAAGCGCGGTCGCGTAGACGCAAACCAGTCACCCCGGGCGCAAACGACCACAACCGGTTTTTCCCTTGGTCGGCGCAGCCTCGCGAGGAGCCGGGCTGCCTGAAGCGTGTAGCTTGAGATGGCGCTAACCATAAGCCAGGAAGAGATGGGCCGGGGGGCAGCTGCCTCCTCGCCGGCCACCAGCCTTGGTCTCCAATGGCTCTGGCAACGTCTCGCGCCAGTGCGCCATCCTGACTGCTTTGAGTGTGGCCCCCTCCATCAATCTACTCTGGACGTCTTGCTTTTACGAGGCGCCAAGCTCTACCTTTCAGACTTGGTTACTCCCGCCCAGCAAAGCCCTTCGGTTTTCTGGTCGCGCCAGGGTAAGACGCGGGTCTTCCTGATCGATGATTTCCTGGCCCAAATCCCCCCGATCCCTCCCGAATCGCTTTCTGTGATTTGCTGCTGGGGTCTGCTGGATTTGCTCCCGCACGAAGTGCTGCCGCAAGTGGTTGAGCGTTTTCATTCCTACCTTCAGCCGGGCGGCGTGCTGTTCTCCATTCTGCGCGAACCGCACGTTGCGACGGGCGCCGGAACCCGCTGGTGGTTCGAAAGCCTCACGGTTCTCGGGTCGAGCGACACCAGCCGGAAACCTTTTCCCTACCCCGCGTTGTCCAACCGCAAAATGGAACGCCTCTTCCCCGGCGGCAACATCAAGACCTTCCTGACGCGCTCCGGCCGCCGCGAAGTGTTGGGAGTGAAGTGACATTCACGGTCCGTCTTCCCTGCCCGATCATGATGAACAATCCAGGATCACGGCTATCTTAGAGCCGTTTTGAGCAAGTGGCCGTGAACCACTCAAGCAGGCGGCGGAAGACCGGCGCCTTATCTTTGGGGTTTCGCTAATTCAAAAAACTGATTAAGATTAAGAAGACAGTAACACAGTTTTAGGGATTCAGGGCCGCGCTTATTCCCGGCAGGCAATCGTATTGTTTACATGATGCTTTTGGGGGAGAACTCAGGAGGGTAGCAATGAAATCGTCCAACGCCGCGACGGAATCGGCCAACTTCACCGAACTCTTATACGGGACGGGCCGACCGGCGGTAGGAACCATGGAGGAGCGCGCGCGGCTGGAAGACCCCGCGTTGCTCAGGACCATGCTGGAACAGATGGTCCTGATCCGCCATTTCGAGGAAAAATCCGCGGAGCTCTACACGCTGGGGAAAATCGGGGGGTTCTGTCATCTCTATATCGGGCAGGAAGCGGTGGCGGTGGGAGCCCTTTCCGCCACGCAACCTGACGATTACATCTTCACGTCCTACCGGGAGCACGGTCATGCGCTGGTGCGCGGCATGGACCCCGGCGAAGTGATGGCGGAACTCTGCGGCAAGCAAAGCGGTGTCTCCAAAGGCAAGGGCGGGTCGATGCACTTGTTTGACAAGCGGCGCAGCTTTTTGGGCGGCCATGGAATTGTCGGTGGACAGATTCCCCTGGCGGCGGGCGCGGCATTTGCCTCCAAGTATCTGAAGCAATCGCATGTGACGCTTTGCTTTTTCGGGGAAGCGGCGGTCAACATCGGTTCGTTCCATGAGTCGTTGAACCTCGCCGCCCTGTGGAAACTTCCCGTCGTCTTTATCTGTGAGAACAATCGCTTCGGCATGGGGACGCCCATTGAACGCGCTTCTTCGCTCTACGAGCTTTCGCAGAAGGCTTGCGCTTACAACATGGCGCGCACCTGGGTGGATGGTATGGATGTTCTTGCCGTGCGGGAAACCCTGAAGGAGGCGGTGGACCGCGCGCGCAAGAACAGCGCCCCCACGCTCATCGAAGCGCGCACGTATCGCTTCATGGGCCATTCCATGTCCGACCCCTCGCACGGCCATTACCGCACCAAGGGGGAAGTGGAAGAGCAGCGCCGGCACGATCCCATCAAACAGTTCAGCGCCGCGCTGGAAGCGATCGAAGTCGTCAACCAGGCATACCTCGACGAACTCGACCAGAGAGTCCGTGACACAGTGGAAGAAGCCGTGGCGTTTGCCGAGCGGAGCCCACAACCCGATGCCCAGGAAGTCTACACGGATGTATACGTCGACTAGGTGATGTAGTGACGGGGTGATTTTGCCATTGAGTGATTTAATGGCGGCCCGGGCGGCTTTTGATTTGACAATCCCTTAATAGCTAAAACACTCCTTCACTCAATGATCCAGTTCGGAGCGTTCAATGTCCATATTGACCTATCGTGAAGCCCTCAACCAAGCCATGCGCGAGGAAATGCATCGCGACGAGAACATCGTGCTGATGGGCGAGGAAGTGGGCTTCTATAACGGCGCTTACAAAGTCAGCAAAGGCCTGCTGGAAGAGTTTGGACCCATGCGGGTGCTTGATACCCCCATTACGGAGTTGGGCTTTACGGGGCTCGGGGTGGGCGCTGCCATGTCGGGGCTGCGGCCGATTGTGGAGATGATGACTTTCAATTTCTCCCTGTTGGCCCTCGATCAGATTGTGAACAGCGCCGCCAAGATGCTCTACATGTCGGGTGGACAATTCCCCATCCCGCTCGTGGTTCGCGGGCCCGGGGGCGCCGGCCACCAACTCGGCGCGCAGCACTCGCAAGCACTGGAAGCCTGGTTCTGCCACGTGCCGGGGCTGAAAGTGGTCGCCCCCTCGACGCCGGCGGACGCCAAGGGATTGCTGAAGACTTCCATCCGCGACAACAACCCGGTGGTCTTCATCGAGTCGGAAGTGCTCTACGGCACGCGTGGCGAAGTTCCGGAGGGTGAGCACCTGATTCCTCTGGGCGTGGCGGACATCAAGCGTCCCGGCCGCGATGTGACCATCATCGCGCACTCCAAGATGGTGCTGGTAGCGCTGGACGCGGCGGCAGACCTGGCGAGCGAAGGGATCGAGGCTGAGGTGGTGGACCCGCGCACGCTGCGGCCGCTCGACACCGGAGCCATCGTGAACTCCGTAAAGAAAACCAATCGCGTGGTAATTGTCGAAGAAGGTTGGGAGTACTGCGGCGTGGGAGCCCAGTTCGTGGACGTCATCCAGCGCGCGGCGTTTGACTATCTCGATGCCCCCATCCTGCGCGTGACGGGCTTGGATGTTCCCATGCCCTACGCCAAGAATCTGGAACACCTGGTGCTGCCCGACAAGCAGAGAGTGAAGGACGCGGTCTACCGCGTGCTGTACCGGAGACAGGAGACAGGAGACAGGAGTCAGGAGTCAGGAGTCAGTATAGGCTGCAACATCCTGTGGGATTTGTGGTGTATACGTTTTCGCTGTCTTGATGTTTTGGGGCGGAGGTCGAGAGAAAATGGCCTTCATTCTGACTTCTGACTCCTGTCTCCTGACTCCTTAACGTGCGAAGTGAGGTTTCCCCATGGCCGTAAAAGTCATGATGCCCAAGGGCAGCGATACGATGACGGAGGGCAAGGTCCTGAAGTGGCTCAAGAAGGAAGGCGACGCCATTTCCACTGGCGACACCGTGGTCGAAATCGAAACCGATAAGGTGAACATGGAAGTGGAAGCGATGGGCAGCGGCGTGCTCCGCAAGATCCTGGTAGCGCCCGACAAAGTGGTGCCCGTGGGTGAATTGCTGGCGGTGATCGGGAAGGCTGACGAAGACATCTCTGCGGTAATTAAAGGCGACGGCACGTCAAAAGCAGGAGTCAGGAGTCAGGAGTCAGGAGTCAGTACCAAGGCTCCCACGGCCGCCGTAGGAGGAACCGCCGCAGACCTGAAAATCAGTTCTGCGCTGCCCGGCGCGCCCGCCTTGAAGGGAACGAACCTGGCCCCTGGCCCCTGGCCCCCAGCCCCTAGTCCCGTGCCCGCTCCCGAAGCGGGCGGCCGGGTGTTGGCTTCGCCCCTGGCCAAGCGCATGGCAAAGGAAATGGGCCTGGAGCTTGCCGAAATCACCGGAACCGGCCCCAATGGAAGGATCATTCGCCAGGACGTGGAGCGCCGCGCAGCGATCGCCCCTGCACCCCGCGCGGCGGCGGGCGGCGCGGTGGGGGCGCCGACGCCCTCCCGCGTACCTGCCCCTCTTCTGCCGCGGCGGCCTGCTCCGGCGCCGACGGGTCCGGAGTTTTCCGACGAGCCGCTCAGCTCCATGCGCAAAGCTATCGCCACGCGCCTGGTGCAAAGCAAAGCGCCCGTGCCACATTTCTATCTGGCTATCGAAGTGAACATGCAACGCTCGAAGGAACTGCGCGAATCCGCCAACCTGCTCGACCCCGAGCTGAAGCTCAGCTACAACGACATTATTTTGAAAGCCTGCGCCGCGGCGCTGCGGCAGAATCCTGAGGTGAACGCTTCCTTCCAAGGCGAGTCGATTCGCTATCACCATCGCATCCACCTGGGGATGGCGGTGGCGACCGACGGCGGCGGGCTCATCACACCGGTCCTCCGTAATGCCGACACCAAGAGCCTGGCGGAGATTTCCCGCGAGTCTAAAGAGTTGGCCGCCCGCGCGCGCACGCGCAAGCTTCTTCCCGACGAATACACGGGCTCCACTTTCTCCGTTTCCAATCTCGGGATGATGGGAATCGATGAGTTCTCTGCCGTCATCAACCCGCCGGAAGGCGCCATCCTGGCCGTGGGCGCGGTGGCGGAGAAAGCGGTGGTGGTGGACGGACGCGTGGAACCCGGCCTGCGCTGCCGGCTGACGCTTTCTTGCGATCACCGCGTCGTGGACGGCGCTACGGGAGCGAAGTTCCTGCATAGCCTTAAACAGATTCTGGAGAACCCCGTCTACCTGGCGTTCTAAGAATCGGGAGATCCGGTGATCGGGTGATCCGGTGAGCAGCGGAAGAACCAATCACCAGATCATCCGATCATCAGATCACCAAATCATCCTATGCTTTTCGAAAAAGAACGGGAAGTTGCGTGCCGCATCGCCGAGCAAGCCGGGCGGCTGGCGCTGGAAAACTACGCGCGGGGTTTCGCGTCGGAAACCAAGCCCGACGATTCTCCCGTGACCTCCGCGGATCGCGCCAACGAGCGGCTGATCGCGAAACTGCTGGAGGAAGCCTTTCCTGACGACGGCCTCCTGGGCGAAGAGGGCGCCGCGCGCGAAGGGTGCAGCGGCCGCCGCTGGATCATCGACCCCATCGATGGCACGCGCAGCTTTATGCGCGGCATTCCCACCTGGGGCGTCATGCTGGCGCTCGAAGCTGAGGGCAACGTGGTGGCGGGCGCATGTTATCTCGCGGCGCTGGGGGAACTCTATTCCGCCGCGGCGGGAATGGGCGCTTATTGCAATGGCACGCGCATCCATTGCTCGCCGGCGAAAACGCCGGGCCAGGCGTTGCTCTGCCTGACGGGCCTGGACAAAGTGGCGAAGCGCAATTGGGGTGAGCGCCTGCTTCCGTGGATAACCCAATTCTGGTCCGTGCGGAGCATGGGCGGCTGCATCGACGCGATGTGTGTGGCCTCGGGACGCGCCGAGGTATGGATTACGATGGAAGGTAAAGCGTGGGACTTGGCCCCGCTCAAGATCATCGGCGAGGAGGCCGGCGCAAGCTTCTTTAACTTCGATGGAAAATCGAGCATCTACGGCGGCAATTGCGTGCTGACCATCCCTTCCTTGGAGAATGAGATCCGCGGCTTCCTGGGCTTATAATCGGGTGATCGGGTGATCCGATGATCGGGTGAACACAGAGCCGGTTTTACGGAGGTGGTCTGCTGTTCAGCCAATCAATGTATCTCCTGATCTTCCGATGACCTGCTCACCCGATCTCCCGATCACCCGATCACCCGATCCAGAGGAGGAGCAATGATCACGAAGCGGCGATGCGGTTCGATTCTAGTGCTGGGTGCGTTGGTGACGTGCGTGGCGGGCACGGCTCTGGCCGCTGGGCAGGCGACATCATCGGGCTACCATGAATTCACCATGACCGCGAAAAACTATGAGTTTGATCCGGGCGTGATCACGGTGAAAAAAGGTGAAAAGGTGCGGCTGATCATCACCGCCACCGATTGTGACCACGAATTCAGGCTGGACGCATTCGACATCAATCAAGTGCTGAAGAAGGGCGACCCCGAAACCATCGAATTCACCGCCGACAAGGCCGGAACGTTCGAATTCAAATGCTCCGTGTACTGTGGTAAGGGCCACCGGAGAATGAAGGGGAAGCTGGTGGTGGAAGAGTAGTGACCAGTGGCCAGTGATGAGAGACAAGCAAACCCCCTCTCCTGGCTTGTTCCGCTACGCCGGGCGCAGTGTTTTTTGCGACTTCGCGCCTACTGCACATTCACCTTAATTTCCAGAACAGGCGTGTAGGTGCCCCTTGCGGTCTGGATCGGAATGGAGTAGTTTCCGGGTGGCGTCACGCCGGTCTACCGTCAGGCGACACGGGGTCGTGCGACCCCTTCAGGGTCGGGGAACGAGCGTCGCGCATTCCGGGGGCGTTGCCCCCGGCTACTCTATCGATCCCCTGCGGGGATCAGGGATGGACAGCACCGAGGACGTTGTGGGGGCGCAAAAAGCAGGTAAAATGCGTTCCTGGCCACTCGGCCTGACTTATTCAACTGAAAGGGCTATTTTATCAAGTCTCTGGAGAGGAGGCATAGACGATGGATAGCAGGTTCAATCGGAGAGAATTCCTAAAAATCAGCTCGGCGACGACGCTGGGGGCGGGCGCGATGACGAGCGCTTTCGTCTTTGGTGCGGCGGAGGAAGCCAAGTCCCTGCGCGTGGGCATGATCGGAGTGGGCAGCCGCGGCACCGGCCACGTGCAGAGCCTACTGGCGATGGGAGTGCAGATCCCTGCCATCTGCGACATCACCCAGGAGCATCTGGAGCGCGCACAATCGCTGGTGGAGAAGGCCGGGCAGAAGCGGCCGGAAGGCTACGGGCGCGACACGGAGGATTACCAGCGCATGATGCTCCGCGATGACCTGGACGCGGTGCTGATCGCCACCTACTGGCAGTATCACGCCCCTATGGCCGTGTGCGCGATGAAGTCCGGTAAGTACGCGGCGGTGGAAGTGCCCGTGGCGCTGACCGTCGAAGAATGCTGGGACCTTGTGAACACCTGCGAGGAAACCGGCGTGCCCTGCATGATGCTGGAAAACTGGAGTTTCCGCCGTGACAACCTGGCGGTGCTGAACATGATCCGGGCGGGGCTGCTGGGAGAAGTCGTCCACTGCCACTGCGCCCACTCACACAACTGCATCGACCACTGGTTCTTCGACGCCGACGGCAACATGCGCTGGAGCGGAGAGTTTCTGGTGAAACACAACGCCAGCCAGTACACCACGCACGCGCTGGGGCCGGTGTTTGGCTGGATGAATATCGGGTGCGGCGACTATTTTGACAAAGTCGTCTCGTTCGCCAATCGCTCGCTGGGGATCAACCATTATTTCGCCACCAAGTTCGGCCCCAATCACCCTAACGCCAGGCGGAAGTACGCGCAAGGCGATATCGTTTCCACCCTGGTGAAAACGAAATTGGGCAACACCATCGTCATCAACTACGACATGCAGTTGCCCCGGCCCTACGACAATCGCTGGGAGATTCAAGGCACCGAGGGCCTTTACAACGAGCAGCGCAAGGCGGTTTACCTGCACGGCCGCAGCCCCAAGTACGAGGAGTGGGAACCGTTCGATCCTTACCAGGAAAAATACGACCACGCCTGGTGGAGGGCCGCCCAGCAGCAGGCCAATTCCCGGCACGGCAAGAATGACGCCGGCGCGCAGCTCCTGGTAGGGCACGGGGGCACGGATTACCAGGAGTTGAGCCGCTTCCTGAGCGCCGTGCGCAACAAGACCCAAACACCCATCGATGTCTATGACTCGGTGGTGATGAGCGTCATCAATCCCCTCTCGGAAAGGTCCATCACCGAAGGCGCGCTCGTGGACTGCCCGGACTTCACCCGCGGCAAGTGGAAGACCAAGAAGCCGGTGTTTGCGCTGGAAGCTGCCTAACCCGGATTTCTCACCCCGTGGGAACGCTTTTTGGGGGGGGGAGCGGCGGGAAGGGCGGGGCTTCAGCTCCGCCGAAATCGCGGCTCCCCCCCTCGGTTCGTTCCGCGCCCCGCGGTCGCCGCGGCGACCGGCGGCAAGCGGCGCGGAACAGGGAAATTATCGGGAAGGTCTGGCAACGGCGGGGCGGATGGTTTTTGAATTATTAAGTTGTAGATCCTCCCGACGCCTCGATCGCGCAAGTAACCCCTCACCCGCCCTCGTCCCTCGGGCACCCTCTCCCCAGGGGAGAGGGAAGGAGAATTTCTCCTACAAGTCATAATTACAAAAACCATAAGCCCCGCCCTTCCCAACCCCATGTGGCGCCGGATTCCGAGGATCACGGTGTCGCCGCGGC
>Ga0315282_10006856_pt1 | contig 18912 bp, 16 predicted proteins | sample YL17G07_20_MG_FD_203693 | JGI IMG/M metagenome (GOLD analysis project Ga0315282, IMG submission 203693) | Sediment microbial communities from Yellowstone Lake, YNP, Wyoming, USA - YL17G07_20 | ecosystem: Environmental > Aquatic > Freshwater > Lake > Sediment | place: USA: Wyoming | collected...
AACAGAGTCGAAGGGATTAGTATGTTCTTGGCAAGGTCAAGTTTAACTGTCCTTCTCCTTATCTATATATATTTTGGGGCCTCGTGGGTCAACTATGATTGATGATTGTAATCGCGCTTATTTTAGGGCTAGTGTCTGAATTGCAGTAACGTAGTAGTATTATCACTTAAAGACAATTGTAATTTAAAGAGGTTACATTGGGAATGACCTCTTGACTCTGTCATTGGATAAAGTGTGCCTATTTCTTAAGCAAAATGGTGGAAAGGGCTTCTCTAAAGAAGAAAAAAGTCTAATTCCCCAACTATTCAACATCTTTTGTGGATTGTGGGAAGACAACTTATTGAGGCGAAATCACTTTCAGGGGAAATGTGTGGGTATATACCTCTTTCCAAAATCGTCATAATGGGCGTATAAAACTGCCTTTTCTGGGAAAACCCGATGTTGTCCTCGTTTGTCAGGAGTTTTTAAATTACCTTATTTTCTTGTAATTTAAGGGCTAACCTTTCTCCTTTCTCTTGAGGAGATTCGCCGTCAATGAAAACACATTCTCTTCTTCTTGATGGCGGGGGCAATAATCTGTAAATGCTTCTCGCCTGCAACCTTTGGGGATCAATATCAAGATCTGCAAGATGCCAGACGTTGAATGGTCTTTTATAAGCCTCTTTAATATCTTTAAGCGAGGGTAAGCGTAAATCTCCGATGCCACTTGTGACCACTATGAGGCTCGGCATGGGAGCCTTAATTATTTCATATCCATTCCGACCTAGCTTTTCCGCAATCACTTTTCCATCTTCTATCTTCACCTTTTGAACTAAACTAATACTTGGAATTTGAAGAATTCCGGCAATTATTGAACCTACCTGGCCAAAATTCCAATCTGCAGCTTGCCTTCCAACTAGAATAACATCATATCCACCTATTTTTCTAATTGCAGCCGAAAGGACGTAGGCTACAGAAGTACTATTGAGGTCTTTATAATGTCCATCCTCCAGAATTATTAATTCATCAACACCTACACTAAGGGCTTTCTTTAATACCGGAGAAACTGTTTTTTCTGCCATGCTAACCGCAATGACTCTTCCCTTGTAATTGTCTTTGATCAGAAGAGCCGCTTCCAAAGCGCTCTCATCAAATGGATTTATGACCGGCGGAATTCCTACCGGGATGACTTCCTTAGCCTCTGAATCAATCTCAAAAGCGGAAGATGGTCCTTCCGGATCCGGAACTTCCTTAATGCAGACAATGATTTTGAGTTCCTTCATTACAATCCCCTCAACTTCTTGATAAGGGCTGGAATAACATTTTCATATTCACCGACCACTCCATAATCCGCTGACTCAAATATTGGAGCTTGTTCATCCTTGTTTATGGCAACAATCTTTTTGGATCCGAGGATACCACTTAAATGCTGGGGGGCTCCTGATATTCCGATGGCAATATACAAATTTGGATTCGCCTTTTCTCCAGTCGAGCCAAGTTGCCGAGAATGGGGCAACCAACCGGCATCAATAAGGGGTCTACTCGCCCCCAGTTCGACCTTAGGAAAATATTTTTTCAATACATCAACAAGCTCCTCCAGATCTTTAAGTCCTCCAATACTCTTAATTCCCCTCCCTCCTGCAACAATCGCATCCGCTTTATCCAAACTGACACTCTCACCTGGAATCTTTTCTACCAATTCTGTCTTCATTAGCGACTTATCGATAGCCGGGTGAAAATGGACAATCTTACCTTTCGTGACGCGTCTTTCAACATCCCTTAGGCTCCCGGGACGAAGGGTCGCCATAAGGGGTTTTTTCTCAATCAAAAATGAGGCGATCGCATTTTCACTGTATACGGGTTTCTTACAGAGTAGATGCTTGCCTTCCGCCTCTATTTCAAGATCGACGCAGTCAGTTATCAACTCCGTTCCCAATTTGTAAGCAAGTCTTGGGGCCAAATCCAGGTTATCCAAAGTATGCCCCATCACAACGACATCAGGAAAAATGTTTCTGCACAACCCCTCTAGAGCATGAGCATATAGGTCGACTTGAAATTCCTCCAACAAAACATGGTTGAGAGAATAGACTTCGTCTGAGAAGTGAGCAACCTCATTTGAAAGGTCGTCAATTTCATTTCCAAGAATTGTTGTGCAAAGGGTTCCTTTTAAATCATGAGATAGTCCTTTTCCCATCCCCAACAACTCAAAAGTAATAGGGGCAATTTTCCGCCCCTCTCTTTCCGCCAAGATCAAAATTCTTCGTTTTTTTTCGGTTAGGTTGTTCATCTTTTCTTTGACAATTAATGTCAGCCGGTCTTCCTTGATGGTGCCTGTCAACTCACGGTAAAACCCATGGTCTAGAAGCGCCTAAGTAGAGCGTCGAGTCTGCCACATCATTCGGATCCAATGCCTTCTTGATTTTCTTTTTATACTCGAAATAATTCCCGAGATGTTTGCTTGCGTCCTGATCCCCTTCTGCTGTCACCACATATAATCCAGTGGTACCGAGCAATTTTTCCTTTTTCGCAAACTCCTTTGTTTCGTCTAAAAATTCCCTCTGCCTTTTTACGAACTCGAGATCGAGGATATTCGTAAAGTTTACAAACTCAGTGTGACCCAATGCTTTCTGTTCGATGGGCCCCCCCCAACAGCTCTCCGCAGCAACATCCGTGAGTACCCCCTGGGCAACGTATTTCTTCTGCATCTCTCGAATCGCCTTTTTTGCTTTCATCTGATCATCCCAATTCAAAATTTGTCCCCATGAACTGGTCATCTCACCTCCACCTGTTCGAAATTCGGTGCATGGTTTGTGGACCGCAATTTGAGCGCAGAAGAACCTCTCCATATCCTGTTCTGTTAAGAAACCGGGAAGACACTGTTCAGCGCCGGTTTCTCTTATAATATCTTCCATCACTTTCTCTTTATATTTAAGTTCCTTTTCTGAATATGCTGCAATGACAACCGTTAACTGATCAAGATTCTTCTCCGTGAGTCCCGCTGCCTGTAGCCTTTTCCAAATTTCATAGTGGTCGTCGTTGGAGTCACCCATCCACCGCTGAGGATGAAAAAACATTGGCTGACACCAAATGTGATAGGCGATATGGGCATCCACAATCTTGTAGGTCGCATCCCCAAGCTCCTCCGGAGTCGGATATGCGAGCAGGTAGACCTTCATATTTTTGGGGATCCTAAATCCAGGTGTGGGATTTTTGCCTGTTATTTCCAATTGGGTTGGACCAGGCCATGGGTGAAGTTTGATTGCAGCTTTAGTAAATATTCCAAGAGCTCCAAATGCCCCATGACTACCTCTATGGATACCTACGAGGCCTGGTCCTGGATGGCCTGCCTTTCCTTCCTCAACCATACCCCACCTCACGATCTCACCCGTCGGAAGAACCCATTCTGAGCCTAAGTAGTTTCGACCCGAGTAGCTTGTTGTGGTAGCTGAATGGCCGTGTCCCCACCCAGAGGTTGCAGACGCAAGAACCGAAGTTTGTGAACCAGCTCCAATGATGTGCGTGGCAAGTCCCTTCTTAGCTGCTTCAACCGCAAGCTCCCTGCCCGAAACATAAGGTTCAACCACCGCGTACATATTCTTGTCATCCAGCTTAACAATCCGGTTCATCCTCCTCATATCAATATGAATTGATCCTTCTCTTATAGAACCCGACCAAGCATGCATGAGTGTGGACGATGCCTTGAAGGTGATTTTATATCTGTTGCACACCTTGACGATCGCCGACACCTCCTCCGCACTTCCAGGCAAGAGAATTGCGGATAGCTTCACCATGTCAAACATGTCTTTGCTCCCAGCCATTCTTGTCGCAAAAGGCAGGAGCGTATATGAACTGATGATAGCCGGATCTTCTGAGAAATTGTCTACACCAACAATATTTTCCAACATCCTTGCAGCGTCCTTATTTTCCAGCATCACTGGGCCCTCCTTATCAATTCAACAATGTCATACACCTCAAATTGTTGCCCACTTTCTTGAATAGCATCCTTAAAGGTCCTCTCGCACCAAGAACAGGAGGTGACTAGTGCCTCAGCACCAGTGGCTTTCGCTTCTTCTATTCGTTCCATTGCGGTCCGGTAGGCAAAATCTGGGAAAGCCTCCAACACCCCGCCTCCTGCTCCACAACACCAAGAATTGACCCTGTTTCTTTCCATCTCGACCAGTTTTAGTCCGGGGATATGATGAAGTATGTTTCTCGGAGCTTCATAAACGCCATTTTCCCCTGTTCGAAGAGGCTTCCGCGGCTCTGAAATAAGCATATGGCCTAAAACTTCCTTCCATTCCCCGTTCCACGGCTCATACACTTCCCCTAATCTTCCTAGATGGCACGGATCATGATAGGTCACCCTCATGGGAACCTCTTTCTTGAAATGGAGTTTGCCTTTCTCAATCAATCGATTAAGGTATTCCGTAACATGCAGGACTTCAACGTTTAAATTCACTCCAATCCAAGGATAATAGTATTTAAAGGCGCTGTAACCATCTGCACATGGAGTGACTAACTTAGTAGCCCCAGAGGTCTTAAGCCTAGTCATCATATCCTCTGCATATTTCTCCATTTCTCCCTTAAACCCTACTTCGAAGGCGCGGAGGCCGCAACAAGCTTCCTCTTTGCCAGCAATGCCGAAGTCTACTCCTGCCTCTTTCAAAAGCATCGCATAACTTCTCACCACATCCCCCAAATCCTCATCATAAGAAAACCGACAACCAGCATGAAATAGGACATCCACCTTCTCCCTGGTTGCATCTTTCAATCCCAATCCTTCCGCCCAATTGCCCCGCTTTGCTTTCGCCTCACCTAATGGGTTATCCTCTCTTTTCATACTCTCTAATAACATCATATGCTCAGGAGGTGCTTGACCATTTTCAGCACACTTCACCCTCAGGGCGTGGAGTATTTCGTTATTAGAAATCATATTTCCCATAATTACCCTGCAATTTGAATCACAAGCACCACACAGGGTGCAACGATATACAACGTCTAACATCTTCTCGGTATACGGAATCCTCCCTTTTAAAAAGGACCAAGCTACATCGATCTTACCGCTGCAAGAATAGGCATGAAAGTTTTTATCCTCGATACTAGGACAGATCTTTGAGAATCTCTTACTTTTCATTGCCGGAGCATTGACCCACTTGCAGTAATTACACCTCCCGCAAAAATACATCTCCTTTTCATAGCCCTCCAGTTTCTTTAACATCTCATTACCTCCTCCATATAAATGCTATATCAGACATCAGTACAATTTTCCGCTATTCAAAATATCATTTGGATCCAATATCCTTTTAATTTTTCGAAGAACATTTATGATCTCTGTGTCTTTATATGTTATATCGGCCAGATTACCATATGGTCTACTGTAATATGCTCCACCATAGCTCAAATCTCTGGCTGCAGTCATATAAAGACCCTTGACTTTTTCCATTTCCTTTTTCTCCGCCGGATCGTACGGATAAACCACCTCGCACTGACACTGGCATCCTTGGATCACCGGCTGAACGTAAATGCTCACGTCCGCTGGCGAATAACCATAATCACTTGCTATGCGTGCTATCGAAGTCGCCAACTCAGGGGTCTTATCGATAGTTGTAGAAAAAGGCATAACCTCACAAGAATTTTTGAACCTAAGCCTTCGATCTTTTTCTGCCGACACCTGTAATGCTTTTAGCACCTCTGTGGCACTTACTCCCCCTATTGCATCTTTCAGTTCCAGTCCCTCTCCCGCAGCCAGTTCCATTGCTTCCTCTTCCTTCCACTCTATTTCCTTTTCAGGATGTCGGGCATAGCCTGCTATGTTGACGAAGAGCACCCACGGCGACAAAGAAGCCTGAAGCCTTTTGATAGCCTCAGCCTCTGTCGTAAGCACACTTGCTAGGCCAAAGCTATTGAGCACGAAGAGTTCTTCACAGAAACGTCGTTTCAATAGTTTTTGTAAAAAAGGCACGAGTGTTTTCAGATCCTGGGCAGCGACCAGGAATGGTTTTTCAATAGACGGCTTTATGCGACAGCGTACAGATGCCCAGCGAACAATCCCTAGCGTTCCCTGGGCTCCTTGAACCATGTTGAGCCACCCGATCGAACTCGGCCCTAGTGGCATAACAGGAACCGCCTTTCCACTTTCAACCTCTTCCATCGTATGCCCCGCTGAATCACCGAATCCCTGGATATGGCCATCTCCAATGATCACCTCTCCTCCAGCGATAGGGTCATTAAAATCCCAATGGTCCTTCGGGATCGTAATAGGCTCCCTCTCTAGGGCGCTGCTAAGAACCGATTTCGTTGAACGGGGGAGAAGGGGCGTGTAAGGTACCATGCCTTCCTTCTCAAGTACCATGCGGAGTCCATCAAATGTTACCCCAGGCTCAATGATAGCTATCTTGTTTCTGCGATCGACCCTGAGAATTCGATCAAGACAACTTAAATCAACGACTATCCCCGGACATGCCGGAACTGTATCTCCAAAAAATTTTGGGAACCCAGAACTTGTAGGAATGATATTTATTAATGTTCTATTCGCGTAATCGACGATTCTCTCAATTTGGTCACCTTTGATTGGTTTTACGACAGCAAGCGGCTTCCTGGGAGGAACAAAGCTATTATCCTTGGAATACTTTTCAAGAATCTCTGGGTCGTCATAAAACCGCTCTGCCCCTACAATTTCTATTAACTCCTTGCTCAATTGAGTCATAAGAATACCTCCCACAATGGTTTGGATTTTGGAAAATTGTGATTGTCGGTTAAAATGTATACTATTTTATATATGATGTCAATCAAAAAAATATATCTATTTATTATTTATCCACAAATAAAGCCTTCGTATATTCGATCTATATTGCATCTTTTCACCCACGGGTCTGACATTCTATCTCTTTTGTTACACTTCTGTGTACACACCGAACAAGGTAGGAATATTGCGATTCCCCACCGGCCACAATAATGGTAACGTTGCGCGGAGACTCGAGAATATGTACTGAGGTGGAGTCTTCAACTGTGCGGTAAACCCAAGCGGGATTCCGATTGGGATAGCATTGCATCTTGTACTTGCCCCAAGGCATGACACTATTTGCATAAATATATTCCCGAATATCATCTTTTGACCAACCGCTTTCCGCGAGGTATTGAGCATGGGTCGAATTCAACACCACCATATATTCCCACTCTCTGTCATGTGGCAATTGTCCAAAAGTACTCATCGTATCAACAATTGGATTTAGAATATCATGGCCACTGCCAATTCCCTCCTCCACATTGATCGGTGGCCATGTTGCTGCCACCGTGACAGTACTTGTGCCGGGGGTAAAACCTCTTTCTACGTTCAATGGTTTCCAGGTCTTTTGGGTGCCACGGAATGCCGGATGTTCTTCTCTCTCTGCAACACAGAAAGTAAACTGCCAAGCACTTCCATGGCATTTCATATCATTCGTGCCGGGTTGAGCTCCCCCCGTATTGATTAGGATCAACCTGATCGCACGTCCAATGGTAGCGTTCGTTCGGTTGCCTGGCCCTAGGCATCCCACACCGGATGCCATCTTTAGGTCACTCGCTACCGGTCCATTGATGATGAGGAAGGGGGTAATCGGGCCTGTTGTTGTCTGCATCCCCGCTGTCCCCCAAGACGTTTCGACCGATGCAGCAAAGGCTAGATCTGTAAGCGCTTCGACCGCTGCAACGATGACCGGCATATAGGCCGGTTCGCATCCGGCCATTACCGCGTTTATAGCAATATTTCTTATGGTTGCTTTGCCCCACTTTGGGGGTACTAGCCCGATCGTTTCATTCTCGTTGCGATGGGTACCTCTTAACATCCACTCCACTGCCTCTCTGTCAGGTGGCACAATTGGGAAACCATCCGTCCATTTGTGATCGTAGAAGAATTGGTTAATCTTATGAAGAACTTCCGTCTTCGATCTCCCACTCATGCATATACTTTTTGGTTCCGGCTTAATGATCCTCCTCTTGTTATCCTCGCCTGGGATTAGGGGACCGGATTGAAGCCCAGACACGATGCTGCCGATGATCGACCTTGATCTTTCACGGATAGTTTCCTTGCTCAATCCTGCCAGTGGATGAGGTATTTCAACGGACACCAATGAAGAAAGTCCCTCCGCCTCAGCAATCCATCTTCCCTCTTCTATGAAAGAGCCGGTAGCAATAACGACAACTAATGTTCCAAGTTTTTCAATCCCGACCGAATCACGGAATAGGTGTGAAGTACAGGACCCACAATCTGCAACCGCAGCAATGACAGCATCACAGCTTCTCGCAATACGCTCCCTCTCCTTTTGTCCAATGCCGATACTTCGATTAAAATTTATCAATTCCAATTTATCAAACTGTTGTTTAAGCAGGTTACCAACTGCCTCCAGCAGCACATTTCCGTTTGGCTTTCCGTTCCAAAGCAGCCCAATTTTCCTATTTTTCAAATCCTTCAATCGATCTGCACCCCGACCACCTAATATTTCGTATTCAGCCTCCGGATTGAATACCTCCCATTCAATATCACCGATCTGCTTACATTGCACATCCATTACAGAGTCTCCCTTAAATTCAGAGGTCCGTTAGACATTCAACTGCACCAATTTTATGGCCTCAGCCGGACAAGCCAGGATGCAACTACCACATCCAGTGCATCTTCCCTCCATTATTTTTGCAATTCCGTTCTCCAGATACCGAGCAATGCAAATGTTGTCTACACATGCGCCACATCCAGTGCACTTCAATTCGTCCGTCTCACAACCCACCTTCCCAGCCATAAGGTCGATTTCTTCGTTGTATTTGATGTATTGTTGGCCAAGACCAATGATTTCTTCAACACTCTGGTAGCCTTGTTCCAACATGAATTTTTTGAGGAAACTATCGCAAGATCTGATCAACTTCCTCCCCCTCTCGATGATCCCGGTGCAGAGTTGTCCCAAGCGTGCGCCGAGCATCATGGCCTCAACAATGTGTTCTGGCATCACCAACCCGCCAGCCGCCGCGATATCGATGCCCGGCACAAACTTGGCGATGGCTGCCACATGCTTATAGCACTGAACCCTCAGCCATGAACCAGATGCTCCCACAAATGGGTTTGCGTCAGAGAAAGGCCATAAGGGCTTTCCACGATTATAGATGTCTGGAGGGGCGATACTGATCCCAAGATTTACAACTTGGACCCATTTCGCTCCAGCATCCCTAATACGCCTTGCCAATCCCACCACACGGGGGAATCCTGTTTCCGGCGATAGCTTGACCCCAACAGGAATATTTACCGCATTGACAACCTTTCTCGTTATCTCCTCGACTATGTCTGGATGATCGCCCAGAAGTGCACCCTGAAATCTTGGTGGGAACTTCTTTTCCAAGAAATCCTCGACTGCCCCCCCTATGGTGGGCGGTAAAGGACATGAGACATTAATTTCAATAAGATCAGCGCCCAATTCCTCCCATTTCTTGGCTCCATCGACATAAGTATCAGCTAAACTACCAAGCCCGTCCACATTAGCGATGAGCCGGACATCTTTGGGTTTCTTCTTTATGATGATTTCTGTCAATTCTTGAGTGTGAAGAGAAGCCTCCTTCGCCCATTGCACATCCTTCCAAAAGGGCGAAATAAGCAGATACATTCCTTCCACTCCATAGGGAGAGAGCGGTGTTTGAATTCTCATTGTTCTTGCCTGCCGAGGCTGTAAAGGGGTAGCCTTGTACTCGGGTTTACCTGTTTCTTGTAACTTATTTAGCGTAGCCTCTGTAAAATGCCAGCAGGTTGGTATGCATATATAGCCTGCACCTGCCTCGACATGCTTCAAAAGGATTCCAGCATGCTCTTCTGGCGTAGTATTCTTCCCCCAAGGCCTTCCAACTGCCCCTACCCCGATGGGCGACCTAAATTCGATACCGCCGAAGGTTACATTCAGACCAGGGACTTTCATTTTCTGTACCATCTCAAACCTCCTTTTTTAAGCTAAAATCTTGCCGCTTCCGCGTTGCCCTATTTCTCTACCTCGCATGACCTTTTTCTTATCGTCTAAAAGTTTCATCATGTACGGTGAGGTAATAAAAAAAGTAATCCGTTCCTCTTAATTCACCCCCCAACATCTCCCATCGCACTAAGAGGGAATTCCCAAACCCCTGGTCCCATCCTCCTCGCATAAAGAGCTTCACAGGGAGCAGGTAAACGGTATTTTGACATTAGTTCATACCAATTGGTGTCAATCTTTATGAAGTAATCAAGTGGTATTGGTTCATGGCCGGCCAGCGCTGAACGACCCTCAATCCCCCAGCTTAAAGGTCTCGGCACAACCCCATGCCTCATGAGGTATTCCATCCCTTGTGTCGTCGATTTAACCGCCTCATCCACTTCTTTAAATCCCCAGGGTTGGGCCATTTCTACTCCAGCCACGAAACCCCCAACAACATTTCCTTCACCAAAAACATCCACTTCCTCAATCATCAGCTTCATCCAATTATCCCAACCAACAACCTTTTGCTTACCTGGACATATAATGCCAAAAAGCCTCTTGTCCCAGACTTCAAAATTGTTACTCACACCAGTAAGCCCTCTCTCCAACATTCCTTTGGCCACTTGTTTTGGCTTAGGATGCAACGCAAGATGAACGGGCCACCTCGTTCCAATCTTCTCTCTTATAGCTTCGACATACCGAAGACCAAAGTCTTCTTCTCTCAAGCTATCAACCTTCTGGAGGACTGTACCTCCATCTATAAAAACACCAACGGCCCGGTCAACCGGCTCCCTTTCCTCACGAAAGATTTCGGCTATGACTTCACCTACTTGCTCGGGCTTCGAGTAAGGTTTCTTCATTTTGGCTTGACCCCGCTGATGAGCCATCCTCCAGTTCTCATTGATGTCACAAAACTTGCATTCTTCTTTCAGTCCCCAATGTTGACACATCTTAAAAATGATCGGATGAGCCTCTGCTTTGGAAACCTCTCTATAAGGAGTCCCATCCTCAAAGTGTTTTTCCCAATACTTTGGCCTGGGACGGAATGGATGGAGGTCGGCTACTGGAACAAACCTTGTCCCCTCTTTAATACAAACCTTACCACGGCCGTCTATAACGTCCACGACATACGGTGAGTTAGGATTCAGGCGCGTCAGTACTCTCACCCGTCCCCTCAAGCAATAAGGCCCACCTGTGAGGTCAAGTCGTTCCGGCACCTGAAGAAAGGTATCCATTTCTACCTCATTCCCCTTGACGAAATCCCAACTAAATATGGCACCTGCATATTCCTTCGTCCGGTAATTCTTCGCCACTCCCAATGCCTCTTTGGTAAAAGTCACCCCGAGCCGCAACATGTCCTCTTTTATGGTTACTTCTTTTGGAACATCAGGATACTTATTGAAATAAGCTTCAAGTTCATCCCTTTTAGAAATACCGTCGTTAATCATCGTACTCACCCTCCAACAAGAACATCTCTACAAGTTCTCAACCCTTAGCAGGGACCTTCTGGACTTTTTCTCCCTTGGAACATCTTTGGTTCTATACTTCAAAAACACACAGGAATCTCGCGGAGAAGTCCCAAACCCGAACGATAAATTCATATAGTCGTATATACAGTCTTTTTGCAAAGGACGAATCCTACCCAATATATCTACAAGCAGATATGGCTGCTGTAACCCCATCTCCAACAGCTGAAGCCACCTGTCTCATTGAACTCTCTCTAAGATCGCCTGCGGCAAAGATCCCAGGAACAGATGTTTCCATCTTTTCATTCACGATCACAAATCCTTCGGTTGATAAATCGATTAAACCTTTCAAATAGCTGGTGTTAGGCTCAAGCCCAATTCGAACTAAGACTCCATCCACTTCTAAAATCGTCTTTTCATTTCTTGATGTATTCTGAAGCTTTAACGCCTTAACTTTATCCTCGCCTATAATCGCCTCAATCTTAGTCCCACAACGAATCTCAATCTTTTCGTTGTTTAATGCTCTTTCCTGGAGAATTTTACTGGCATTTAACTGAGGCATCTGCTCAATCACCACAACCTTTGATGCAAGCCGAGCCAAATATAAGGCTTCAGTAATACCAGAGTCTCCGCCACCGGCAACCGCTACTACTCGATTAGCAAATTGTCCGCCATGACATACTGCACAGTAAATCACTCCGCGTCCCCAAACCTCAAATTCGTTCTCTCCAGGAACACCCAACTTTGCAGAACGGGCACCTCCAGCAATAATGACTGCTTTGGCTATATACTCACCTTTTTCACTCTCAATCAGCTTATACTGTTCCCTTAACTGGATTCTCTTAACCTCTGCCAACTTAAAGTCTACCCCATATTTCGCGACCTGACTTATCATTTTCGAGGCCAGCTCGGGGCCTGAAACTCCATCGCCGAAACCAGGGTAGTTTTCCACCCATTCTACATTCATTAGTTGGCCACCGCGGATCTCTTTTTCCAAGATAGCCGTCTTAACCTTAGCCCTACCAGTATATATACCTGCAGCTAATCCTGCGGGACCGCTCCCTGCAATCACAACGTCATAATTTGTTTGTGCAATAGCGCCTATGGTAACCTCCATAGAGACTTTCAAAGGACAGCAATATTATTAGTACAACTGACAAGTAATTTTTGCCAAATTGTAAATTTCTATTATAAATCATGTTTTGTTACAGCAGGTGTCATCTCCCTAGATAAGCCCTTTTAACATCCTCATTTTTTACAAGTTCCCCAGGAGTACCTTCCACTATGTTTTTGCCGTTTTCCAAAATATGGATTCTATCGGCTAGCTCGAAGGCAATGAATGAATTCTGTTCTGCTAGCAATATAGTAATATCTTTTTTATTAATATCGGATATCACTTTAGCAATCTCCCTGACCAACAACGGAGCCAATCCAAGCGAAGGTTCGTCCATTAAAAGGAGCACGGGTTTAGCCATCAGAGCACGACCTATGGTCAGCATCTGTTGCTCACCGCCGCTGAGTGTTCCTGCTTTCTGTTTCTTCCTCTCTTTTAGTCTGGGGAAGTGGTGAAAAACGATCTCAAGTCCTTTCCTTATTTCTTCCCTACTATCAATTCGAACGTAAGCACCTAATCGGAGGTTTTCTAAAACTGTCATAAATGGAAATAGTTTCCTGCCCTCTGGAACCAGAGCAACACCCAATTTTACAACGCTGTGAGCCTGCATTCGGTCTATCCTCTCATCTTGAAACCAAATCTCACCCGAAGAAGGTGTGTTGAGACCTACTATAGTTCGTAAAAGAGTGCTCTTGCCCGCTCCATTAGAGCCGATGACGCTCACCACGGTCCCCTTCGGTATATTAAGCGAGAGGCCATGAAGAGCTTCTGCCACTCCGTAGTGTACTCTAATATCCTCTATCCTAAGTACCACTTTAACCAGCTCCGAGATAAGCTTCAATAACCCCTTTATTTTTACTCACTTCTTCCGGTGTCCCTTCGGCAATCTTTGTCCCATAGTCGAGGACTGCGATCCGATCACAATAGTCCATAATTACTCTCATATTATGCTCTATCAAAATTATTGTGACCCCTCTTCGTAATATCTCTTTAATCAAGTTCATTACATTTTTGATTTCACCTGCATTCATACCTGATGTAGGTTCATCAAGCAACAAGATTTGGGGTTTGATAGACAAAGCAATGGCAATCTCGAGAAGTTGCTGAAAACCATGGGACAAATTTCTGGCAAACTCTTCTCTTAAGGGAACTATTCCCAAAAAATTCAGAATTTCCATTGCCCCGTGCAACAAATCCTCCTCCTTCTTATGGCAACCCGGAGTGCCCAACACTGCCTCTAAAAATCCAATCTTTGAGTGCAGGTGACCGGCAGTAAGCATATTCTCAAGAACCGTGAAATTTGGAAACAAAGTCGTTAGTTGGAAGGTGCGGACTATTCCCTTTTCTGCTATTTTGTGTGGTTTGAGGCCTACGATATCTTTCCCTCGAAAAAGAATCTTCCCTTTTGTTGTGCGGCAGATACCAGTAATCATATTATATACAGTCGTCTTTCCCGCGCCATTCGGACCAATTAATCCCAAAATTTCCCCTTCCTCAACACATAGGTTTAATTCCTTAACGGCACACAAACCACCAAAATACTTTGTCAAGTTCTGGATTTTAAGTATTGCCATATTTACTTGTTCCTAAAATTTATTTGATTACACTTTTAAAAAACGAAAGAATCTGGTAGCGTAAACTTAAAAGGCCGTGGGGGAGAACAAGTGCAACCACTATCAAAAGTGAACCGAAAATAATTGCTTCCATCATAGGAGCAAACCGCAGTATCTCGGGTACGATAGTCAATATTAACGCACCTATTATTGGGCCAAAGATAGTTCCCATTCCTCCAAATACAACATAAAGGAGCATGTATATCGATGGCCAAATACCAAAATCTGCAGGACATATATGGTGCTGGTAATGAGCAAATAAGCTACCTCCAATCCCGCCAGAGAAGCAAACAATAATAAAAGTTATTACTTTAATTCTAGCAACGCTAATTCCAATGCATTCGGTTAAAATGTCAGATTGTCTAGTAGCATCAATTAGCCTCCTAAATTGAGAGTTGTCAATTCTATACATAAAAAGTGCTACAAGTAATGTTATAATAAGAACAATATAGGAATAACTCAATTTGGAACTGAATTTTATTGCTGATAATCCAGGGAGAGAGTTTGGGGCTGGTATTCTCATTATCCCCTCAAAACCCCCGAACACTCCAGCCCATGATGGAAGAGTACATAGTAATACCAGAAACTCTACAAATGCTAATGTTACCAACAAGAAATATCCTCCCCTTAACCTCATGAGTGCAGGGTAACATACAGGCACGCCGATGATTACTGCTGCCAAACCTGCCAAAGGCAACGCGAGCCAGAATGAAATATGCACTTCCATAACAAGCAAAGCTGAAGTATAAGCCCCTATTAGGGCAAAGGCTGCGTGGCCCAAGGTGGGGAGTCCCATTAGCAGCGTGAGACGCACACCAAGAGCAAATATAATATTTAGCATAATAATAATAAAAAGATGCAAACAGAATTTCTTCTCTTGAAAAAGGAATGGGAATAGGAATGATAGGCCAATTAGAATTAAATATGGTATTGATTTTGATAACCTATTTGAGCTCATGCCCTAATAGCCCTCCAGGTCTGAAATACAAAATTAAAATGAGAATCATAAAAATCACCATAGAAGTAATATGAATATCTGTGTAAATAGACAGGTAAGTCTCTATAAAACCAATTATAAATGCCCCAATGATGCAGCCAGGAACACTTCCTATCCCCCCTAAAAGTACAATGGTCAAACCGTAAATCAATGGGATACCCCCCATAGTGTGGGTTATAGTAGTCAAGGTACCTGCGGCAATCCCAGCCACGGCAGCCAAGACACCAGCAATACCCATGGCCAAAAGGCGTATGCGAGCAACATTTATCCCTTGTAATGCAGCTCCCTCGCTATTTTGTTCCAATGCATACATCGCTTGACCGTGCTTGCTAAATTTAAGAAACAGATACAGTCCTGTCATTAAAACTCCGGCTATCCCAATTATCGTCAATCTGTGATAACTAACAGGAGTTCCGAGAATTTGTAAGTTTCCAGCAATAGGAAAAGACACATACTTTTCGGCATATTTACCAAAAATTAGAAGGACAGAACCCATTAAAACCAGTTGAACCCCAACAATACCGAGTACAACCCGGAGGAAGCTGTCACGGAGAGGCCATAACAAACCCTTCTCTATCACAATTGCCATTAGGCAGACAATTATTATGGAGATAACTGCTGCGGTGGATAGATTGAATCCGAGATCATGAAGCAGAAAGAAAGTAACATTGGCTGCTACCATATACAGCTCGCCATGGGCCAAATTTAGTATATGTAGAATACCATAGATTAGCGTTAACCCTACAGCCATTAACATATAAATGAAGCTTGTCGTAAGTGCGAATATAAATGCTTGTGTGGCCATTTTCTCCCTATTTGATCTTTAGTAAACTTTTGATCAAGGGGCAATATACTGGTTCTTTACAAAAGTGGCTCTTACTCCCAGTATAAGAAATAAAAGGTAGGGTTTATTTTGTATCTATTTTCCCTAGGATTTTATATTTTTCTTCTTCGACTATTGAAAAGTAAACAGGATATCCAAGTTGGTTATTAACACCGTAGATGTCCTTTCCTATGAATCGAGCCTTTCCGGTCAATACGTCAAATTCCTCAGTATACATGACATTGCGTACTAGTTTAGGGTCGAGAGAATTGGCCTTTTCTATAGCCTGCTTTAGAATCCATACCCCATCGTATAGGTTTTGAGACCACCAGCTTCCTGCCTGCCCCAATGCCTGCATCCTCTTCACAAAATTAGCATATCTTTTGGGTAGTATTGGGTCATTGGGATCCACCGCACAACTAATCACTTTTTGAACCATCTGCCATCCCAGTGTCTTAATTGTCATATTAGGATGATAGCCACCGTAATTCATAATTGGACCTTGGTAGCCCATTTCTCGACTCTGCTTTACTACCAGACTTGTGTTTCCGTAGCTCGTTTCTAAAATATCAGCACCAGCAGCCATTGCTTTAGCTACTTCTTTCATAACATCTGCCGTTTGACGGGTGACCCAAGAGATAGCAACCACCTGTAAACCTAATTCGGCGCAGGCTTCTTTGGTGTACTTAACAACAGCCCTGCCTCCCGAATCATCATTGGTTATTATGGCAACTTTTTTAATCCTAGGCATATTTTTTGCGATCCATTTGTACATTCCCGGTGCTGTAGTGGCAGCAGGAGGAAAAGTTCGGAAATAGTAAGTTGCATTTGCGTTCACAACCTCAGGCGCACCACCATCCCCTATTGCTAAAACCTTGTTTTCCTCTATTAAGGGCTGAATTGCAAGGGTAGTTGGCGACCACCCTGTCCAGCCAACGAACTTCACTTCATCATGGAAGATAAGTCTATTAATTGCATCGCGCGCTGCGGCAACATTACCACCCTTATCATCGTATTTTATAGGATCTATCATATATCTCTCGCCACCTACCTTGATTCCACCCAAAAACCTAAGATCTTCCAAAAACGCCTCTAACGCTGCATTGCATTCCTTCCCTATATCCGTAAGAACTCCAGGCCCAGTTTGAGCCATGAGGAACCCCATTTTTAAGGTTTTAGTGGGCTTCTTTTCCTGTGCGGATACATTCCAATTTGTTGAAATAATTATAAAAGAAACCAATAAGAGTAAAATCATGCCTATTTTTAAATTTCTCTTCATCATCCTACACCTCCTCTTGTACAAGATTATCTTCCTTCCATTAGCTTAAGTTTTTTGTTCTAAAACCCTGGAACTTGCCTCAGGAACTCAACCAATTTCTTCGCGACGAAACTTACATGTCTTTCCATTGCCTTCCCTGCCCTTTTCGCATCGTTTTTGGATATGGCTTCCAAGATCTCCTCATGACTTCGAAAGTACTCATTAACAGAGTCCGGAATAGTCATAGCTATTAATCGATACCGATAAATCCTGTTTCTCAAACTTTTAACTAAAGTATTTAAAGAACTGTTCCCCGTTGCTTTAATAAAGTATTCATGAAATTCTGCATTTTTATCAAGCCACGTTTTGTAATCCTTCTTTGCCCAAGCCCGTTTAAGATCATTATGAATAGACCGAAGTTCCCTTTCATTCTCTTTATCAATATTCTTGGTGGCCAACTCAGTAGCATAGCTCTCCAGGATTGTAAGAATGTTGTAAATTTCTTCCACATGCGAAATGGATATCCTATTTATGGTTACACCTTTGTTTGGAATGAAATCTAAATAGCCTTCTATCTGGAGCTGACTGAGCGCTTCTCGTAATGGAGTCCTGCCTACCTTGAATATTTCACACAACTTCTTCTCAATCAGTCTTTCTCCTGGCTGCAATTCGCCGTAGGTGATTGCATTTCGAATCTTATTATAGGCATATTCTCTTTGAGGCATAATTAGCTAACCAAGTTTAATTGTCCTTGATAATGTCAACTAATTTGTATGCAATTTTACATATTTTGTCAAGAGAAAGTTGCATACTTTTCCTTCACCCTAAAGCCAAAAAACATAATTTCCTTGCAATTTTCAATACATAAAGAAGGAAAATTTCACAAAAATTACAGCTAAATTTAATAAAAAAAGTCATTGCATCAGTCGGCAAGTTTCCGCTAAAAACCTTTTTCTAGGCTTTTGGAGTTCCTGGGTATCCACCAGCTTCTTTCTTAAGGGAAAAGTTTACCCTTATAATAAGAAGGGCAAATTATCGCCCCTGGGCTATCTTTTACACTGGGATAACCCTTCTGATAATTCTGACAATGCCCATTGCTGTCTATTTAGATTAGGTGGAGGAATCCCTAATTTGGATTTAAGAATTTCTACTAACTCTATTAGAAATCTATTGGAAAAATACACAAAAAAAGGGGTTAGGAAAATTTTAATATTTCCTAACCCCATAAAGAATTTTGTAGTGAGGGGTAGATTTGAACTAGAGACCTTCGGGTTATGGTCACTTCGGTTTGCTAAACCGAAAACCACTGTGACAAAATGTGAGAGAATTAACTCAAAAGGGCTGAAACAGATAGAATAGACTGTAATAAATGGAAAACCTTCTAACTCAATATTATCAACGCTTAACGGGAAACCAGACCAATTATCAAGGGATTAGAAAAATCTTTCACATCAGATGTATTATAAATTATAGTTCGAATTCTTCCTTGACCTTTATCCCTTAAATAGACTCCCGTCCATTTGAAATCTCATAGGTCATTGGGTTATAATTATAAACAAATACTGGGAGAATAATTATGAAACCCATTCAACTGGAAATTGTCACGAAAGTGGTCACCTTCTTTGATCACTGCCGCCGTTGTCAAGTCCTCTTCGATCAGACAGGGCTGGATAAAAAGATTCACCAGAAAGAAATGGAAGAAT